>Ga0208870_1000057_pt1 | contig 20950 bp, 19 predicted proteins | sample CryBogCBE27Aug07_FD_184590 | JGI IMG/M metagenome (GOLD analysis project Ga0208870, IMG submission 184590) | Freshwater microbial communities from Crystal Bog, Wisconsin, USA - CBE27Aug07 (SPAdes) | ecosystem: Environmental > Aquatic > Freshwater > Lake | place: Crystal Bog, Wisconsin, USA...
AATAAAATGAGCACAATGGAATCATATGTAGTGGGTGTTGATATCGGAGGAACTGGTACCAAATATGGTATCGTTGATAAAGATGGTAATGTATTGCATTCAAGCACCATGGCTACCAACACACATGCACAAGTACATACTTATATTGATGAGTTGCACGAAAAGTTAAGTGAGTTAATTGAAAAAGTAGGTGGCGTAGGTCGTATTAAAGGAATTGGTGTTGGCGCACCCAATGGGAACGTATATACGGGTACCATTGAGTATGCTCCTAACCTTCCTTGGAAAGGTGTGATCCCATTTGCAAAAATGTTACAGGATAAATTTAAACTTCCCGTTAAATTAACCAATGATGCAAATGCAGCTGCAGTAGGTGAAATGATGTATGGTGCAGCTAAAGGAATGAAAGATTTTATCATGATCACATTAGGTACAGGCGTTGGTAGCGGCATTGTTGCCAACGGACAACTAATTTATGGACATGATGGTTTCGCTGGCGAATTAGGCCATACGATTATTATTCCTGATGGAAGATTGCATCCTGGTACTGGCAAAAAAGGATCCTTAGAAAGTTATGCATCTGCTACGGGCGTTGCACAATCTGCTATGGAAATTTTAAGAGACACCGATCGCCCAAGCTTATTACGCAATATTCCTATTGAAAAAATAACTTCTAAAGATGTATTTGATGCAGCTCAGCAAGATGATGAAGTTGCTAAGGAAGTTTTTGAATTTACTGGCAAGATATTAGGTATGTCATTGGCTAACTTTGTGATGTTCTCTAGTCCAGAAGCCATTATTTTATTTGGTGGACTTACGAAAGCTGGAGACTTAATATTAAAACCAACACGAGAACATATGGAAGCGAATGTGATTGAGATTTTCGAAAACAAAGTGAAAATTTTATTCAGTCATTTAAAAGAATCCGATGCCGCGATTCTTGGTGCTTCTGCATTGATGTGGGAGTAAAATAAACGCTTCGCGATTATTTTACTCCGAATTCATTGACATGAATTCGAGATTTAGTTCTTCCAAGATGGATGATTATTCAAATTATAAACATCCATCTAAAATAGATAATTATAAAAAAAGGCCCGAATGCATTCGGGCCTTTTTTTATGATATCGTAATAATATTATTTTGCTGCTTGCTCTTCCATCCACTTGTTTCTACCCCATCCTGCGATCACGTGCTTTTCGCTATGATAAGAGGAACGAACTAATGGCCCACTCTCTACATAATCAAAACCTAATTCATAGCCTATTTGTCTTAGTTCAGCGAACTCATCGGGATGCACAAAACGCTGAACTGGCAAATGCTTTTTAGTCGGTTGCAAATATTGCCCTAATGTTAAAACGTCACAACCAACATTAACTAAATCCTTCATGGTTTGAATCACTTCGTGTTTTTCCTCACCAATACCAAGCATCAATCCAGTCTTAGTTCTTCTTCCCCCTTTTTTCAAAGATTCCAATACACCTAAGCTACGATCATATTTTGCTTGCACACGAACGCGTCTTGTATTGCGTTCTACAGTCTCCATATTATGACTTACTACTTCTGGAGCAGCTTCAATAATACGATCTATTTGTTCTTGTATTCCTCTAAAGTCCGGTATTAAAGTTTCAAGAGTTGTATCAGGGGATAATGTCTTAATTGCTTTAATCGTATTCGCCCAAATAATAGACCCTCCGTCTGGTAATTCATCACGATCCACACTCGTTAAAACAGCATGTTTAACCTTCATTAAATAAACAGCTTCGGCTACTCTTTGTGGCTCATCCCATTCCACAGGCTTGGGTCTTCCGGTTGCTACTGCACAAAACTGGCAGCTACGGGTACATATATTCCCAAGTATCATGAAAGTTGCTGTTCCTTCTCCCCAACACTCTCCCATATTTGGACAATTTCCACTTTCACAAATGGTATGTAATTTATGGTTGTCTACCAATCCTCTTACATGTTTATAACTTTCTCCTATGGGAAGCTTAACACGAAGCCAATCTGGCTTTTTTAATCTTTCAGCAGGTTGTGTATTCAGAATAGGTAGTTCTTGCATATTGCGCTATTAACTTTGCAAAAATACAAGACTTAAGGGGAATAAAATTGTAATTTTACCAAAATCATAAATCTTAAAATAAAGTATACTATGACAGCAACAGTAACCTACGAATCAAACCTAAGAACTACCTGTTTACATTTACAAAGTGGCTCCGCAATCGAAACCGATGCACCTACCGATAATAAAGGAAAAGGAGAAAGATTTTCACCAACTGATTTAATCGCTACAGGTTTAGGCGCTTGCATGATTACCACAATGGGCATCAAAGCACAAACAATGGATATTGTATTAGATGGTGCAAAAGTAGAAGTAACTAAAGTGATGGTTTCAGATCCTAGAAGAATTGGAAAAATAATTGCGCATGTAACGATGCCCGCTTTAAACCTAGATGAAAAAACAAAAGAAATTTTAGAAAGAGTAGCGCGTACCTGTCCAGTGGAAAGAAGCTTACACCCAGATGTTGAATTAGATATTGCTTTTAACTGGTTATAATATTTTAGCAGGTAAATTTTAGTGGCTAATATTAATAGGCACTATATCATTCAAATAAAGCAGCTGTTATTATTCTAAAGTAATGATAGCTGCTTTAATTTTTGAACCAATTTACTCACAGGAAGGCCCATTACATTGTAAAAATCTCCTTGAATACTTTTTATTCCAATCACGCCAATCCATTCTTGAATTGCATAAGCCCCAGCTTTATCATAGGGTTTATAATTATCTACATAATAAGCAATCTGATCAATGCTTAAAGGATGAAATTCAACCAAGGTTGTTTCTGAAAAAGAGATGACTTCATTTTTCCATAAAATGGAAACCCCCGTGATTACTTGATGCGTTTTGCCTGCAAGCTTTGTAAGTGATAAAATGGCATCCGCTCTATCTTTTGGTTTTCCCAAAATAAGATCATCAATTACAACAATGGTATCTGCTGCAATAATACAGGCTTCCTGATGCGTTTGCGTCTCTCCCACTTTATTCGCAACAGCGATTGCTTTTTGATGGGCAATATAAGCAGGTACATCCGTAATGGATAAAGTATCAGGATAAGACTCATCGGTTGCAGAAACAATAATCTCAAATGGAATTTCAGCTAATTGCAATAAATCTTTTCTACGCGGTGATGCGGATGCTAATATGAAAGACGTCATAGACTAAAATAAAAAGTAAAAAAACAACATGGATAAAATTCCTGCAAGCATTGCAAATTTTACATAAGCACTCAACCTTCGAAAATCACTGCTCGTATAAGAATTTTTCAATTTAAATAAAACAATCATTAATGGTACAATAATAAATGCAATACAATATAAAATACTATACCACCACCCAAATGGTATTACATATAACTGAATAATTGCCAAGCAAGCTATTACAACCACTAACCATACACTTATATAAATTTTTGTAGGCATTAGCCCCCAAACAATGGGCAAAGTTTTACAACCAAATTTTTGATCACCTTCAATATCCTCCATGTCTTTTAAAGCCTCTCGAACCAAGGTTAATATGAAAGCAAAAATGCTATACAACATCATCAATTTTGCGAATCTAAAATTTGCGGTATCACTAATTAATGGATGTGTAATTTCCTGCATAGTGAATTTTGAAAAATATACCACTACTATGGACCATGCAGTTAATATGGAAATGACTACATTACCAATTAAAAAATCTTTCTTAAAGTTTGTAGAGTAAAACCACAATAATAAAATGGCTACAATATTAGATAAGTGTATATGCCAATATTGTTTAAAAGGAAATACCAAGGCGGCAATATAAATTCCCACGATACTAAAAAACAAATGAGAAAAAATCACCCATCTTCTGCTAATATGAGAACCCACCACTACTTTTTGTGGTTTGTTTACTTGATCAATATTAACATCGAAATAATCATTAATAATGTACCCAGCGGCAGCAATTAAAATATTGGTAAGTGCCACTAAATAAAATGTATTATCAACCTGAGGGCCTGACAATGGATACAATGGCTTGTAAATACAAAAGTGAAATAAAAATTCAGCCAATAAAATGAATACTAAATTAGTCCACCTTACAAGCCTAAAGAAATGAATAATTTTTTTCAAGGATAGCTATTTAGGGCTTTATTACTGTGCACGCAGATGGTCTTCAACATCCCATCTGTCATTTAATTTCAACACCTTCTCAATCACTTCTCTTGCACACCCTTCACCTCCATTTGCTAATGCGATATAAGTTGAAATAGATTTAATATCCACTGCTGCATCTTTTGGACAAGCAGCAATCCCTACGATATTCATGGCCTCGTAGTCGGGCATATCATCGCCCATAAATAACATTTCATCCAATGCTATTCCATGTAAAATAGAAAGTTCTTGCAAAAGCGATCTCTTATCCTTGACGCGCATATGTACTTCGGTAATTCCTAATTTGCGCAATCTATCTTCTACTTCTTCAGAATTACCACCAGAAATCACCCAAACATGATATCCTTTTTTGATAGCCAATTGTAATGCATAACCATCTTTGATATTCATTTTACGAACCAATATTCCATTGGGCATAACAATCACTTCACCATTGGTTAAGACACCATCAACATCAAATACAAAACAGGTTATTTTTTTTAAGCTGGCTAACAAAACTCAAATTTTAATAATTAAATGTAAGCCTATTTTTGATTATCTCGCCACTCATACACCCAAGCACTTTGAATCATCTCCAAATGCCCTTCATTTGACTCTTCTTTTTTGCCTTCAAAATGAGGCAACTCTAGTACCCAATTTAATAAATCGGTAAAACGAACTCTATAGATTTTTGATTCCGTAAAATCATCGCCAAACTTTTCATATAATTTTTGAGCGATATCCTCATGATCATTCCAGTAAATTGGTGGTTCAAACTGCGACATATTTTTAATTTTTCTCTTTAAATACTTAATTAATGAATTCGAATTAATGAGCTTTCTACTCCCCTAAAAACTGCGTTTGATCAGGTAAGGTAACTTCAATCTCTCCATTTCCTTCTTGAATAATACATTGACATCCTAAACGAGATTCAATTCTTGGACTAACAGCTCTATCAATAAAATCTTCTTCTTTATCAGATAATTCTTCTAAAAATTCCATTCCTTTTTTAACATACAAATGACAAGTACTACATGCACATACAGCCCCACAATTATGGTGAAGTTCGATACCCGCGTCCAATAAAACTTCTAATAAGCTCTCACCTGGCTTTACATTGTTCAATACTACAGGCTCCAAACCCTTTTGCTCAAAATTAATTTTTAAATCGTACATATATTTTAAGAATGTGTTTTTGCAAAAATAGCTTTTAACGGCCTTGATACAAGACTTTTTGTTGTCGAAATACAAAAAAAATACATCAAACGCGTTATCTGCGCTTATCTTTGCAGCCTAATTTAAGTATATGTCCAAGCCTGGCTTTTCAGAAAGAATGTATCTCCAATTTTTAAGAACCAAATTCCGCACCATTGGGAAACTTTCGCCAGCAATGGCAGGTAAATTGGCTTTTAGCTTATTTTGTACGCCTTATCCTAAATATAAAAAAACAAAGGCACCCGCCATTTTTCATCAAGCCAAACAACTTGAATTAAAAGTAACAGGTGACATTAGGATCAAAGGCTATGAATGGGTGCCTGCAAATAGCAATGGCAAAACAGTTTTGATTTGCCACGGTTATGCTAGTTATTTTTATAAGTTTGAGAAATATGTTCAACCACTTTTAAAAAATGGCTTCCGTGTTATTGGCTTCGATGCACCTGGTCATGGTCAAAGTGAAGGGAAGTATATCAATATTATTGTCTACAAAGACGCAATTGAACACATTATTAATAAGTATGGTCCAATTGATCATTTTATGGGCCACTCTCTTGGCGGAATTACGTTGGCGATGGTTGCGGAAGAAATTGCCAATCCTGAACAACATAAATTTGTGTTGATCGCTCCCGCTACTAAAACCACGACCACTTTTGCCAATTACTTTTCCATGATGCGATTCTCCGAACCCGTAATTCAGGCATTTTACAATGAATTAAAAACCCTATCTGACAAGCCTATTTCCTTTTTTGAAGCAGATCGTGCCATTGAAAATTACAAGGGTCAAGTACTGTGGGTGCATGACGAAGGAGATCGCGTTTGCCCTTACTCTGATTTGAAAAATTTTCAAAAAAATGCAGGCCAAAATATTAAATTCTTGATTACCAATGGATTAGGTCATAATAAAGTATATAAAACGCCCGAAATTGTGGATCAAATTGTGGCTTTTTTGAGTGCTTAATGATATATGATTTTTATTTTTCAAATTGAATAGGCTAATATTGCACCACGAGTATTGGACTTGCCAAGTTTTTTGCTTTCGCTAGTTTATTACTTAAATAGTTGATTTTCAATATAAAAAACCCCGAAGGAGCGGTTGACTACTATGTCAAAAAACTTACTAATCGTTGAGTCGCCTGCAAAGGCTAAGACCATTGAGAAAATTTTGGGAGAAGAATTTGAAGTGCGTAGTTGTTATGGTCACATCCGTGATTTAGAGAAAAATGATATGGGTATTGACTTGAAAAACAAGTTTGCCCCTAGATATATGGTTCCCAGTGAAAAGGAAAAAGTGGTGAAAGAATTAAAATCCATGACCAAGAAGGCGAAGGAAGTTTGGTTGGCATCGGATGAGGACCGTGAAGGAGAAAGTATTAGTTGGCATTTGGCCGAAGTACTAGGTTTAGATCCAAAGAAAACTAAGCGTATTGTATTCCATGAAATTACTGCTCCCGCAATTAAAAAAGCGGTTGAAAATCCACGTTTAATTAATATGGATTTAGTGGATGCACAACAAGCGCGTCGTATTTTAGATCGTATTGTTGGTTTTGAATTAAGTCCTGTTTTATGGCGTAAAATTGGCATGCAAAGAAGCTTGAGTGCAGGTCGTGTACAAAGCGTTGCGGTAAGATTAATTGCAGAAAGAGAAAGAGAGATCAATCAATTTATTCCAGAGAGTGTATTTAAAGTTTCGGCTTTATTTACTGCATTAGATATTAATAAAAAGAAGGTTAAGTTTAAAGCAGATGGCCCACAAAAATTAACTACTGCGGGTGCTGCTGAAAAATTCTTAACCGAATGTAAAGGCGCTACTTACACAGTAAAAGATGTAACAGTAAAAGACGGGAAACGTACACCATCCGCACCTTTCACTACTTCTACCCTACAACAAGAAGCCTCTAGAAAATTAGGATATAGCGTAAGTAAAACAATGTTACTTGCTCAAAAACTATATGAAAGCGGTAAGATCACTTACATGAGAACAGATAGTATTAGTTTGAGTGAGACTGCAATGGATGCTATTAAAACTGAGATTAATTCAAGCTTTGGAGATAAATATTATCAACCAAGAAAGTTTAAGAATAAAAACGAAAGTGCACAGGAAGCGCACGAAGCCATCAGACCGTCTTATATGAATGAGTCAAAGGTGGACGATGCGGACACGAATCGTTTATATGAATTAATTTGGAAACGTACGATTGCTTCTCAAATGAGTGATGCGCAATTTGAAAAGACGACTGCGAAAATTGAAATTTCTACCAATAAAGAAACCTTAACTGCGAGTGGCGAAGTGATGAAATTTGATGGTTTCTTAAAAGTATATTTAGAAGGCAAAGATGATGATGAAATTGACGAAGAAGATGAAAATGCAGAAGCAATCTTGCCACCATTAGCTAAAGGCCAAGTATTAGATTTTGTTAGCATGACTGGGCTAGAACGCTTTAGCAGAGCCGCTTCCAGATATACGGAGGCTAGCTTGGTAAAAAAATTAGAGGAATTAGGCATTGGACGACCTTCCACTTACGCTCCAACCATTACGACGATTATGAAGCGTAATTATGTAGAGAAAAAAGAAAAAGAAGGTGTTAAAAGAATTTACCAAATTTTATCACTTAACGCTAAGGATGAAATTAAAACCGAAGAAGCTTCTGAAATTACGGGAGCTGAAAAAAACAAATTGTCTCCTACCGATTTAGGATTAGTAGTTACTGACTTTTTAAAGTTAAACTTTCCTAAAGTAATGGACTTTGGTTTTACTGCTAAAATTGAAGGCGAGTTTGACGAAATCGCATTAGGTAAATTAAAGTGGAGTAAAATGTTGGAGGAGTTTTACAACCCATTCCATGAAACCATTGAACATACCTTAGAAAATGCAGAACGTGCTAAGGGCGAAAGAGAATTAGGTTTTGATCCAATTTCTGGTAAAAAAGTAATAGCGCGTATGGGCCGTTATGGACCAATGGTGCAAATCGGTCATCAGGATGAGGAAGAAAAACCAAAATTTGCAAAATTAAAAGCTTCTCAAAGTATCGAGACCATTAGTTTTGAGGAAGCCATGGAATTATTTAAGCTACCAAGAACATTGGGTTTATTTGAAGACGCAGAAGTAACTGTAAATATTGGCCGTTTTGGCCCTTATGCGGCGCATGATAAGAAGTTCTACTCTCTTAATAAGGAAATGGACCCTTATACCGTAACACTCGAGGATTTGACTCCTATGATTGCTGAAAAGCGCAAAGCAAAAGACGAGCGTACCATTAAAGTATTTGAAAAAGAGAAAATTCAATTACTAAGAGGCCCTTATGGTCCTTATATCAAGCAAGGGTTACGCAACTTTAAGTTGACTAAAGAGCAACAAGAAAAAGTGGAAACTTTAACGATCGAAGAAGTAAAAGAAATTATTGAAGAGTTAAAGAAAAATCCTCCGCGCAAAACAGCCCGCAAAAAGAAAGCATCTTAATCGATTGCTTCATTTCAAAATACCAAATTCCCGATGGCCCCGCCTCGGGATTTTTATTGGTATCACATATTACGGATTTCAATAGTAATGCCTCTGCTCTCTATCGCCAAACGCTATAATGATAAAGGCAAAATTATTTCTCCCTCCGCATATATATTTAAACTATGTAATGACTTTTTATAATACTTACGCTAGGCTCAAAGTTCGCTACGGCATTATATTGAAAATCCGCTAGTGATATTCAAAACATACTTTACGCAGCTCTGAGCATAGCGAAGCGAAAATCAATACTACTTCTTACAGTATAAACATACTAGAAAAGTATATCTAAATACCTAATAACAACTACAGCGTTTTGCGAACAGCGAAGTAAAGTATGTTTTGAATATCATATCGAAGCAATACAATTAATTTAGCCATCAATTTGGCCATAAAAAAAAGGGATGCAAATTGCATCCCTTTAAAAAGTATTTGAAAATAATTAAGCCGCTGAAGGCTTACTCATTAATCTTAAGAAATTAATATGTGCTTTAATGGCACTTCCAACAGTAGGATACTCAATATATTTTAATTTAAAATCAGCACATGCTTCCTTTACAATTTTAGAAATCGCAGGATAGTGTACATGTGAAATTTTAGGAAATAAATGATGTTCAATTTGGAAGTTCAACCCTCCTACTAACCAACTTACAATTTTACTTTTAGTAGCAAAATTAGCAGTGGTTTGAATTTGATGTGCGGCAAATTCATCAGGCATTCTATTTTCTGGCTGAATGGCAACTGGGAATTCAGTATCATCTACAGTATGCGCTAATTGGAATACAATGCTTAACACAAAGCCAGCTACAAAAGTGGCAATCAAGAATCCAACCAACCAGCTCACCCAACCTAACATATAAATTGGTAGAATTACAAATACAGCTGCATGGTAAATTTTGACTGCCCAAAATTCAAAATGCTCTGCAAAAGTCATGCTCTTGAAGCTAATAGACCCAATTTTCTTAGAAAAATATTTTTTGTAATCAGCAAAGAAAATCCAGAAGATGTATAATAACATATATAATACCCAAAAGTAAATATGCTGAAAACGATGCACTAAATAATGCTTTTGTGTTGGAGCCATTCTCATTAATACACCCACTTCGATATCATCATCAACACCATCAATATTGGTATAAGTATGGTGGATCGTAACGTGTTTCATACCCCACATAAATCTACTTGCTCCTAAAACACTAATCGAAGAAGATGCTAATTTATTTAACCAAGCGTATTTACTAAAACTACCATGACTACCATCATGCATTACATTAAATCCAATTGCCGCAATCAAGCAGCCAAAAAATGCGCATTCTAAAATTGCAAATAAAGTTGGTGGCGTAAAAAACACTAAATGAACATAAGTGATCAAAAACAATCCAATTAAAATGATTGCTTTTGAAAAAAGCTTAAAGTTACCCGTTGCTTTTATTTCATGTTGGTCTAAATATTCATTCACTCTTCTTTTCAATTCTGCGTGAAGTGACTTAGTCGCTACTGGAAATTTAGGAGTAGAAAATGTTTCGTTAGTTTGCATATGGTTCAAAAATGATTATCAAATATAGCCAATTCGTGAAATTTAAGCTGTTAAAAATCAATAAATTAGGGTTAACGAATAATAAATGAGAATATTATGTCAGTTTGTCCATATATATCCACATATATGGGATAACTAATGGTTATTAATGTCAAAAAAAAGCTGTTGATTTGAATAATAATAACCCCATTTACTTTATTCATGGATAACGAAAAAGAGATAAAAGCACTGTTTAAATTGATCGATGATCCTGATGAAGAAATATTTAATACTATTTCAGACAGGCTATTGAATTACGGTACACCCATCATCGCTGATTTAGAAAATTTATGGGAGAATACACTTGAAGAGTCTACATTAGAAAGAATTGAATTGATGATTTATAAGCTGAGATTGCAAGATTTAAAAGAAGCATTTTCAGTTTGGAAATCCAACCCTAACCCCTCTTTATTTGAAGGAGCTTTGTTAGTGAATCAATTTCAAAATCCAGAAATAGCCATTGATACATTGCGTCATCAAATTGAAAAAATTAGAAGGAATATATGGCTAGAACTTAATAATTATTTAACACCTCTTGAGCAGGCGAATGTGTTGAGAAATATTCTTTTCAATTATTACCAAATTAAAGGGGTTGAAGTGAACTATGAAAAGCCCGAGGAGTTTTTAATTTCTGCTCCATTACTTTCAAAAAAAGGGAACGCGTTTTCAAACACCATTTTATATGCTGAGCTTTGCAATCAACTCGAAATTCAAGCAGCATTTATAAATATTCCTAAGCAATGTATTGTTGCTTTTTATACACCCGACTGGGAGGCTACCGAGAATTATCCTCACCCTCAAGAGTATATTCAATTTTATGTTGAAGGCACCACTGGACATCCTTTTTCTCAAAAAGATTTAGATCAGTATTTTACGAGATCCAATATTACTCCTAAAAATAGCAACTACAAGCAATTGTCAAATGTGGGTATCATTAAAAAATTGTTACTTGAATTAGCAAAATGTTATTCAAGCCCCATTTTACAATACAAACAACAAGACCTTATTGATATTGCAAATAATTTAGAAGCATAAATGGAAACGATTGTCTCCCATATATATCATAGCCCAATTGGACAGTTAAATATTACTGCCGATGATGGCTGCATCACTGAATTGGGATTTATAGACGAGCAAAATACTCCAGCTTTTATAGATCATGATGCTCAACTGCCAGATGTCATTCACCAATGCGTGGATGAATTGATTGAATATTTTGCAGGCACTAGAAGAGAATTTACTGTTCCCATTAATCAAGAAGGCACTGAATTTCAACAAAAGGTTTGGAAGGAGTTATACGAATTGCCTTTTGGAAAAACTTTAAGCTATGCCGACCTTGCAAAAAAATTGGGAGACCCCAAAGTAATTAGAGCAGCTGCTGCAGCCAATGGGAAAAATAAAATAGCCATCATTGTTCCATGCCACAGAATTATTGGAACAGATAAATCCTTAGTGGGATATGCTTGGGGGAAAGGAAGAAAAAAATGGCTTTTACAGCACGAGTTTAGATTGGCCTTGGGAGTACAAACCCTATTTTAAAGTTGATAATAACCTGTTGGTTATTTTAACATGGAGCCGTCAAATCCAAAAGGTAATAAAAGAGAAGCAGACTTAAGGACCATTACTTCCCCGCTCATTCCTGATAATATTATTTTAATGGGTGCACCATATCTATTCTCATAATCCAATAAGGATTGCCTACACATGCCACAAGGCGATATGGGCTCTTTAGAATCTTTGCCTAGGGGTTGATAACTAATTGCCATGGTTGTTATAGAAAGGTCGGGAAATTGGCTTCCTACGCTATTTAACAAGCTACGTTCAGCACAGATTCCAACTGGGAAACTTGTGCTTTCTTGATTGGAACCAATTACTATAGATCCTGATGACAATCGAGCAGCAGCGCCGACATGAAAATTAGAATAAGGAGCATAAGCAGTTTTAGTGGCTTGTTTAGCAGCTTCTAATAATTCAAAATCAGCCTCATTAAGACTACTTGCATTGCTGAGTAAGTCATATTCGAACTCGAATTTTTTATGCATCTACTTATTTAATAAGATTAAACAATCTATTCCATCTAACTGATTTACTATAGCTAAACCAAATTAAAGCGGCTCTACCAACTATATGCGTTTCTGGAACATAGCCCCAAAAGCGGCTGTCCTGGCTACGATGACGATTGTCCCCCATCATCCAATAATAATTTTGTTTTACCGTATAATTTGTTGAAGCAATTCCATTCAAGATATACTGTCCATTTTTTTTCTCTAAACTATTATGTTCGTAAGTACAAATTAGTCTACGATACAATTCAATGGTGCTATCATTTAAATTAATGATGTCTCCTTTTTTAGGAATACGAATGGCACCAAAATTGTCAATGGTCCATGGAAAATGCAATACATCATTTGGGAAAGTGTAACCCACAGTATTTTCCTCATAAAAATTAACTGACTTGATAAATGGCAATTGCTTTAATGCATTTGCCGCAGTAGCAGTCATATTTATTTTAAAAGTATTGGGCCTTCCGTCAACCGGCTGAAAATCGGCAGTAGCTTCTGAAATATTGATTCCTAAACTATCTTCAATATAATCCTCAGGAATGGGCTTGCCACTGGTTTCCACTAAGTATTCAGTTTGTGCATTGTCTGCAACAAAAGCAGGAGCACCATTTACAAATAATCGACTATTTTTTACTTGAATTAAATCACCTGGTAGTCCTACACAACGTTTAATATAATTATCGGTTTTGTCTGTTGGATGTACTAGTATTGGATATTGTGCATTTAATTTTTCTCTGTCTCCATTAAACTCTGGACTTCTCAACACATCATAATAAGGAATCTTACTTCCAAATTCTGGTAAATTAATAATGGTATCCCCTGCAGGGAAATTAAATACCACTACATCATTTCGTTTAACGTCTCTAAGTTTTGGAAGTCTACTATAATCTAATTGAATCCATTTTACATAAGATGGTGTAGTAACGGATCCAGGCAAAGTATTATGAACAAAAGGAAATGAAATTGGTGTTTGCGGAATTCTTGCACCAAAAGTTACTTTGTCAACAAACAAAAAATCGTTTACTAACAATGTCTTTTCCATACTCTCTGTTGGAATCACATAAGCTTCAAATAAAAATGTTCTAATTAAAGTGGCAGCCACTACAGCAAAAACTGCTGCGTCAACCCATTCTCTAGAAATTGATTTATGATAATGTGCTAATGCTTCAGTACCATGCCATTTTTCATTTTTCGAATATCCCAAATACGGCAAATAAATAAAAGGGAAAAATACAGTTAAGGTATGATGAATTAATCCTACTCTTTTAAAATGCATTACAAAAATGATCGAAATCCAAAGGGTAACAAATTGTCCTAAAATTGGAATGAGCTGAATCCAAAACCAAAATTTGGAAATATTACAAAGCTTAACAACTTCCCATGTATTATAAATAGGAATGATCGCCTTATTGGTTTCAACACCTGCTTTTTTTAACATCGCAAAAATACCAATATGCCAACCCAACCAAAAAATAATGAATAAAACGATTCCCATAAAATGTATTTGTTTATCTGTAACAAAAATATCCCTTTGTGAGGGATATTTATAAAAAAGATTGTTAATTGACTCATTCCAATTGTAAAAGGTCGAAATACCGTATCAATAGTCTTTTAAAAGCCTATTTGTACTGACGTAATACTTCCTTAACCAAGTTTACAGATCTTGCGATGTCTGGAATTGCCAAAGCAGTTAAATTAGGTGCATAGTGCATTGGCGCGTCCGCACTTGTGATACGACGAATTGGTGCATCTAAATAATCAAAGCCTTCTTTTTGAATACGGTAAGATAATTCAGAAGATACAGAAGCAAACGGCCATTGCTCTTCAATAATTACCAATCTATTTGTTTTTTTAACGCTTGTTAAAACAGTCATCCAGTCTAATGGACGAATTGTTCTCAAATCAATTACCTCAGCACTGATTCCTTCTTTTTCTAATTCTGCAGCAGCACCTAATGCCACTTTCATCATTTTATTATAAGAAACAATTGTAACATCCGTTCCTGCTTTTTTAACATCCGCTAAACCTAATGGAATATAATATTCTTCATCAGGAACATCGCTTTTATCTCCATACATTACTTCACTCTCTAAGAACATTATTGGATCTTCCTCATAACGGATAGCTTGCTTTAATAAACCTTTTGCATCGTAACCATTTGAAGGAGATACCACTTTAATACCAGGTATATTCGCTAAATAACTTTCAAAAGCAGTAGAGTGTTGTGCACCTAATTGACCAGCACTACCATTAGGTCCTCTCATTACAATTGGACAACCAATTTGACCACCACTCATTGCTAACATTTTGCTAGCGGTATTTAATATTTGATCCAAAGGTAATACAGCAAAGTTCCAAGTCATAAACTCTACGATTGGTCTTAAACCATTTTGAGCAGCACCAACCGCCACAGCAGTAAATCCTAATTCAGAAATGGGTGTATCAATAATACGCTTAGGACCAAATTCAGCAAGCATTCCTTGGCTTACTTTATAAGCACCATTGTACTCTGCTACTTCCTCTCCCATTAACAAAACACGTTCGTCTCTTCTCATTTCCTCGTTCATCGCCTCACGAAGGGCTTCTCTAAATGCAATTGATCGCATGGTATGAATTTATTTTGATTGCGAAATTAGCGATTTTGACAAGAAAAATAGCTGTTTTATGCAAAAAAATCCCCCTCCGACATGTCGAAGAGGGATTCTCAAGGCTAACCCACCTTTAAGGAATTAAAATCTATAAAATATTATATGCAAAACTTACATAGTACAAGCCACCCACTGTTGGGCTACCGTATGCAGTTTGATAGTAATGGTTTAAGATATTAGTACCACCTACTTTAATCATTGATTTGATAGAAGGCACTTTATAAGTTAATACAGCGTCAATTGTGTTGAAAGAAGCTACTTTACCTACAGCGAAAGTTCCTTCGTAAATGAAGTCATCTTGGTAGTGTAAATTTGCGCTAAATCCTAATCTGTTCTTAAATAAGAAACCAGAATTGTTTAAAGCAAAGTTAGCTCTGAACAATGGAGTGTTGAAGTAAGAAATAAATCCAGAAGGTAAATTTCCAATTTCGTCTGTATAAACGCTAGAAGAGAAACTGAAGTTATTTGGTAACAAATAATCAGCAGAAATTCCCCATCCACTCGTATACACATCACCAGGAGCATTTGTAGAAATGCTATAAGCAATACGCTTAGACGCATCTAATAAATCAGATAATTGAGGGTTTGCAGCATTACGAGATTGTAAAACTGTTACACCACTAATGAAGTTTGTGTACTTACCTGCATAAGCATAAAAATCAAGTAATAAACGCTTGTTGATTAAAGTTTTATAACCAACTTCAAAAGAACTCATTGACTCTGGCTTAAACTCACCAAACTGTTGTTGAACTGGAGCACCAGCCAAAACGCTAGCTAAAGAATAAGCAGGGTTTGTATCAAAATGGTAATAATTTCTTAATTGAGGTAAACCACCCATTAAACGAGTACCGCCACCCACTAACAAGTTAATCCATTGGTTTTGAGTTGTTGGGAAACGGTAAGCTTCTTGGTATGATAAACGGATATTATTGTCTTCAGCAATTTTAACTACTGCAGTTGCTCTTGGCGTAAAACGACCAGCGAAGTTATCGTTCTTGTCATAACGACCAGATACATACAATTTCAAGATATCACCAAAGAATTTTTTTGATAATTGTGCATAAGAACCGTTTTCGTTAATCCAGATTCTATGTGTAGTATCAGCGAATAATGTTCCTTGAGAATTTAATACATAACCTTTAATACTTCCACCTACTAATAAAGAGGCGTCATATTTATCAAGACCTAATACATCTGTTAAGTTGTATTGAGCTTCAATTACATTCAATGAAGATTTATCTAAGAATCTACCACCGCCTTGAGAGATAGGGATATTTGCAATAGACTTAAATAATTCTGTTGAACCGATATTTCCAGTTGGTCTACCTGCATCAGCTACTGCTCTAGCGGCAGCACCTGCTGCATTAGCATCTAAACCAGCATCTTTATATTGAACATAAGCTGCAGTATATGTAGGATACCATACTGTACTAGATTTCCAAGCTTCGTTGAATAAACGAGTTGTAATAGTTGCGTTGTATGAATTACCTGCATCTTCTAATGTTTGGTATGCTCTAGCGAACCAGTTTTTAGACTTAATCTCTAATTTTAACTGAGTCATATTTAAGCCATTCAAAGAATAACGGTCACTACCAGTATACACTGTGTTTCCAGAACCAGTATACATACTTGCAGAAGCTTCAGTATTGTCATTAATTTTATAATGTAATGATCCTGAAACTTTTAAGTTCTTAGCAACTGGGTCAATGATATCAGCTTCATTGTAACCTGTACGGCTTACATTGATACCAGTAAACATACCTTTTGCATCACCATATAAATATGGTGCATAAGGAGCTAAAGCAGCATTTGCACCTTTTAAGAAAGCAGAATAAGTTGCTAAATTTCCAGAATAAGGGCCAGCTTGAGCTGCACCATATAATTGAGCAAAAGCACCATTTGCAAGTGTAGCATTACCACCATAAGCAGCAGTTAATGCACCTAAAACGCCAGCTTTAACTGAACTGTAAACACCACTTAAAGATGAAGTTGTTTCATCACCATATACGTTTACACCATCATAGTTAGGATCAGTGTATCTTGTACCAGGGATCGTTTGTCCATTTGCAGTACCAGTAGTTCTAGAATAATCTGAAGTATTCATTGCTAACCAATCTTGAGCCTCAGTGTATTCAGCACTAATTTTGTAAGCCCAACGATCTCCTATTTTGCTAGCCCATCTAACTGTATAATCTTTGTATGCAGCTTGAGGACGCTCGTAGTTGTCGATATGGTTTACACCTTGCTTAATTTGGAAACTTAAACCTTGGTATTTGAATGGGTTTTTGCTGTTGATTAAAACAGTACCATTCATTCCACCAGAACCATATAATGCAGAAGATGCACCTGGTAATAACTCCAAATTATCAACGTCTAATTCTGTCAAACCAACCATCGTTCCAACTGAGAAGTTTAAACCTGGTGCTTGGTTATCCATACCATCGATCAATTGATTCATACGTGTGTTACCACTACCGTTAAAACCTCTTGTGCTAATACTTTTAAAAGTTAAGCTCGCGCCTACAACGTCCACTCCTTTTACGTTTGCAAGCATATCATAGTAACTAGAAGATGCAGTTGCTCTGATTTGTGCATTGCTTACACGCTCAATAGAAACTGGAGATTCCAAGATACGTTCTGCTACTCTCGAAGCAGAAACAACTACATCAGAACCCAATACATATCCTTGCGTTAAACTAACTGCAACTTTTGCACTTGCATTACTAACTACTACTTCTTTAGAATCAAATCCAACAGAAGAAATTAACAATGTAACCGGAAATTTAGTTACACTTAACTTAAAATTACCTTTATCATCTGTAAAAGTACCTGCAGTTCCACCCTTCACAGTCACTGTCACTGAAGACAATGTTTCAGATGTATTTGCATTTTTAACAGTACCAGAAATAGTACTAGCACTTTGGGCATTTACCGAAAATACCATCAAAGTGGCAAGGCAAAAAAGACCCATCTTGCTTAACAATCGTTTCATAAATGTTTGTTTTTAATTGAATTGTAGTACAAAATAACAAAATTTTAGCATTTAAAAAAATTATCAAATATTAAGCTTAAAATTTTAATTTAGTGGCATGAATTCAAGCCCATTCCCAAAACAGATAGCCGAATACCACGGCAAAGTTAGAGATGTATATTACATTGAAAATGAATTACTTGTGATGATTGCAAGTGATCGTATTTCGGCTTTTGATGTGATCCTACCCCGTCCTATTCCATTTAAGGGTCAGGTGTTAAATCAAATTGCGGCATATATGCTCCAAAAAACGACAGATATCTGTCCAAATTGGCTTTTAGAGACCCCTGCCCCAAATGTAGCCATTGGTAAAAAATGTACACCTTTCAAAATTGAGATGGTGGTGAGAGGAAATTTAGTGGGTCATGCCTGGAGAACTTATAACGCAGGTGGCAGAACACTATGTGGTGTTACCTTACCAGACGGTATGACTGAGAATGATTTTTTCCCTACTCCAATAATCACCCCTTCTACTAAAGCAAGTGAAGGTCATGATGAAGATATTTCAAAAGAAGAAATTATTGCACAAGGTTTGGCAAGCGCTGAAGACTGGGCTGTTTTAGAAAAATATGCATTGGCCTTATTTGCAAGAGGAAAAGAAATTGCAGCTAAACAAGGCTTGATTTTAGTAGATACAAAATATGAATTTGGAAAAATTGGAGACACCATTTATTTAATGGACGAAATTCATACACCCGATTCTTCGAGATATTTTTATGCAGATGGATTTGAAGAAAGACAAACTAAAAAAGAAAAGCAAAAACAATTAAGTAAAGAGTTTGTACGCGAGTGGTTAATTGAAAATAATTTTATGGGTAAGGAAGGTCAAACTGTTCCAACAATGACAGATGAATGGATTGACACCATTTCAAAAAGATATATTGAATTGTATGAAAAAGTAATTGGAGCTCCTTTTAAACCAGAAGCAAAATCTGAACAAGAAACCTACCAATTGATTTGCGATTCATTATCAGCCTATTGAAAAATTTAAAAGCTTTTCACTTCTGAACATCGAGTCATAGCGTTAAGAAAAACTAAAAATTAATCGTTAAAAAATTGTGCATGTCTGAGCGTAGCGAGTTCACAATTTTAGATTTGTTTTTAGTTTTTTAGCGTTAAATGACGAGCGGAGAAGAATGAAAAATTTTAAACTTATTTAACTTCAATATCAACACCCAATTTAGGTCTTAATCTTTGCTTGCTTTTGTTAAAAACTTGAATGCCATTTTTCTTGCCTGCTCTTAATTTTTCCTGTTCTTCTAATGGCAAATGATACACATTCATACACTCTGTGGTACAACAACCATCAAAGCTTTTAGCACAATCTTCACACTGAATAAATAATAAATGACAGGCATCATTTTTACAATTCGTATGCGTATCTGCAGGCTTGCCACATTGATGACATTTTGCAATAATATCCTCTGTGATTTTCTCGCCTAATCTTTCATCAAAAACAAAATTCTTTCCTTTAAACTTACTCTCAATACCAGCTTCTTTTATCTTGTTTGCATAATTAATAATTCCGCCTTCTAAATGGTACACATTTTTAAAACCTTGGTGTAACATATACGCACTTGCCTTTTCACAACGAATACCACCAGTACAATACATGATAATATTTTTATCCTTTTTATTCTTCATCATTTCTGCAGCCATCGGCAATTGTTCCCTAAAAGTGTCAGATGGAATTTCAATGGCTTTTTCAAAATGCCCCACTTCATATTCATAATGATTGCGCATATCAATTACGATGGTATCTTCCTTAGCCAACAAGTTGTTCATCTCTTGTGCATTCACATACTTACCTCTATTCTCCATGCTAAAATTGGGATCATCAATACCATCGGCAACAATTTTTTCACGTACTTTAATTCTTAACACCCAAAAACTTTTACCATCATCATTCACTGCAACATTTAACCGCAACCCTTTTAAAGGTTTAAACGAGTATAAATAATCTCTAAATACTTCAAAATTATGAGTGGGTACACTAATCTGTGCATTTATTCCCTCTGTGGCAACATAAATGCGACCAAACACTTTCATCGCGTTTAAAGCACGATAAATTTCATCTCTAAATGCCTGGGGATCTTGAATTGGGAAATACTGATAAAAACTGATGGTTGTTCTAGGAAAAGTTTCCTCATACAACTTTACTTTCAACTCCTCATTGGAGATGCGATTGTGCAGTACTGACATAAAAATTAAATTTAAGCTCAATTACAGATTAAGCAAATTCAGTGCAAATATAATTACAATACTGCTAAAAAAAACAGAGCTGATAAAAGTCAGCTCTGTAATCTCTATATAATGTGAACTATGTTTTATGATTTTCTAACAAAGTAACCTGTCAAGGATGATAAGCCCCCTAATAAGAAACCAACAATTGAAGTAATTATGATAAGTGCAATATAGGAACCTTTAAGTGGCAAGATATTAGCCACTTTAACGGAAAGGATATGATTGTTTTGAGTATCAATTACCAATGCCAAAACCAACCACAATACTCCAATACCAAGTGCACCTGATAAAAAAGATTTACCGGGTTTTTGATTCACTACAATAGCAATGATAAAATTGGTTACCACAAAACTCCACCAAGGTAAGTTTCCATAAATTCCAATTGCATAGGCCATTAAAGCTGAGATTAAAATGCTAACAATGAATTTTATATTTTCAGAAGCAATATTTTTCATAAAATAATTTTAATTGAATTTGATTTAATTAAGCCTTAGTGAATTGAAT
>Ga0208870_1000080_pt1 | contig 17606 bp, 9 predicted proteins | sample CryBogCBE27Aug07_FD_184590 | JGI IMG/M metagenome (GOLD analysis project Ga0208870, IMG submission 184590) | Freshwater microbial communities from Crystal Bog, Wisconsin, USA - CBE27Aug07 (SPAdes) | ecosystem: Environmental > Aquatic > Freshwater > Lake | place: Crystal Bog, Wisconsin, USA...
CGGTTGTAGTATTTCAACAGAACCACGGAGAAGGAGCACAGCATGAACGGAATTGCCCCACAAATGCCTCGCCCTTTGGCGCAGGATTGGGATTGGCAGCAAGACGCGGCCTGCCGCGACCTGCCTACTGAAATGTTCTTCCATCCAGATGGCGAACGTGGACCACGTCGCCGCAATCGCGAGAATGCCGCAAAGGCAGTGTGTGCATCATGCCCAGTCATGATGGCCTGCCGCGAGCAAGCGCTTCGCCTCCAAGAGCCTTACGGCATCTGGGGCGGTCTCTCAGAAGATGATCGTCTGACCATCATCAATCGTCGCGAACGCACCGAACTGACGGTCGCAAGCGCTTCTTAAATTGGTGCGTTACTAGAGAAGAAGATTATGGGCCGCCGGAGATAACTGCTCGAGAGAGCGCAGATCCAGTCTGAGCATAGAACGTGTTAGTTGAGCCGAAGAAAAGATAACCTTCACTAAAGTTCTGTCCAGATGAACCTGTGAGATGCCAGGTAGAACCATAATTTGTTGAGAGTGCCACAAGACCGCTGGTGTAAAGAACTGCAATTTTCGTTCCATTTGAATTAATTGCTGCGCCAATTTGTCCAGTGCGAGAAACGGTTGAAGCAGTAAAACTCACACCAGAGTTGGTTGAAATATAGATAGTGCTATCCTGGCCGAACATCATGTATTGACCATCTGCCGAAATTGCGGTCGTCGCGTTTCCATGACCATTTGACCCAGCAACAAGTGTCCAGGATGCACCTGAATCCGTACTGATGAAGTTTCCGTCAGTCCATGCTGCCACGATTGCAGTTGATAAATCAGACGAAGCAGAGATTGCTCCATAGTCTTTTCCGGTTGAGACGACGGTCGTAAAGGTAGAGCCGTAATTTGTGGATTTGGCAATAATTCCGTAGACGGAAGAACCATTCGATCCGCTCCAGCCATTGCCATCTGCTGTCGCTAAAACAGTGGCGCCATTTGATGCCATTACAACAGAGTTCCAAGCAGTATTTGAAGTTCCAACGACAATGCTCCAGGTACTGCCATAATCCGAAGAGGCATATATGGATCCGCCGTGGACAACTGCAACTAAATACTGTCCGGTTGAAGAAGATGCAATACCGCTCCACGTTACGTTCAGGGAGTAGACGCGTGACCAAGTGACTCCAGAATCAGTTGATCGATAGATTCCATCTCCAGAATTCACTGCTACAACTTTTGTACCGTCCGAGGATTGTGCCAGTCCCGTGTTGTCCCACGCACTGTTTAATGCACCATTAGTTAAAGTCCAACCTGTTTGTACGAATGCAGCTGGATTTGAAGATTGAATCGCTACCTTGGAAACAGTCGCGGATAATGCAACCGGAGCTGCGAATGTCGCTGTAAATGAGCTGCTGCTATTGGTAACAACGTTCAGGCCCGTGGACGTACTTCCTGCAGCAAATCCTGAGCCATTGTCATACACAACTGCACTCGCATTGCTTGTATTGAAGATAGCAAGTGGTGTGGACGTCGAAGAGTCAAAGGCTGATATTGCAAAATTAAAGCCGTTACAAGTGGAAGGAATATTGGCCAGCTTAAAACCCGTGAAGTAGAACGCACCGGATCCTGATGCATTTGTAAACGCTGAATAGGGTGTGAGGGTCAGTGCCGTTGCACCTGAGCACGCTGCCGTTACGGCAAGACCCTGACCAAATTCCACGGAACCTGAGGAATTAATTCTGATATTCGAAGCCAGAGTAGTCTGTAAATAACTAGCACCAAGTATCAGCGCAATTCCAAAGGCAACAAATGCAGGAAGACGTTTGCGAGGTAGCGGCTCTGCCTCAACGGGATCATCGAAGTACTCATCTTCCACGAACGAAAGGTTATACGAATTAGAGAGCCGGTTCAATAAAAAAAGCCCCGCACTCGTTATGAGGCGGGGCTTTTTTAATACTGATTAGTGATAGTGTCCACCAGGTCCATGGCTGTGGCCATGTCCGGATGCTGCCTCTTCCTTGCTCTCTTCTGGAGTTTCGAAGACAAGCGCTTCAGTGGTGATAAACATTGCGGCGATTGATGCAGCGTTAGCCAACGCAGAACGCGTTACCTTTACTGGATCGATGACGCCGATCTTTACCAAGTCTTCGTAGACCTCTGAGTACGCGTTGAAACCTTCAGCGGGCTTCATGCTGCGGACCTTTGCTACGACGACATAACCCTCGTGACCCGCGTTCTCTGCGATCCAACGAAGTGGCTCATCGCAGGCTTTGCGGACCAAGCGAACGCCGACTGCCTTGTCGCCTTCGAAGCCAAGGTCGCCGTCGAGTACTGAGGCTGCGTGCACGAGTGCTGCGCCGCCACCTACAACGATGCCCTCTTCGACTGCTGCGCGAGTTGCTGAGATTGCATCTTCAAGGCGGTGCTTCTTCTCCTTGAGTTCAACCTCGGTATGCGCGCCGACTTTGATGACACAAACGCCGCCGGCAAGCTTTGCGACGCGCTCCTGCAACTTCTCACGATCCCAGTCAGAGTCGCTATTTGCGATCTCGGAACGGATTTCAGCTACGCGGCCCGCTACTTCGTTCTTATCTCCAGCGCCATCCACGATGGTGGTGGTGTCCTTGGTGATAACAACGCGACGAGCACGACCCAAGAGATCGATGGTGACCTGATCAAGTTTGAGGCCAACTTCTGAAGTGATGACCTGTCCGCCGGTAAGGATTGCCATGTCTTGCAACATTGACTTGCGACGATCGCCGAAGCCAGGTGCCTTAACGGCTGCGGAGGTGAATGTTCCGCGCATGCGGTTCACGACCAAAGTAGAAAGCGCTTCGCCTTCAACGTCTTCAGCGATGATCAAGAGCGGCTTACCTGATTGGGAAACCTTCTCCAAGATCGGGAGGATTTCGCTGAGTGCAGAAATCTTCTGGCCGGAGATCAGAATGAAGGCGTCCTCGAGGACGGTCTCCATGCGATCGGTGTCGGTGACGAAGTATGGCGAGATGTATCCCTTGTCGAATTGCATACCTTCGGTGAAGTCGAGCTCCAAGCCGGTGGTTGATGATTCTTCAACGGTGATAACGCCATCCTTGCCGACCTTGTCCATCGCTTCTGCGATGAGATCGCCAATCGCCTTATCTTGCGCCGAGATAGTTGCAACGTCTGCAATCTGCGACTTGCCGCTGACCGCGGTGGAGTTCTTCTTCAACTCTTCTGAGACGGCCTTTACTGCGGCTTCGATACCGAACTTGATGTCCATTGGCTGAGCGCCGGCGGCAAGGTTGCGAAGACCTTCCTTCACCATTGCTTGCGCCAAGACGGTCGCGGTTGTTGTTCCATCACCGGCGACATCGTTGGTCTTCTCGGCAACCTGCTTCACGAGTTGTGCACCCATGTTCTCGGCTGGATCAGAGAGTTCGATTTCCTTTGCGATGGTCACGCCGTCATTAGTGATGAGCGGTGCGCCATAAGACTTTGCGATAACAACGTTGCGACCCTTAGGTCCAAGAGTTACCTTGACGGTGTCAGCAAGAATGTTGACTCCGCGCTCCATTGCACGACGAGCTGCTTCGTCGAATTGAAGACTCTTACCCATGCTGGGTTACTTCTTCTCGATGATAGCGAGTACGTCGCGAGCCGAGAGAACGAGGTACTCCTCGTTGTTGTACTTCACTTCAGTGCCGCCGTACTTGCTGTAAAGCACAACGTCGCCTTCCTTGACATCCATTGGAGTTCGGACGCCGTCGTCGAAACGACCTGGTCCAACTGCAACAACGGTGCCTTCTTGTGGCTTCTCTTTAGCGGTGTCTGGGATAACAAGGCCAGACGCAGTGGTCTGCTCGGCCTCGTTGGCCTTTACGACGATGCGATCTTCTAGTGGCTTAATGGCTACGGCCATGTGAGTTCTCCTCTAAATAATTACGTTGATGTTCCTGATTCCACTCTGGCGAGGGCTCGGCTGGGTTAGCAGACGGACCCCGAGAGTGCTAAAGCCAACTCTAAAGGCAGGCTGGGCGGGCGGCAACTTGAGCGCTAGAAGGCCCGAATAGGGCGGAACAGGTGAGAGTTCGTGCTGCCCTTGGCATCAACGGAGACGCCCGCATCAGGCATATGTACCTCGTATTGGGCGGAAGCGTTGCTCTCGCTGGAAGTCCAGTAATAACGGTTTTGGAAGCTTCCTCCGCTTTGAGCTGTTGATTGGGCTTGGGCTATCGCCTCAAGTTGGGACGGCAAGAACCATTGGCCGGCGCTCGAGTCACTTGCGGCATAAAGTCGAGCGGCAATTGCTGCGTTGTTCGACGAGGTACCCGAACCGGACATCAAATACGTGTTGTTAAATCCGGCACCGAAAGTCGTTACAGATCCCAATAGCGATACTGGTTGAACGTATGTTCCTGCATCCGCGGTCGACGTTCCGGGTTCGACGAAAGAACCATTTTGGCTTTGGGTGGATGCCCATGAAACCGGCGCCCATTCCAAATAATGACAATTCGATCCGCAGGCTGTTCCGGTTTCTGTGAAAGCAGCAGATGCATAGAAGACGGTGCCGCCTCCGGGCCCAGTGTCTCCAACGGAGCAAATATTTTCGGTAGCGCAATTACCTGCAACGTGGCCAAGACTTTGCAGGGTTAATTTTGCGACATTAGAAGCAACCGCCACCGGCGATGTAAATGTAACTGTAAAGGATCCGGTTGAGCTCATGACCGAACTCCCAATAAATCCGTGGCCACCTTGAAACGATCCACCATTATCCCAAACAGGTACAACCGTTGAAGATGAGTTAAATAATGCAAGCGCGTTGCCGGTGGTGTTGTATGCAGAAATATTGAAATCAACTCCGTTACAACTCGAAGGGATTCCGGAGACTGTCACAGCAGTAAAGTAAAAGGCGCCCGCACCTGAAGCGTTTGTAAATGAGGATATAGGCGTCATCGTCAGTGCTGCCCCACCAGCGCAAGCAGCGGTTGCTGTAACACCTTGCCCAAACTCAGCGGGTATGCCGGTATTTATGGAGATGTTTGCCGCCAGTGTTGTTTTAATAAAGAGCCCAGCCGCAAGAAGAATCAGAATCGACGCCAATACCGTCGGCGCTTTTCCACGGCGAGCGGGCGCTTCTTCTATCGGATCGTCGTAGTAATAAGCCATAAATGTCCCTAGAAAGCCCGGATTGCACGAATGCTGTGTGGGTTATTGGCATACCCGCCGTTATAGGGGTTGGAGTAACCCGAATAAGTAGATCCCGTATAAGGGAAGCCATATTCGATACCTGTAACGCCTGAAATAGAAGATGACCAGTAGAAGTTGGTATCCAGAATTGAGTTAACTGTCGCGGTAGCTAAAGCGCCTAATTCATTTCCCGATGGAAGGAACCACTGCCCAGCGCTGCTATCAGTGCCTGCATAATGAAGACATAAATAGATTCCTGAAGTCGCATCAGCAGATGCTGAGAGAGTCTGCGAATTAGTAAATCCCGCCCCAAAAGTTGCGGGCGTATTAATCAAAGTGCCTGAAAGTGGGCAAATGACTGGATCGGAAGTAGCAGTTCCCACACTTCCACCGCAAGAACCATTAAGTGAAACGGGCTTGTTATTAGCCCATCCAGTTGGCGCTACTTCCAAATAGTGACAGTTAGAGCCGCACGCGGTACCCGTCTCAGCGAAACTGGCGCCTACATAAAAGACAATTCCACCACCGGCTCCGGTATCACCAATCGAGCAAATACTTTCGGTCGCACAATTGCCCGCCGCGTGCCCAACACTCTGTAGCGTTAATTTTGCAACGTTGGCTGCCAGCGCAACAGGTGAAGTAAATGTGACAGTGAAAGCACCACTAGCACTTGCTACAGATGAGCCAGCGAAGCCATGACCGCCTTGAAATGATCCACTGTTGTCCCAGATTGGTGCAACAGTGGAGGATGTATTAAAGATGGGTAGCGCGTTCCCTGTCGTGTTATAGGCAGAGATATTGAAATCCACACCATTACATGAGGCCGGAATTCCTGAAACCGTGACGCTAGTGAAATAGAAGGCGCCTGCACCTGAAGCATTTGTGAATGAGGATGTAGGTGTCATGGTGAGAATCGATGAGCCGGAACACGCGGCGGTAACGGCGAGGCCCTGACCAAATTCCGCGGGGACACCCGTGTTAATTGAAATATTGGCTGCCAGAGTTGTCTTCACGAAAAGTCCAGCGGCCAGAAGAATCAAAATGGAGGCGAGCGCCGTGGGGATTCTGCGGCGGCGAACAGGGGCTTCCTCTATCGGATCGTCGTAGTAGTAATCAGACATAACTTCCAGCCTTACTTCTTCCCCTGCTTTGGGTGGACCTTGGCGATTGTGGCTGGGTCGTATCCATCTACGCGATAGCTCACTGATACCCACTTCGCCCCGACAGCAGCTAGCGGCGCCGATTTAGCCGAACGAATTGCGATGACCGTGCGAAGCGTCTTGCGATAACTCTTGATCACCGCACAGACCGAAGCTGCCTGCTTCTTGGCTAGCGCAGTTGCTTTAGCCGGTGGAAGTAGTGCTGTATAGGTGTAGCCAATGCACGTCACGATTGCATTTGGTTTGAGCGTCGAAATGTATTTCCGCAAGTATTTCAACTCATAAGGCGTGAGTGTGAACTTCTTGGTCACTGAGTACAAACTGACCGCCGGAAGATATTTATGCGCAGCATTTGCGGCATCGACAAGCGCCTGAACTTCTGGAGTCGATGTCTGCGAATCTTGCTCAACTGGATTGATTGGCGAGGTAGAAGTAGCTGTGTCGGAGGCAATGGGTGCTACAGCAGCCACAGTCTTGGTATCCACCACAATAATTGCGGCAACAACGATTGAGGGTGCTGGGCCAGATGGCGGCGGCGCTGGCGGCGTAGGTGTGGTGGCAACATCGGTAGTGATTGAGGGAGACGGCACGCTTTGATCACTCGAGCCAATTGCATTCTGCGCGACTACTGTAAATGTGTAGTTGGTAGATGCTGTCAGGCCAGTGACCACGCAGGAATTAGATGTCGTTGAACAACTCTTCCCGTCATTAGATGTCGCGATGTAATTGGTAATTGGGGAACCGCCCGTAATTACTGGAGCAGTCCAAGAAACTAAAGCGGAAACATCGTCGAGATCAACGGCCGTCAAGGCAGTCGCTGAATCCGGCCGTGTAATAGCAACTGTCACTGTCGGGTCTTGTGTTAATGAAACTTGGACACTTCCATCTTGGGTGGCTGTTCCAAGATAGCGAGGTGTACTGCCGAGCAATCCGTACACACGAGAGCCTTGAGTGATTCCGACATTTGAAATCGTCATGACAATGGGTTTGCCTGGAGCGGTATTGGGAACTGTCCCATCCGGAGCAACCCAAGCGACCACCATCGACAAGATGTAGTTGGAATTAGGATCAATTAACGACGCCGCCCGGGCGGTTGATGCTTGCACATAGGCGCTGATCACGGTGCCATTTGGCAAGCTGTCCGCGGTATACGAAACCGTTGCGCTACTTCCTTGGCTGCCTGCTGTAAACGAACTGCTGTTGCCAGCTATGACAGTCACTTCGGCAATCTTTACTGCATCACCCAGGCCATCGAGTGAAGCTTGAGTCCAGTGCGCATAGAGCGTCACGGTATTGGACGGCGTGTAATTACTTCCCGTTCCGCCGATGAAATAGCCCCCGCTTGCTGCTGAATACCAGCCGGCAAAGATGTAATCGGAGCGAGTGGCGCTTGGCAGCGCTAAAGGTGCCGTCGATCCGTAAGTAAATGATGCTGTTGCAGAATCTGATGTTCCACCATTGGCGTTAAACGTAACGGTGAATACTTGAAGCGCCCACTGCGCATACAAAGTCTGATCGCTTGGAGGTGTGTAGCTCGCTCCACCGGCCGTGAGCGACCCACCTGTTGGCTGATTCGACCACCCTTGCAAGGTGTAGTTCGGCCTTGTAGCTCGAGGAAGAGTGAGCGACTGACCAATCGTCACCTTTGCGGTGGCGCTGTCGCTTGAGCCTCCTTGTGCGTCAAAGCTCAAACGATATATGGCGATATTCCAATTGGCGTACAGGGTGATATCAGAGCTTGCTTCAAAAGTAGTTCCGACCGACGGTCCACCTAGCGCAGTTGCCCAGTTAGCAAATGTGTAATCGGTAAGTGAGAAACCAGTTGTCGGCAAGGTGTAGTCCGGCGTTCCGTAGACATAGGCGTGATTTCCACCTGCAGAACCTGATCCACCATTGAGGTCATAGCTCACTACGTATGTATGTGCCTGCCATTGGGCAGTAAAGACAATGTTGCTGGTGGCAACAACATACGGCGCACCTGGTGCGTAAGTATGGGAGTTATCGCTCCAACCCTTGAAGTCATATCCCGTCTTAGTAGGCGCTGCGCCCACCGCAAAACTCTGGCCGATAGTTTTTCCACTCTCTGCGGGAGCATCAGAGCCACCAGCGGCGTCATAAGTAACTGAGTACGAAATCGCGGTCCACGTCGCATACAACAAATAGTGGCCATCGCCAACGGTATATATCGACCCTGCTGCAGCGCTCTGTCCACTTTGATCGACCCAACCAGCAAAGTCATAGCCATCGCGTCTCGGCGTAATAATGGAGACGGTAATGGTGTCCCCTGAGATCTTCTGCTCGTCTGGAATCGAACTAACTACCGATCCACCACTAAAGCTATAGGTCACGTTATAAATGCGAGTCCACAGCGCCGTGAATGTCAGTGCTCCGGCTGGCATGTAGTAGGTCTGCCCAGGGTTATAGGTTCCCGAAGGTCCACTCCATGCTACGAATGCATACGTAATTGGCGGTGTGCTGGTATCCACCTTCGTGAAATCTGCAGCTGACGGCAGAGTTATGGTCGAAAGATAATTTGTACTTGTGGCTGCAGGTATAGTCCCCGTTCCACCAGCAAGATCGTATGTCAATGTATAGCTCGCGATATTCCATTGGGCATAGAGCGTGATGTTGGATGCGACGGTAAAGGAATCTGCAATTACTCCGCCGACGGCCTGAGTTCCCCAGCCTCCGAAGTTGTATCCAGTCTTTGACATGCTTCCGACGGTCGCTAAACGAGCTACAGCCGCATCTACTGTGTATGAATCCGAGCTCTTACTTGGCGAACCCGTAGCACCATTGGCATCGTACGTAATTGAATATGTATTGGGGGTCCACGCTGCCCAAAAATCTACGTCGTTTGTTCCGACGGTATAGGTATCACCAGAGATATAAATGCGGCCGGTGCGATTGGCATTTGCAGCCCATCCGGCAAAGACGTATCCAGTGCGTTGTAGATTGCCGGCGTTGCCGCGAATATTTGCAGTGTTAGTAATGGAGTACGTGTTGGGATCCGTGGGCACCGCTCCACTTCCTGCTTCGGTAGCGTGATAAATCACGTGATACGGAAGCGCCGTCCACTGCGCATAAAAAGCTACGCCCGCATTGGCTAATGTGTATGAATTGCCAGCTATATATGTAGTGCCAGTATTACCTGAATTGAGATTCCAGCCCGTGAATTGATATCCGGGCTTGGAGAGGTTTCCAGTATTGCCGAGAATGACTCCTGTGCCGTTCGTGTGATAAGTAGTCGTATCAGAGGGAGCAAGGCCGCCATTGTTGCCGTTGCCATAGTAAGTAATAGTCAGTGCCGCCAAAGTGGTCGCCGAAACGGTAGCGCTGCCAGTGTCATATGTTGCTCGCGCTGCTGTGACTGTTTCTGTCACGCTAGTTGCAAAGTTCGCACCCGTGACGGTAATGAGTCCATTCGTGATCGAAGCCGAGCCCGAAGAAGTTGTGACCCGCCAGGTGTAATTTGAGTCGTAGTTAGTAATGGATGCCGAGTAACCATCGGTATTAACGACTGGGGTGGCAATTACTGGAGTGAGCGCTGCGCTGAGTGAGGTACCCGAAGTATTAGCTATTCCGGTGTCGTAAGTAGCTCTGGTGGTTGTGACTTGAATTGATGTCGTGGCGCCCGGATTCATCCCAGAGACAGTGATTGGTAAACGGTTACCTGAAGGAGTTCCGGCCGTGATGGTTCCCGTTCCGGCGGTAATGGTTTCGGCCCACGATGTGCGGGAGTCGTAGTTGGTGATGTTGAATGTAAATCCACCAGATATGGCGACCGAGGTATCGAAAGTTGGTACTAGAGCCAATCCGAGCGGTGTTGCCTGAACTGTGTTGGAGTAGGAACTTGTGCCGGCAATATTGTTGGCGGCTACTCGGAAGCTATAGGTCGTGCCATTGGTCAGTCCAGTGATACGGGATGAGAGAGGCGTGGTGGTGTCGTAAGCGACAGTGGTCCATGCTCCCCCACCAGTTGAGTACTGAACCGTGAAAGTGTCCGTTGGGGCTTCATTGAGTGAAGAACCCTTAGACCAATTCACCGTCACTTGCTGATTAGTCGGCGAAGTTGAGGTAATTGTGGGTGCATTAGGTGCCACGTAATTACACCAGACGACGGCGCTTGGAAGACGGTTCTTTAAGTAATTACTTAAGACCGTTCCGCTCGGTCCGCAGTATTGAACACTCTTGACGTATGACGGATCAAAAGCGGCGTTATCTACCGCGGTGATAGAGGAAGTCGTATCGCTTCCGAACCTGATGGTCGTCATATTCGGGTTGTAGGTGAAAGCATTCTGACCGATGGACGTAATCGTTGATGGGAAGAGTGGAATCCAGCCACGAGCGATGCCATTTTGCTTGAAGGCGTTCACGCCGATACTTGATAAGCCAGAGCCAAAGTCAACGGTAGAGAAAGCCGTCCCGCTACCAAAATTATCGCCGATCTCAATCTTTCCGCTGCCAAGTGTCAGGGCAATTTTTGTTGCAAGTCCATATTCAGGGGCTTGATTACCGAAGACCGATTGACCGAGGTAAGTGGACGATCCACTTCCGGCTCCCACGATGGTTACTGATGTGAGTGGATTATTTTGGAATCCGTACTGACCTACCAAAGTGACTGATGCAGGAATCGTTAATGATGTTAATCCAAGGTTCATAAAGCCGCCCTGGTCAATATTTGTAAAACCAGACGCCGGGATGTTAATCGCGGTTAGTGCACGGTTAGTCGAGGTGGCGCCACTACCTGGCGCGAATGCATTAATAGAAACACCAGCAATACCTACGGGGATTGTTGCGGTACCGGTACAACCTTGACCGGCGGCCGATGGAATCGTTTGTCCAGCGACCCAGAAACTTCCAGCAGTACAAGCTACGTAATATGAAGTCGTTACCGGAGCACTGAGAGCAAATGGTCCTTGTCCGGCAATATTTACTGCCGCTACTTCGTAAATATATACAGTGCCATCAGTAAGTCCGGTCACCGTTATTTGCGTGGAAGCCGATGGGGTATGTGAGACCGTATTCCAGTTGGCACCATTATCTGAGGAATATTTGACGGTGTAATCCGTAATGCCAGTTCCGCCGGTATCGGCTGGCGCAGTCCAACTGACGACCGCAGACCGGGCCGCAATAGTGGCCGAGACATTTGTCGGTTGATCCGAAGCGCTGGCTGAAAAAATGGCAGCGGATGTTGCGGTACCCGTGTCATAGCCGGCACGCGTTGTTCGAAGTGTGACTGTTGAAGAAGTTCCGGCCGCCATTCCCGCAACACGGACGATACCCAGTGCGCTAATGGTCGTGGTGTCCCCCAGCGAATTAGTCGCTACCCAAGCAAAGTTGGTGTCGTAGTTGGTGATCGGAACGGTAAAGCCATCAACCGTCGCTGTAGACGCACCGAAGGTAGGGGTGAGCTGCGCGCCATTGTTTGATTTATATGAAGACGAAGTAGCAGTGCCCGTGTCATAGCCAAGACGGGTGGTTCGGATGGTTACGGTGGAATAAGTACCCGGAGCAACTCCTGTAACGGTGGCTATACCCGTAGAACTATTAAATGAAACCGTGCCACCGGCCGAATTCGTTCCAGACCAGGTGTAGCTATTGCTGTAGTTGGAGATAAGCAAGGTGAAGCCGTCCGCAGAGCCAACTTCGGTGGTAAATGTTGGGGTAAGCGCTGTGCCATTAGTTGATTTGAACGAGTTAGACGTTGCCGTACCAGTGTCATATCCAGCCCGAGTTGTTGTGACAGTAATAGTGGAAAAGGCACCGGGGGCGATTCCCGAAACTGTCGCCACTCCCGTTGAACTGTTGAATGCCACTGACCCTCCGGCAGAGCTGATGCCCGACCAGGTGTAGTTGGAGCTGTAGTTAGAGATCAGGATTTGGAAACCGTCGGCCGTTGCGGTCTCGGTCGTGAAGTTTGGTGTTAGCGCCGATCCATTGAGAGACTTGTAAGAAATGGAAGTTGCGGTACCAGTGTCATATCCAGCGCGAGTTGCCGAAACTGTCAGAGTCGAATAGGCCCCCGGTGCCAGCCCAGTAACTGTGGCAACGCCAGTTCCACTATTGATAGTGACTGTCCCGCCTAGTGAATTAGTGCCAGACCAGGTGAAGTTTGAATCGTAATTTGAGATGCGAATTTGGAATCCGTCGGCAGTCCCAGTTTCGGTAGTGAAATTGGGGGTTAGCGCCGAACCATTGATTGATTTATAGGAACTTGTGGTTGCGGTTCCTGTGTCATATCCAGAGCGAATTGCCGTAATGCTTACCGTTGAAGCCGTGCCAGGACCGACGCCAGTAACTGTGGCTACACCGTTTGCCGCAATCGACACTGCTGTTGAACCTCCCAGCGAGTCGGTGCCGGCCCAGGTGTAATTCGAACTGTAATTAGAGATCAGAATCTGGAAACCGTCGGCTGTTGCAGTCTCAGTACCAAAAGTAGGAGAAAGCGCAGTCCCGTTCAGGGACTTATACGAAGGCGAGGTGAGAATCCCAGTGTCATATCCGGTTCGAGAAACCGTGATGGACTCCGTCGAATAAGTTCCAGGAGCAATTCCCGTAACAGTTACTAACCCACTGGCATTAATGCTCGAACTCCCGCCAACTGAGTTCGCAAATGCCCAGGTGTAGTTGGAGTCGTAATTCGATATAAGTAATTGAAAGCCGGAAGCGCTTGCTGTCTCCGCGGCAATAGAAGGGGTAAGCGCTGCACTGTTATAAGTAAATCCAGCAGATCTCGTGACAGTTCCTCCGGGAGCAACGACGATTAGGTCCTTGGCGCCCGAGCTGCTGGACGTCGGTACTGTAAATGTCAGCGTTGTAGATGATAGAACCGTAAATGTTGCATTAACAGAATTGACTGTCACCGAAGTTGTGCCCGTCAAGTTTGTGCCAGTTATCGTGTCAAGAATTCCGCCAGACAAAGAGCTTGAAAGTACGCTCAATGAAGTAATGGTTGGAGCCGAAACGTAGGTAAAACCGTTCGTTAGCGTCGAGCTTCCACCTGGTGTAGAGATAATCACATTCTTCGACCCCAATGTGGCGGACGCTGGGACAGTAAACGCGAGCGAGGTATCCGAAATTAGGTTAATTCCAGTCGCAGCCACACCGCCGACCGAAAGCGAAGTCGCACCGGTCAATCCAGTACCAATCAAAACTGAACTTACTCCCCCTGCAAGCGGACCAAGTCCAACTGTGAGCGATGATGCAGTAGGTAGTGGAAGGTAATTAAATCCTCCCGATAGCGTCGCTGTTCCATTGGGAGCCGTAACGACAATATCCTTGGCGCCGGCAGTAAGCGACGATGGGGTCGTAAAAGAGACAGAAGTATCAGAAATCGCCAGCACACTCGTTGCGGCATTCCCACCAACAGTGATTGATGTCGCACCTGTAAGTCCAGTACCCACCAGCGTGGAGGATGTTCCTCCAGCCAATGGACCTTGAACCACAGTGAGCGAATTCGCTGCCGGTGGATCAAGCGGAATATCAGTTGAGGTGGTGACATTTCCAGATCCAACGTAGCTCTTGATGAGCGTCCCCGTACCGCTGTTATCAACGAGGGATTCAACAGTGGAATTAAAAAGTGGCTGGAATAAGGCAACTACAGTTCCACTTGAAACAGAGTTTGTGAATGATGTTTGTGGAGTGAAAGTAGTAACGCCATCAGTGGGATAAATAGCGCCAGATGTCACGCGAATCTGTGCGTAACTCACTTTTCCTGAGTTGTTGTCACCGAATCCACCAATCATCAGGTATTTCAGTGATGCTGCATTGTTACTCAATCCAGTTCTCGTTCCCGCAACTTGACCATTGATAAATGTCGTCAAACGAGTCTGACCAGATACGATCGATTTCTGTAATGCCACGTGAACCCATTGCCCTCGAGGAATCACAACATTTGGACAAAGGCTGGCAGGGTCTGTGGTGTCGCAATAGGCGACCGTATTTCCTGCATTCGTCATGTAGTACGAATTGCTTCCTGGCGGGGGTGTCGCGTTTCGTTGGTTCCAGCCGTCGACTCGCCCATACTCAGAATTCGATAGAGCAATGGACCCGTACCCAAGCGTAGAACCGGTATTCGACGCAGATTCGACCTTGACCCAAGCTTCAACCGTATAAGAAGAGTTGTCACTTATCTCTTTGCCAGACGGAAGTGTCAACGAGAGAAAATTGTTTGTGACTCCACCTGCGGAGTAGTTATTTCCGTTGGACGTCACTTTCAGACTACCCAGAACAGATTTAGGCGGCAAGCAGCTAACCACAACTCCAGCGGGAACATAAGGGGCAACCAAGTGAGCAGTCATAGTTGAAAATGCTGACCCCGAACCGCAATATTGAATCCACTGCAGCGATGTGTCGCCGTTCCAAACACGGTCAGTGCCATCATTCCAAGTCTTAACGTTGACCGTTGTCGCTAGCGAAGTGCCGAATGAAAATATCTTCAAATTTGCGTTACTCCCAAATGCAGCTCCACCCATGCTGAAATTCGAATTGGCAGTGCCGGTATCGGCGCACATTTGAACTGTGCTTAAAGTGGTGATTCCCAAATAGGCGCTGGTGCCAATTGAATTTAGCGCACACGGAAGTTGAATCGTGGTGAGCTTAGTGTTTCTAAACGATTCGATGCCGATTGTCGTCACTGTGCTCGGCACACTAAAGCTTTGCAAGTTAGTGCCAGAAAGTGTTTGATCACCAATGGCACGCAGTCCGGATCCGCCAGTTATGCTCGTAATTGAAGAACCGGCAAACTCCAACCAACCAAAATCCATAACACCTGACCCAAGTGACAATGAAGTTAACTTTGGCGTGTTATTGAAAATGTAATAGCCGGTGAGCAGCGGGCTCGCTGCAGTGCCTCCTGCCAGCGATGCTGAGGCTAGGTTAGGGTTATCTGCAAAGGCCTGCGCCGCAATCGAAGTAACCGAGCTCGGCACAGATATTGATGTGAGATTAGTAAATTGAAAAGCACTTGATGAAATTGTGGTCAAGCCGCTAGCGGGCCAAACGACTCCTGTTACTTTGCCAAGATTGGTAGCGCTCGGACTAGTTTGCTCGAAGGCGTTTGCGTCCACTGTAGTAATGCCTAATGGGATTGTTGCTATGCCGACACAGTTTGCGCCGGAATTTGATGGGATGTTCGGCCCGGAGACGGAAAAGCTCCCGCCACCGGAGCAGCTAATGGTGTAGGTAGCCGCGTGCGCACTGCTTAGCAACGCGGCAAACGGTAGAGCACTCAAGGGCAGGGCAAAGGATCCCACGATTGAGGCGAGAATGAGTTTGCTCAACTTAATCCTCAGCGCAGCTAAGTAGCCCGTACGTCGTGCCTCCCGCATGCCAGCCCCCTATCGAAGGTTGGAATACTAATCCAAACTTGGGAGATTATTCCATTTATAGAGTTCTCTTCCAAGTGTCATAGCACCCTTCGAAATCGGGGTTCCGTCCTAAACTTGTGCCGTGCCAACCAAAAAGAAGGCAGCGGCCCCCAGCCGCCAAGCCGCCTATACCGCTCGAAACCGAGCGAACCTGGTCTCGGCTGCCCAGCGGGTTTTGGCCGAGATCGGACCTCAGGCCACAATCGAGCAGGTCTCGGAGATCGCTCAGGTCTCCCCGACCACCATCTATAAGTACTTCCCTAACAAGGAAGCCCTCTTCTCAGAAGCCATGGCGGTCATCTGGCAGGAATGGGTTACCTGGTCATACAACGGTGAGGCGCCAGCCCAAAACCTGGAATCCGTCTTGAGCTCCGCTCGCAAGCTCTTCTGGATCAAGCAGACTCATCCGCTCTTCGCACGGATCCTTCACAACACACTTCATAACCCGAACTTTGTTATCCAGGCCGTCTCCGGGCCGGCTCGTATCACGTTCCAAAAGTTAGCCGCGCAAGGTGAAATTGCGAAGGATGACTTCGATAAGCGACTTCTTATCTATGCCTATTCGCTCGCTGGAATTTTGACAGCGGTGCACGTCACCGAAACCTTGTCACCAACAGACGCTGAAAAGTCACTTGCCTATGCCCTGAAAATATTTGATGTCAGTGAAGCCAAAGTAAATAAAATATTTGCGAAGAAAATCGAGTTTTCGACTACCAAATAACTTGGTCTAAACCTGCTGCAGAATTTGCAGCGAAGCCAATCTGTGATGCTTGCTTCCCTGAACTTACGGAAATCGAACCCAGCGCCGCGACCATGGCGCCGTTATCGGTGCACAAGCCCATGGCCGGAATCCGCAGCTCGATGCCAGCCTTCGCAGTGCGCTCTTGGGCCATCTCGCGAAGGCGAGAATTCGCCGCGACTCCCCCGGCGATAACCAGTGAGTCAATTCCAGATGTCTTGCATGCCGCAATCGCCTTGGTGACCAACACGTCCACTACTGACTCCTGGAACGATGCCGCGACGTCCGCTCGAACCGAGTCTGGAGTTTGCTGCAGATAACGCGATACCGCGGTCTTTAACCCGCTGAAAGAGAAATCATAGGCATGCGCTTCTTGATCGTTCGAGTGAGTCAATCCACGTGGGAAATCAATCGCAGATTTATTGCCGGCCTTCGCTTCTTTATCGATCGCGGGTCCGCCTGGGAATCCGAGTTCCAGTAACCTGGCAATCTTGTCGAAGGCCTCGCCCGCAGCATCATCCATCGTGCTACCCATGACCTTCACGTCACTGGAAATATCATTGACCTGAAGGATGCTGCTGTGGCCACCGCTGACTAACAGCGCAATGGTGGGCTTCAGCGGATGATCGGAATTCAATGCATCGACCGCGATATGAGCGGACAAATGATTAACGCCGTAGATGGGCTTATCGAGCGCCACTGACAGCGCCGATGCACTGCTCACGCCGACAAGCAGCGCGCCAATCAAGCCGGGTCCTGCGGTCACAGCAAATGCATCAATATCTTTCAAGCTGACCTTCGCATCGTTAAGCGCTTGTTCCAACACATTTGGCATTGCCTCTAAGTGAGCGCGACTGGCGATCTCCGGGACGACTCCACCAAAACGTGCATGCTCGGCAACGCTGCTGCTAATGACGTTGGCTAACAATGTGCGGCCACGCACGATGCCGACCGCGGTCTCATCGCACGACGTTTCAATGCCCAGAATTAGCGGCTCGGTCATGTCAGGTCCTTGCGCATCACCGTGGCATGCACACCCGGTGCGTAGTAATTCTTCCGTTCCTGCAACGGAACAAAACCGTTAGCGAGATAGAGCGGATATGCCTCGGCGTTGCCGACGCGCATCTCCAACATAATCGCCGACACCTTCTTGTTTCGTGACCAGTCAATCAAGCGCCGCAACAT
>Ga0208870_1000105_pt1 | contig 15585 bp, 10 predicted proteins | sample CryBogCBE27Aug07_FD_184590 | JGI IMG/M metagenome (GOLD analysis project Ga0208870, IMG submission 184590) | Freshwater microbial communities from Crystal Bog, Wisconsin, USA - CBE27Aug07 (SPAdes) | ecosystem: Environmental > Aquatic > Freshwater > Lake | place: Crystal Bog, Wisconsin, USA...
AATGAATTGTTGAACGAAGTACTTGAACAAGAAGATTATATCAGGGCTATTGATATCAGAGATGAAATTGCAAAAAGAAATGAGCAAAAGAAATCATAACTCATTGTAACATGATTGCATTTCCAAATTGTAAAATTAACCTAGGCCTTTCCATTGTTGCCAAAAGACCCGATGGTTATCACGAATTAGAAACCATTTTTTATCCTGTAGCATTGACAGATATTGTTGAAGTTATTCATAGTAATGATCCTGCTACTCCCATTCAATTTACAAGTACAGGTCTTGAAGTTCCAGGAAATTTAGATCAAAATCTTTGCGTCAAAGCCTTTGCATTATTAAAGAAAGATTTTCCAAATCTACCGAATGTAAAAATTCATTTACACAAAAATATTCCCATGGGAGCTGGACTGGGCGGAGGTTCTAGCGATGCTACGGCGGTACTTAAATTATTAAATCAACAATTTAATCTTGATTTAAATAATACACAACTTGTAGATTATGCTGCTCAATTAGGAAGTGATTGTGCTTTTTTTGTTTATGACAAAGCTTATCATGCAACCGGACGTGGTGAAATTCTACAACCCTTTCCATGTGATTTAAGCAACTATCAAATCGTATTAATTCATCCAGGCATTCACGTTTCTACTGCTTGGGCTTTTGCACAATTAATACCAAGTAGCAAAGAAAAATCAATTGCTGAAATTGTTTCTCAACCCATTGAAACTTGGAAAGACCAACTTATTAATGATTTTGAATTTCCTATTATTCAAGCACACCCCACTATTGGTGAGATAAAAAATTTACTTTACGAAAAAGGTGCCAACTATGCGAGCATGAGTGGTTCAGGTAGCTCCTTATTTGGCATCTTTCACAAAGACCAACCCCTTAGCAAATCCTTATTTTCAGATCAATTCAGAATTGATATCATTTAATCTTTTTTAAATAGAGGGCGAATGCGAACGTTCGTTATTTGAAAATTTCTAACGAAAACGTTTCCGTATTAGTACATTTCAAATGGTGCGTAAGTTTATTGATAAACTACTACCAAAATGCTTGGATTTTTGTAATTTTAAACGAATCGCTAGCCCTAAGAATATATCCTTTAATTAATTGATGAAATATGATTGAAAATCAGCAATTAGGATTGTATGATCCTGCTTATGAACACGACGCCTGTGGTATTGGATTTGTTGCCCATATTAAGGGAATTAAATCACACCAAAATGTAGGTGATGCTTTAACTATTTTAGAAAACATGGAACACCGTGGTGCAAGCGGTAGTGAGGTGAATACTGGTGATGGTGCAGGTATCATGATTCAAATTCCACATGAATTTTTCTTTGACGAATTATTACATAAGGGCTTGCATTTACCAAATGCAGGTGAGTATGGTGTAGGATTTATTTTCTTCCCTACAGATAAAGGAGTTGCTGCAGAGTGTAAAGAAATTTTTGAACGCGCGGCAGAAAAATTAAATATTGAAATTATTGGTTATAGAGCCGTTCCTGTAAATAGATCTACCATTGGACCAACTGCATTATCAGTAGAACCTATCATGGAGCAGGTATTTGTAAAAAAGCCAGATCATGTAAAAGATGCCGAAGATTTTGAGCGTAAATTATTTATTTTAAAAAATTACGCATCTCATACCATCAACAATAGCATTAAAAAAGATGCCATTGGTTTTTACATGACTTCTCTTTCTCAAAACACAATTATTTACAAAGGACAATTAACGAGTCATCAAGTACGTGAATACTTCCCTGATTTAAGTGATAAGAGAGTGGTGTCTGCTTTTGGCTTGGTGCATTCTCGTTTTGCAACAAATACTTTCCCTTCTTGGAAATTAGCACAACCATTTAGATATATCGCTCACAATGGAGAGATCAATACCTTACAAGGAAATTTAAACTGGTTACGTTCCAATGAATCTAGTTTCTTATCTCCTTATTTTAGTAAGGAAGAATTAGATATGATTTTACCAGTGGTTACTGCTGGACAATCTGATAGTGCTTGTTTAGACAACGTGATTGAATTGTTGACATTAAGTGGACGTAGTTTACCACACGTTATGATGATGTTAATTCCTGAAGCATGGGATGGTAATGAATTAATGGATCCAATTAAAAAAGCATTCTACGAATACCACGCTGCTATCATGGAACCATGGGATGGTCCTGCATCTATCTCTTTCACAAATGGAAAAATGATTGGTGCCACTTTAGATAGAAACGGTTTAAGACCATCTAGATATTGTGTGACTAAAGATGATCGTGTAATTATGGCATCTGAAACAGGTGCTTTACCAGTTGATCAATCCACAGTAATTGAAAAAGGCCGATTACAACCTGGTAAAATGTTCGTAGTGGATATGGAAGCGGGTCGTATCATTAGCGACACAGAATTAAAAGAAAAAATTTGTAGCCAACAACCTTATGGCGATTGGTTAAATAAATATAAAATTAGATTAGAAGAATTACCTGAACCAAGAATTCAGTTTACACATTTGGAGCATGATCAAATCTTCAAATACCAAAAAGCTTTTGGTTATAGCAAAGAAGATTTAGAACAAATTATTATCCCAATGGCCTTGGATGGTAAAGAACCAATTGGTTCCATGGGTACTGATACTCCATTGGCGGTATTGAGTGATCAACCACAACATATCACAAGTTACTTTAAGCAATTGTTTGCGCAGGTGACCAACCCTCCTATTGATCCAATTCGTGAAAGAATGGTTATGTCTTTAGCAACATTTGTGGGTAGCCAAGGAAGTTTATTAATTGAGGATCCAATGGCGAGTCATTGTGTTGCATTAAAACATCCTATTTTATCTAATCATGAATTAGAGAAAATCAGAAGTATCGACACAGGCGTATTCCAAGCAAAAACTTTACAATGTTATTTCAGAGCCGATGGAAAAGAGGGTTCATTAAAAAATGGCTTAGATCGTTTATGTCGTTATGCAGTGGATGCAGTAAATGACGGATTTGAAGTATTGGTATTAACGGATCGTTCAATTGATTCTGAACACGCAGCGATCCCATCCCTATTAGCTTGCTCAACAGTTCATCACCACTTAATTAAAAAAGGATTAAGAGGAAAAGTGGGCATTATTGTAGAAGCAGGAGATGTTTGGGAAGTACACCACTATGCATGTTTAGTTGGATTTGGTGCAACTGCAATTAATCCATACTTAGCAATGTCAAGTATTCGTGATATGAAATTGAGTGGTCATATCAAAACGGATTTAGATGATAAATATTTGAAGAAAAATTATGTAAAAGCAGTGAACGAAGGTTTGTATAAGGTATTCTCTAAAATGGGAATCTCTACTTTACAATCTTATCAAGGGGCACAAATATTTGAAATTATAGGTATTAATAAAGAAGTAGTTGATAGACATTTTACAGGTGCTACTTCCAGAATTGAAGGCATGGGCTTGGATGAAATTGCAAAAGAAATTTTAGCAAAACACTATATCGCCTTCCCTAAGAAAACTACAGAGATCGATCGTTTACCAGTAGGTGGAATTTACCAATGGAAACGCCGTGGTGAAGCGCATTTATTTAATCCGCAAACCATACATGCACTGCAACATGCAACAAGCATGGGAGACTATGCAAGTTTCAAAAAATATTCAAAGCTCGTAAATGATCAAGGCGATAAGGCTTGTACATTAAGAAGCTTATTCGAATTTAAACCAACGCGTCCTTCTATTTCAATTGATGAGGTGGAACCTGCAAGTGCTATTTACAAGCGCTTTGCTACAGGTGCTATGTCCTTTGGATCTATTTCATGGGAAGCACATACTACCCTTGCGATTGCGATGAACCGTTTAGGTGGAAAAAGCAATACAGGTGAAGGTGGTGAAGATCCAATCCGTTATGAAAAAATGGAAAATGGTGATTCCATGCGCAGTGCGATTAAGCAGGTTGCAAGTGCACGTTTTGGTGTAACAAGTCAATACTTAACCGAAGCGGACGAGATACAAATTAAAATGGCACAGGGTGCTAAACCAGGTGAAGGCGGACAATTACCAGGCGACAAAGTAGATGACTGGATCGGAAGAACAAGACACTCTACTCCAGGTGTTGGATTAATTTCTCCTCCTCCACACCACGACATTTATTCTATCGAAGATTTATCACAATTAATTTTTGATTTAAAGAATGCAAACCGTGCTGCAAGAATTAATGTAAAATTAGTTTCTAAAGCAGGAGTTGGAACCATTGCTGCCGGTGTTACCAAAGCTAAAGCAGATGTGGTTTTAATTGCAGGCTTTGATGGTGGAACTGGCGCCTCTCCTTTAAGTTCTATTAAACATACAGGTTTACCATGGGAATTAGGCTTGGCCGAAACACATCAAACCTTGGTGAAAAATAAATTAAGATCAAGAGTGGTTGTACAAGCCGATGGTCAAATGAAAACAGGTCGTGACATTGCCATTGCTGCATTATTAGGTGCGGAAGAATGGGGTGTTGCCACTGCTGCATTAGTAGTAGAAGGTTGTATTATGATGCGTAAGTGTCATATGAATACCTGCCCTGTTGGTGTTGCGACTCAAGATCCTGAATTACGTAAACGCTTTAAAGGCAATCCTGATCACGTTGTTAAATTCTTTGAATTTATTACCGAAGAATTACGTGAAATTATGGCTGAACTAGGATTCAGAACGGTAAACGAAATGATTGGTCAAGTGGATGCATTAAGAATGCGCGATAATATTAATCATTGGAAATATAAGAACTTAGATTTAAGTGCTGTATTGTATAAAGAACCAGCTGATGCAAATGATAGTTTATACCAAACTGAAGCACAAGACCAAGGCTTAGCCGAAGTATTGGATTGGAAATTATTAGCTGCTGCACAACCTGCTATCTTGAAAAAAGAAAAAGTAAGTGCATCATTTGATATTAAGAATACCGATCGTACGGTAGGTACCATTGTATCTAACGAAATTACTAAAGTGCATAAGGCAGCAGGATTACCTGAAGACACCATACACTTTAAATTTACTGGAACAGCTGGACAAAGTTTTGGCGCATTTAATACAACAGGTGTTACACTTGAATTAGAAGGAGATGCCAATGACTATTTTGGTAAAGGTTTAAGTGGCGCCCAATTAATTGTATACCCTGATAAAAAAGCAACCTTCGTTCCTGAAGAAAATATCTTAATTGGAAACGTTGCATTTTATGGAGCAACAAGTGGCACTGCATATATTAGAGGTAAAGCAGGCGAAAGATTTGCAGTAAGAAACTCAGGAGCTTCTGTAGTGGTGGAAGGTATTGGAGACCATGGTTGTGAGTACATGACTGGTGGACTTGCTGTAATCCTTGGCCCTACTGGACGCAACTTTGCTGCTGGTATGAGCGGAGGTATTGCCTACGTTTACAATGTTCAAAATGATTTTGATAGTTTATGTAATAAAGAAATGGTAGACCTTGACCCTGTGGGCACAGATGACATTCCTGAATTACAAAAAATGATTCAAGCCCATTTTGATAAAACAGGAAGTTCAGTTGCTAAATTTATTTTAAGTGACTTAGACAATCAATTAAAACATTTTATTAAAGTATTCCCTCGTGATTATAAGAAAGTTTTACAAACACGTAAAGCAACTGCGAACGCTGGGAAATAATAAATAATAAAGTATTAACATAGTAAATAGATTTTAATTCTACATAATTATTGAAAGAATAAGCCATGGGAAAGCCAACCGGATTTAAAGAATATACTAGAGAACTACCAAGCAAATTGCCGGTAGAAGATAGAAAGAAAAATTATAAAGAGTTTGTTTCTTTATTACCTGAAGAAAAACTAAATGAGCAATCAGCGCGTTGTATGAATTGCGGCGTTCCATTTTGTCATAGCGGATGTCCTTTGGGAAATATTATTCCTGAATTCAATGACGCGGTATATCGTAAAGAATGGAAGGATGCATATGAAATTTTAATTTCAACTAATAACTTTCCAGAATTCACTGGTCGTATTTGCCCTGCTCCTTGCGAAAGCGCATGTGTATTAGGTATCAATCAACCCGCGGTAACGATTGAAGAAATTGAAAAGCATATTATTGAAATTGCATTTGAAAAAGGTTTTGTAAAACCACGTAAACCAAATGTTCGCACAGGATTTAAAGTAGCGGTTATTGGTTCAGGGCCTTCAGGCTTAGCGGCTGCTGCTCAATTAAATTATGCTGGTCATGAAGTAACTGTTTTTGAAAGAGATCCAAAGCCAGGTGGATTATTACGTTTTGGCATTCCTGATTTTAAATTAGAAAAAACAGTTGTTGAACGCAGAATAGATGTTTTAGAACAAGAAGGCATTGTATTCAAGTGCAATGCTAATGTGGGAGTGAATGTACGCGTAAACGATATTATGCGTGATTTTAATGCAGTGGTACTAGCAGGCGGATCTACTATTCCAAGAGATTTACCAATACCAGGTCGTGAATTAAAAGGGGTTCACTATGCAATGGAATTTTTAAAGCAACAAAATAAAAGAGTAAGCAATTTACCAATCGAAGAAGCTGAATTATTAGCTAAAGGTAAAAATGTAGTGGTGATTGGTGGTGGTGATACGGGTAGTGATTGTGTGGGAACATCTAATCGTCATGGAGCGAAATCAATTACTCAATTTGAATTATTACCAAAGCCTCCTGAAACAAGAGCTACTTATATGCCTTGGCCAACCTACCCTATGTTATTGAAAACAACTACTTCACATGAGGAAGGTGTTTCAAGAGTGTGGGAAGTTGCTACCAAAGCATTTATCGGAGATGAAAATGGCAATTTAAAAGCCTTACAAATTGTAGACTTAGAATGGACAAGTTCAGCAGATGGGCGTCCTGCAAAATTCACTGAGAAAGAAGGAAGCCTTCGTGAAATTCCATGTGAATTGGCTTTACTTGCTATGGGATTCTTACATCCGCAACCAACAGGGATGTTAGACGAATTAGGGGTTGAGCTAGATGAAAGAGGAAATGTAAAAGCAACAGAATCTGGATTCCAAACTAATATTGCAAAAGTATTCACCGCAGGTGATATGCGCCGTGGCCAATCATTAGTTGTTTGGGCAATTAGTGAAGGAAGAGAATGTGCGCGTAAAGTGGACATTTTCTTAACAGGATCTACATTATTAGAATCAAAAGATGCAAGTTTATTAGCCGCAACTGTTAATGCTTAACGATATAAATACATCCGCATTATAAATAGGATTTAATTTCTTATTAAAATAAGGGGCTCCCAAAGAGCTCCTTATTTTTTTCCACAAATGCCCTAATATTTTGGTGGAAACACTACTCCATAATGCTATAACATATTGCAAATGAATTACTTATCATATTTAAAAACAAATACATTATTTATGCTATATGTTTTAATTCTACGATGATATTAAGTATTATAGTATATTTGCTATATAAATAATATATATAATTATTTATAATATTGATTGATCTGCTTAATTAATTGTAATGAAAAACCAAACCGTACAAAAGTACACCCCATTCATTTTATTGTTAGTCGTTGCCATTGTGGCCCTATTTGTACCACAACTTCCAAGTTATGTTGGAAAAGCTGATACATATAGCACAGCTGACATTGCGTGGATATTAGTGGCTACGGCATTAGTATTTATTATGACTCCTGGATTAGCCTTCTTTTATGGAGGTATGGTGCACCGCAAAAACATTTTATCTACCATGATAAAAAGTATTGTTTCTGCAGGGTTAGTGTCAGTAATTTGGGTTACTTATGGATATAGCTTAAGTTTTGGAGAATCCATTAATGGTTTAATTGGAAATCCAATGACCCATTTGTTCTTTAAAGGTGTTGCAAACGGCGCGCCAACTTTACAAGGTGGCACTGCAATGACTATCCCTTTATTATTATTTGCATTGTTTCAATTAATGTTCGCGATTATTACCCCAGGTTTAGTGGTAGGTGCTGTTGCTGAGCGTATCAAGTTTACTTCTTACATTTTATTTATCGTTTTATTTATCACTTTAATATACGCACCTTTAGCACACTGGTCTTGGCATCCAAATGGATTCCTATTAAAGATGGGCGCTTTAGACTTTGCAGGCGGTACTGTGGTACATATTAGCGCAGGATGTGCTGCATTAGCAGGCGCTATTGTATTAAAACAAAGACGTGCTAAATTAGAACAACAAGAAATTCCTCCAGCAAATATCCCTTACGTATTAATTGGTACTGGTTTATTGTGGTTTGGTTGGTTTGGTTTTAATGCAGGTTCTGCATTAAGTGCAAACTCATTAGCTATTAGCGCTTTTGCTACTACCAATACGGCTGCTGCAGCTGCTGGTTTAGCATGGATGTTTTTTGATGTAATGAGAGGCAAAAAACCATCTGTATTAGGCTTTTGTATTGGTGCTGTTGTAGGTTTAGTTGCTATCACACCAGCGGCAGGATTTGTTGGTATCCCACAAAGTATATTTATTGGTGTTATTGGCGCAGTGATTTCAAATTCATTAAGCCATGCCTTTAAATTATCTCGTGTTGACGATACATTAGACGTATTTCCTTGTCACGGAATTGGTGGTATGGTAGGCATGTTATTAACTGGCGTTTTTGCTTCAAAAGCAGTAAACCCAGCGGGAAATGATGGTTTATTTTATGGTAATCCAGCATTCTTCTTTACACAGTTAAAAGCAATGTTAATCGTTGTTGTATATAGCTTCACTGTTTCTTATTTAATCTTCAAATTCATCGCTTTATTATTACCATTGCGCGTATCTGAGGAAGAAGAAGAATTAGGATTAGATGCTACACAACACGATGAAAAATATGGCAGAAATCCATTAAAAGCATAAAAATTTTCTGGTTTTAGATTTTAAGCAAGCAATCGTACGGCCCGAATTTCTATTCGGGCCTTTTTTATTATATTAGTGCCTAGATGCATTACTTAAAAAGAATATTACAACTAGCTTATTGCTTTTATGCCTTAATCATATTTGCAATATTCACTATCTTTTCAGCAATTGCTTTAATCATTCTGCTTCCTTTTGGAAAAGAAAAATTAGCTACTCGAATTCATAAAGTGTGTCGATATTGGGGGAAATGCTGGTATCTTTTAACGAGCTTGCAACATCAAGAAATATTTGAAGCTGAGCATAATTTTAACAGACCACATATTTTTGTTGCCAACCACAACTCCTATATGGATATTCCTCCAATTGTAATGTTAAAACATCAACCAATAAGACCATTAGGAAAATTTGAATCCTCAAAAATTCCCATTTTTGGTTGGGTTTATAAAGCTGCTGTTATTATGGTTGATAGAAGCAGCCCAGAAAAAAGAGCACAAAGTTTAAGAAATTTGAAAGCAGCTTTACATAAACATACTTCCATTTTTATTTTCCCAGAAGGTACTTTTAGTATGACCTCGCAACAACCCCTAAAATCATTCTATAACGGTGCCTTTAAATTGGCAATTGAAATGCAAGTTCCCATTCAACCCATTTTAATGATTGACGCTGTAGATCGAATGCATTTTGACAGTGTTTTTTCTTTAAATCCAGGTAAAAATAGAGTCGTTTATCTGCCTACTGTTGAGGTTAGCAACTATACAATGGATGATATTGATTTACTTAAAGAAAAAGTATACCAAATGATGGATGAAGGATTAAGAAGATACCGTAATTATCCTTAGTTTATTAAACGCTTAGTGTATTTTTGTATTTACATATATGTTCGCAGAAATTATCATACCACTTGCCCTTCCTAAAAATTATACATGGGAAATCCCTACTCATTTAAGGGAGGTAGTAATGATTGGAATGCGCGTTGAAGTGATGTTGGGCGCTAACAAGCGATATGCTGGTATTATTAAAAAATTCATTGAAGTAAAACCTGAAGCATTTAATCCTAAACCTATATTTTCGGTATTAGACGAAGCTCCCATTGTGTACCCCGCTCAAATTACTTTGTGGGAATGGATGGCAAACTATTATATGTGTACGGAAGGAGAAGTTATGCAGGCTGCCATACCTAGTCACTTAAAAATAAGTAGTGAGTCCGTCTTTATTTTTAATGAAGATTTTGCCCTAGACAGCCATCAACTAAGTGACGCAGAATATATTATTAGTGAGGCATTACAAATAAAAAAAGAACTAAGTATTTCTGAAATCCAAAAACTATTAGACAAAAAATCGGTTTATCCTGTTATCAATAAACTAATACTAAAAGGTGCATGTTTTATTCAAGAAAACATGACTGATAAATACAAAGCAAAGGAAGAAACTTATATTTCATTGGCACCTGCCTTTCGCGAAGAAGCTGTTCTTGAAAAATTATTAAATGAATGGTCTCGAGCGCCAAAGCAATTAGCTTTGTTACTTTCTTTTTTACATCTTGAAAAAACAGAATCAGTCGTAACTCAAAAAGGTATTTTAGAAAAATCAGATGCTTCGCATGCACAATTAAAAGCATTAATTGACAAGGGAATTTTGATTGCTGAAAAAAGGAAAATTGACCGACTTGCAAAAGACATATCATTAGGCCCTATCAGTAATCATAGCTTATCAAGTAACCAGCAAATTGCATTTACATCCATTTTGGAGCAACTCAAAACGCATCCAGTACATTTGTTACATGGCATTACCGGTAGTGGAAAAACACAAATTTATGTTGCTTTAATAAATGAAATAATCAAGAAAGGCGAACAAGCTTTATATATGTTACCCGAAATCGCATTGACTGCTCAAATGATACGCAGACTCAAACAATATTTCGGTAACGATATTGCAATTTATCATTCTAAATTCAATCCTAATGAAAGAGTTGAAATTTGGAATAAAGTTAAAACGGGTGAAATTAAAATAGTATTGGGTGCAAGGTCGGCACTCTTTTTACCATACCAAAAGTTATCATTAATAATTGTAGATGAAGAGCACGATGGGTCTTATAAGCAACAAGAACCTGCACCTAGATACCAAGCAAGAGACACCGCTATTTATTATGCAAATCAAATAAATGCTAAAGTTATTTTAGGTTCGGCTACCCCTTCGGTAGAATCTTTCTACAATGCGTCCTCAAACAAATATGGCTATACGCATTTAACAGAGCGATTTAACCAAGGAGCCCTACCCAGTATCCACTTAATTGACACAAAAAAACAAGCTGCAAGTAATGCAATTTTAACGCCTGCATTATTAGATGAAATAAGAAAAACAATTGACGCAAATAAACAAGTAATTTTATTTCAAAACCGAAGAGGCTATGCTTCCTATATTATTTGTGAGACCTGCGGATGGATCCCACATTGTAAACATTGCGATGTAACGCTTACTTATCATAAAAATAAAAATTTACTTTCTTGTCATTATTGTGGCGCAACCTATCCTATAATAACTACCTGTCAAGCTTGTGGTAAACCTCATTTTAGACAAAAAAGTTTTGGCACTGAACAAATTGAAGAAAAACTGAATCAAGCTTTACCAGGTGTAATTGTGGCAAGAATGGATTTTGACAATGTAAAAGGAAAGAATGAGCATGATCAATTGATTCAACAATTTGAACAAAGGCAAATTGATATCTTGGTGGGCACTCAAATGGTAGCAAAAGGATTAGACTTTGAAAATGTTGATTTAGTAGGCATAGTGGATGCGGATAGCTTACTCAATTTTAATCAATACCGTGTCAATGAACGTGCATTTCAAATGATGGAACAGGTAAGCGGTCGAGCAGGCAGAAAAAATAGCAATGGAAAAGTTTTTATTCAAGTGAGTCAAGTACAACATCCTATCATTCAATTTATCCAAACGCATGATTATGCTGCATTTTATCAATACGAAATACAAAACAGAAAGCAATTTGCCTATCCCCCTTTTAGCAGGTTAATGAGCATTGTATTTAAACATAAGGAAAATAATATTGCAGAAGAAGCTGCCAATCATTTTTTACAAACCTTAACACCGGAAATTAAAAGAACGGTATTGGGTCCAGCTCAACCATTGGTCAATAGAGTACGTAATAAATATATTTGGGAATTGTGTGTGAAAATATCAACTCAATCCAATCAATTGCAAATTGCTAAAAAACAATTAGCACATTATATTGGGTTAATACAAGTACACCCTAGATATAAGTCAGTTCAAGTGATCATTGATATTGACCCAAATTAATAAAAAAAAGTAGCTTGAATTTAATAAAGCAATAACGAATGCAAACCACAAATAATATATCTCTTAAACCTTATCATAGCTTTGCATGTGAAGAAACGGCTAATCATTTCACAATCATTACAAGTGAGCAAGCTATTGAAGCAGTTGCTCAATGGAGTAAAATTAATCAACAAGCCTTGCTGATTTTAGGTTCAGGATCGAATATATTATTCACTAAAAATTTTGAAGGGATTGTTGCCAAAATGGAATTAATGGGCATTAAGAAACTAAGTGAAACACCATCTGAAGTTTTATTAGAAGTGGGCGCAGGAGAAAACTGGCATTATTTTGTAAGTTATTGTGTTCAAAAAGGTTGGGGTGGCATTGAAAATTTAAGTTTAATCCCCGGCACCGTTGGTGCCAGCCCTATTCAAAATATTGGTGCTTATGGTGTGGAAGTAAAAGATACCATTAAATGTGTTAGCGCTTATGATACTTTAAATAATAAATGGGTGAATTTTAATAATAATGAATGTGAATTTGGATATAGAACTAGCATTTTTAAAAATTCAAATAAACGATATATTATTTCAAAGGTTCAATTTACTTTACAAAAGCAACCTACCCTTAAAACAGATTATGGTGTAATTAGAGAAGTATTACATGATCGAAATATAAAGAATCCTAGTTTGGTTGATATTTCAAACGCGATTATTCAAATAAGAACAGAGAAATTACCTGACCCAAAAAAGATAGGAAATGCAGGAAGCTTTTTTAAAAATCCTATTATTCCTATTGATCAATTTGAAAAACTAAAAAATGAATTTCCTCAATTAATTGCCTACCCAATAGCTGATACCAGCTATAAAATTGCTGCTGGATGGCTTATTGAAGCTTGTGGATGGAAATGCCTTAAAAAAGGAAATGTTGGTTGCTATGAAAAACAAGCCTTAGTAATTGTTAATTATGGCGCTTTATCAGGCAAGGAAATATTTGATTTTTCTGAATCAATTATTCAAAGTGTAAAAAATAAATTTGGGATTACACTCGAAAGAGAAGTGAATATCTTATAGAATAATAAAGGCTTCGATAATTCGAAGCCTTTATTATTCTAATCCAGTATTTAAACTAATCTGAGGAGATTAGCTAAAGAAATTATAACAATTAATAGTTCGCCTTCATATCAGTACGACGATTATTGGCTCTTCCTTTTGCAGTTTTATTGGTATCAATAGGGCTTGCATCCGCTACTCCATCTTTTGTTAATCTATCTGCAGCAATACCTTTTTTAACAATATAATTGTACACCACAATAGCACGTTTTAATGAAAGTGGCTTATTCACTTTTTTAGTACCTGTATTATCTGTGTTACCAATAATGTCTATATGAAGATTTGGATATTTATTTAAAGCCGCAACTACTACATCTAACTTTGCTAAATTTTTCTTTGATATAGCTACTTTGCCAATTTCAAATTTGAAATTTTTGGTTACATCATTCAATAATAATTGAACGTCCTCACATCCATGATTAGCAGCAATGCCTGCCTCAGTTGGACATTTATCTTCCTCATCGTTTACTCCATCCTTGTCAGTATCAGGAATTGGACATCCACCATATTTAGCAGTACCTGCAACATTAGGGCATTTATCTTGCTCATCATTAATACCATCCTTATCTGAATCAGGGATTGGACATCCGCCATATTTAGGAGAACCGGCAACATTAGGACATTTATCTTGCTCATCATTCACACCATCATTATCTGAATCAGGTATAGGACATCCAAAATATTTTGCAGTGCCCACTTGATTTGGACATTTATCCAAACTATCCACCACCCCATCATTATCTGAATCCACTGCCAAAGGTGCAGGTGGCAACATTACAGGCTTTTTATCTTTGCCTTTTAATGATAATGAATAACTGATTGAATAATTTTGATGCATCTTAGTTAAATAAGAAGCTTCCGCATTATGTGTCGCTTGAATAAAGATGAAAGATCCTTTATTCGCTTTAATCTGTAATCCAGCACCTACTGGAGCATAAGCCGAGTAATAATATAAACGATCTAACCCTACACCAATACCTGCTGTCAGATATGGAACAACTGCGTTTTCATCTGTCAAAAACTTATAGTTTAATCCAAAATCCAATGAAGCATAATCTTTTGCATTTGATGCAGCAGGCACTTTTAATGAAGTATAGTATGGATATTTTAAAGATCCAAAATCCAAATTGGCTACAAAATCTACTTTCTTAGTCCAACCTTGAATGTATTGAATACCATAATTCGTAGTTGATTTTGTTAAACCATCGGTATGATTGGTTTGTTTAAAATCCAATAACCCAAATTTTAACGCAATGGATGCAGGCTTGATAGTCGCTGTATCCTGTGCCATGATGCTATGCGTAAGGAGCATACACATTATGATTTGTACTATTTTTTTCATATTTATATATATATTAATTTATAATTCTACTTTTCATTTTTTGGATTCTTCTCGCTCTTATCTACAGCCTCAATAACTACTTTTACAATTCCATCACCTTTATTACTCATCGCTAATTTTTTAGCTGCAACACCACTTAAATCTATCACCCTGCCTTTTCTTAACATCGAAGGATGCATTCTATCATTAATCCTAACGAGTACAGATTTTCCATTTTTCATACTAGTAACTCTTACTATTGAGTTTAGCATGAAAATATTAGATGCTGCGGTATATTTATTGTTTTTATAACGCTCCCCTTTTGTGGTATTGGTACCGTGTAAATTGGCACTATAAAAAGTAGCCTTACCAGTCACCTTTTTAAATTCAATTTTAATTTTATTAGTATCAATGAGTCGATGATATTTTTTTATCAAGCCACTATCAATACAGTTTTCAACAAATGGATTTATTCCGTAATGATCTTGTGCTTTTAAAAAGGGCGCAAGTAACAAGAAAAATAATATGAATAATACATTTTTCATTATCCAATATTAATTACTTCAACAACGCTATCTAAATTTAAAGTGCCGTAAATATGAGGAAACAATTCATCTAAATCAACCGCTAGTTCAAATAAAACAGGACGACTTACTTTCGATTTTTCAATTTTCAATTTAATTAATCCGGTCTGACCTTTGTAAAAACGGTCTAATACGCCAGCTACTTGCTTTTCAACTGAACAATGAATAAATCCATCTTGCTCATAGCCTGCAGGCTTATATTCCCCATTTATTTTTGCTTGCTCCCACTCTTTTTGAGTAGTCACATGGTATATGTATTCGCTTTCCATTTTTTTTTAATTTTTTTTATTTTAAACTAATTTTATCTATTGGTTTAAATTCTTTTTTATTCTTTTTTAATTCCTATTTCAATATTCTTGGAATTTTTTGTTCCAATAACATTAAATCTGCAAGCACAATCGCAGTCACCGCTTCCAACACAACGGGCACTCTTAATGC
>Ga0208870_1000113_pt1 | contig 14922 bp, 24 predicted proteins | sample CryBogCBE27Aug07_FD_184590 | JGI IMG/M metagenome (GOLD analysis project Ga0208870, IMG submission 184590) | Freshwater microbial communities from Crystal Bog, Wisconsin, USA - CBE27Aug07 (SPAdes) | ecosystem: Environmental > Aquatic > Freshwater > Lake | place: Crystal Bog, Wisconsin, USA...
TTGTATTTTACATCATGTTCTTGCCAATCGCAAGGTTGTAGAAACATAGTTGGTATTTCCTTTTAGTTATTTTTATTATTCGTTTTCTATAAAGATGTCTAGTAATTTTGGGCTTCCGCATTTTTATGCTAATTCCCGTCAGGGTGAGGCAGCAAGAGATATTCAAGGTCATAACGAAACTTCTAAAACCGTATCAGGTATGATTGATTGGTTAAATGGAGGTGGGTGTGGAAACAGCAAAGGTATTAATGTGGCTGCAGAACATCCCGGATTGGTCCCACAAGGAGGGTATGGAAACACACCAGGAGGGTGTGCAATTGATGACCAAACTGATTTGCTTTGGGGTGCACCTGGAACTGCACGTTTCAAAGGTCCTAAACAAGTTTTTGCAAGACCGTTTGCAACTACTCCCAATTTATCATTAGGGTCTATTGAACACATTGATGATCAAAGTCGTGCTATTTTCGGACACTCTACTGCGAATCGTAAGAGTATTCAAACTGTGACTGATAAACAGTTCCCAGTATTTGAACCATTGATCCAAGAGCGAGCAGATGATATTCCAGAAAATAACTATTTCGTAGAACCCTTTTTACGAGGTGGACAAGCATCGAGGCTTATTCCAAGGACGCGGGTTGATTTGTTGAAGTAAGTCGGATTTCATGTTTAGCATCCATCTCTTCCATAACTTTTCTTACTTTTGCGATTTCTTCTTGTTCAGGAGTTAATTCAATTTTTCTTTTTTTAGGTTCAGTTACTTTTCCTACAAAAAGCAAATAATCACATGCATCTTCTACATCATTAAATTTATTGAAGGCTTCTGTAGCTTGCTCCCTACTACATCCTGCAATAAGCATAATAGTTTCAATCGGGTCACTCATTTTTTATTGTTCTCAAAGTAAATACTGTGAAGATGCGTTTCATTGATTCTCTTTGCCCTCCCGCACTCTTGTATGCTTTATACACTACCATCCATGTAGGTCTTGACGTGTCTCTTGGATTGTTCGGAACTGCTTTAATCAAGGTTATTATGGGTATTGCTGGTGTTGTTATTTTGGATGCCTTGTGTGGAGTTGATTTGGGAATTGTCTCATGGGCAATTGTCGCTACTCCATTCATTATGGTCGCACTTGCTTCCTCGATTTCTCTCGGTCTTGGGATCGACCGACTTGCATCCAGAGTTATGAAAGAGGGGTTCACTGCTCTTACTGGAGACAATAAGAAGAATCGTGATAAACTTGTGACTCCTCTTAAGCAAGCCGATGCGCTCCCACTTTCAACAAGTGTTATTAATTAAAAGTAAAGGATGGATTACTGTTTATGGGTGTATCGCCATGTATTTTGGTGTAAACGAAAAATTGAAAAGTATTTTAGTTTAGATGAAAGTTTAGGAGATACTCGTGTGAATGTTTCAGATATTCCATGGTTATGGGTAGGTGTAACAACTTCTGATAATCAAAATTTTTCAGTAACCGATGAAATCAATGAAGCATTAAAGTATGGGGATAAAGTCGATATCCCTTATTTAGAAGAAATCACCGGAATCACCGATGGAGTTGAATGGAAGTATTTGGACCCAGTAGAGTTAGTTGAAAAGGTTTTTCCTTCTGGCGGATTCTTAATAGAGAATGATTCCATCCGGGCTAGAAATAAGAAAACGTCTGAGTAATTATCAGGTTTCAAAAATATTACTAAGCTCAAATAATTATTTTGAAGTAGCGGAAGAATACGTTTCACTTCAAAATATATTTTTAAAAGAATCGTGGCTTGATAATGTATCGTTATGGATTGATATGGTTATTTATCCAATTTTTTCATTTGTTTCAATTTTCATGTATTCTCAAACCCCAACAATGTTCACGATGTTGTCTTTACATAAAACGTTAACAATTTGGTCAAATTGGTTCAGATTCAAAACATTAACTTATGAAATACGCGAATGGATGAACACTGTTCGTTCCATTGGCGGACCTTTTATTTCAGTAAATGACCCTACTTATCATGTATTTGTCTACGCAGACGGTATGCAACGTATTTGGAATTCTTTATTCGTTCTTTCCAAAAAAGGTACTAAAAGTTCTAAGTAACTCGGCACCTTGTTCAATTGCAGGCTTCATTTCGCTCAAAGAACCCATCAACTCTTTTTGAAGTTCCATTAATTCTTTCGTATCACGTCTCATTCCAGAAATCTGTTCAGGACTTAAGTTACGGTATGCATGTAGGATAGTTGTTCCAATATCTACATGTGGATCATTCGTCTTTGGTGGCGCTGGAGTTGGGTCATCTGATTTCTTCTCCTTCTTTTCTTCGTTCTCAAACGATTCCCAAGTAGACATCGTGATCCTGGCGATCAAGTAAATAACTGCGATTCCAGCAGTCATAGACAACGTATTTGAAAACTTGAGCAACTCAGTTCCAATAAGGTAAGTCAACACAACCCAAACAAGCATATGACCTAGGTTACGTTGAAGAAGGTACGCTGTAGTTCCTACAAATAGGAGTCCGGCTAAAAGAATATCTGTATTCATCTTATTTTAATGTGCGCGAATAAAGCTTCCGAAACCGCTTCCTGGCTGAGCTCCTGCATTATTGAATGCTCCTCCGGCTGGTCCTCCAAATGGTGGGTACTTGGTAGTAGTTTGGGCTACATCAATCATACCACGTGACCCTGTTCCTTGAAAAGAGGCAGACGTAGCACCATACGAAGCTCCTCCACGTCTTGCCTTACGAGTCTTCTTTCCACCCTTACGGCTCTTACGACGCTTTCCAGAACCGTACATGGCGTTGGCTCCACGAGTAGAGATTGCGAAATCTCCCATCTCTGACCCTCGTCCCCATTCCATTGCTCCTGGAGCGATTGCGCCAGACGCTCCGTAATACCCACCCTTCTTAGTTTTATGTTTACGTGTTTTATGTGCCTTTCGATGCATTTACATTTAAGAAACTAAAATTTACGAAAGTCCTATCGTTTTTATAAACGCTGTTGGAGTTCCGAATATATAATGAAGAACTTCTCCAAGAACAAAGATTCCTACTAATGATTTCCAAAACGCTAGTCCCGTAAAGTAAGTTATTAAGATTGCTATTGCGATCGTTCCAAGAGTATCGTACAGAGCGAATCCAAAGATACGTGTTGAATGAAAGCCTTTCCCAACTTGACCAAAAAGATTAGGATCTAAACCGAACATTTACATAGATATTCTAAAATATAACTGACCAACCTCCGTCTTCATTTTCAACACACTTTACTTGAAATGTTTTTCCTAATCCACGCAAGTAGACAGATGTTTTAATATCAGGAACTTTTAAGTATCCTCCGCCTTCTACTTCATAACAATCTGGAATTGATAGTTTTTTAACGGTAAGTATTTTTGTCCCATCATATTCTTCAAAAATTCCAAACTTTCCAATTTCATCTGTGTAACATTCGTATCCACGCAGACGAACTTCATTTAAATCCAAATCGTCTTTATGAATAAGATCAATTGTAACACCTTCAATACATCGTGTGAATCTTTCTAATAAGTCTTTTAACCATTTATATCGTTGTTCAAATGTAGAACCAGAAAATACACAATTACCATTATACATCCAAATATCAGACACGGCAAAATCTAAATCACCTACTTTTTCAACTTTTAAAAATGTGTCGCCACAAAGGCGTTCATCTACTATACATGGAACTTTACGGCACTCTTGCTGTGTAATATATACACATACAGGAGTACTGTTTTCATAAGTAAAAACAATCCAGCCTGGATATCCAATAGTTTGAGGAACCTTAAAAAGTTTAAGTGCCTGGGGGGCGGGTTTCTTGAATACCGTCCGGAAGGACGGGGTCCACCCGTAATGAGTCTGAAGCTGGTTTACGAGGTTCATATTCCGGCAATTGTATTTCTTGCTCAGGTTGTGTGAAAGTAGGCTTTACTTGGGGAAGCGATGGAATAGCCAGTGTAGGCAACATTGGAGGTGGCTGTGGCGCCTGTTGCGTTATTTGAACAGGCACGTCCCTATAAATAATCTTTGGCTCTGGAGGATGCATCATTCGAGTCACTAAAAATGTAGTAATTTGAAGTATTACCATAACCAAGATACTTGATAGGGCAACGTATAATATATCTAATCCTATCATTCGTCTTTATTGAATAAAAAGGTTTCTCATTGTTCTTCAAAGACGCGATGGCTGAAGAATTTATTAAACAACAATTGCCTGCGGTTGAAGAGAAGGTAAAAGAAGAAGTAAAACAGATTGAAGAAAAAGTAAAAGAAGAATTGCCTAAAATTGAAGATGAAGTAAAAGAAGTAGTTATTACAAATTTAGTACCTTTGGTAAACCAAAAATGTTCTGTTAATTTATTTGGATGGGATTGGTCACTTCATATAAATCGTCGAACTCCTTCCAAACCAGAGGAGAGTAAACCGACCGAAGAACCTGTTCAGAATGAAGCGGTATAGGTATAATTCCTTCCCAATTTTCAGAGAAAAAATGAGTTTCAGTAAACCTTTCTCGTTTTTTCAACTGAGGGATATAACACCACCCATCATCAGCCCACAATCTATGAATATTTCTTACTTCAATTGGCTTAATCAATGCGTATTGTGAGTGTTTTATAAGCGTTCGTTTGTACTCCATTATTTGTATTTGGGTTCAATCTAGGTAAACCCATAGCAGCTCTTAAAGGGTCATAAGACATAATTATTTTTGCTAAAATACTTGCATCATATGCCGAACTATGTAATTCTGCTTGAACTGGTTTAGTTTTAAAAGCAAATTCATAAAGTTCACCTAATTTAGGAGATTTGTATCCGTATCCTGTAGGAAATGGTAATTTACAAATATTTTTTGAAAGTTTCATAGTACATAAAAGTGGCGTTCTCAAAAGTGTTTCTGGAGCCATTCCTAGATCCCATACAATCGCATTCATAAGTACATTGAAATCAAATTCCATATTATGCGCTACCAGTTTATTGTAATGTTCATTCAAAAGAGTAGTTATAACTTCTTTTAAAGATAGTCCCAATACATTCGCAGCGTGCGTTGATATTTTATGAATAGCTGTAGATTCTGGAGGAATTACCCATCCATCCGGTTTTACAATAAAACTCTTTCTAGTAACTATTTCGTTTGTGTCTGTATCTAAAATAACCCAAGAGATACTGACTATATGTGGCCAGTTATCTTTTGCGTTTAAAGCTGGTTCTTTAAATTTTGGAAGTCCTGTTGTTTCAGTATCGAATATTAATAATCTCATTTGAATTGGACTAAGGAATTATTAACTCGAATAAATCCATTTTAAGCAGTGCTCATCAAGGCATATGCGACAAGTCCAAAGACTGCAGCATGGACGAAGAGACCATAGTTGGTTGGGCATCCGGCTTCAGCAATCTTGAACAATGAAGCGAACTGAGGGATGACTGCACGGACGACAGTGCCTACGATTGTATCAACAATTCGGTAGGTGAAAGGAGAGCTAATCACGAAGAAGAGAATAGCACCGACAATTGAGGCTTGAACCTTGCGAGAAAGAATGGCCATTTTGTATATCTTTAAGAAAAGGTTCTTTTTGTTTGGATGATGGCATTAATCCACTGAGGAATATTTTCAACGATCGATTGAATTTGTAGAATATTATGGGGGACGGCGTAGTGGATATCTAACGTATTGCTCTCACATACCATCTGAATGGCGGTAATTAAAAAAACTAATTTATTTTTAGAAGTACTTGGATTCCAACGTAAACAATGAAGCTTGAAAAGGGCGTCCATGTACGGCGCAAGAACTCCAGCTTGAGGCGATTGTCTTGAAGCTTCTAAGACTGCTTCCCAAAGAACCCAAACTACGTCTCTTCCAAACTTGTCTTCAATGTACGGGTTATTACGAAACGCACAAATAAGTGGTTGTTTATTCTGCTTTTTGTAAACTTTCGCGTACTTGATAATCCAAGAAGCCCAATAAAGCGATCGTGTTTCATCACGCGTTTCAGGTCTTAAACAGTATACGAATTCATTGAATGGGATATAAAGTTCCAACGGATCTTCTTCTTTTGCTAAATGTCTTCCGTAATTCGCAGACGGTGATTTCAAGTTTTCTGTGATTGTTATTTGTTGAAAATCATGTTCTGGTTTTATTTTTGGAAGTGGTGGTAATTTGTTTTTACGACAGAGTGCTAGTGCAGATGTTACTTCACAAATTATATTTCTAGCATCTTGATTGTTACGTATATCCGTCATACTCATAATAGAATACCGACTTTCAATTAACGAAAACTTCTCGTACTTATTGACCAAGTATAAAAAGACATTGGGTGCTGCTCTATTTATATGTAAAGCTGCCGATTCAAACAACGTATTCCACATTGAATGAACAATTCCTGAACACATAAGTTCCAGTGCCCAAAAACATGCGTAATCTGCGTGACCTAATTTGATATTTTCATTTAAGACTTTATATACATGAGTTCTTAAATGCCCTGAAAAAGTAAATTTTTGAAAATCGGCGACCGTCCTTGAATCATGAATATCCATTATTTCATGAAATAACAAATATACTGGTACTCCTTGCCGCATCTTACCAAATCAACCGTTTCCAAATGTCGAAAACCGGAAGTTTTCACAATATCAATTAAACGTTCTTTTGAAGGCATGTTTAATCGGTGTTTGTTTTCACGATACTTGTTTCCATTATTATTGGCTTTATCGTAATAAACAAGCGTTTCATCAAATGTCGCATCGTCTTCGTCTTTTTTCTTTGAAAACTTACCAATGTATTTGAATTGGTCAAAGTAAATTGTAGAATCAGTAACTCGATCAATCGAATACTTCTGTAAAGAAAAGGCTGCGAACGGAGACGCTAAATCTAACAACGGATCAAACTTATCCGGGTCTACCATATGAACCACAAAGTATCCTCCAGGTTTCAGCCATTGGTAAGCATTGTCCGATAAAATCCTAGGATTTTGGAATTCGTAAATTGAGAACCCAAGAAGTAAACAATGACTTGCTGATTTTTGTGGAAATAAATGAACTTGAGTAACATCTCCTTCTTGAAACACGGCTTTAGGACAATTATCACGTGCCTTTTTTAACATACTTTCAGAAATATCAACACCCACGTAATCCACACCTAAATCTTTAAAGTAACACGCATTTGGAGCAGTTCCACAACACATATCTACAATACGAACTGAATTAATTGGTTGATCGGCCAGAGAAATATCTTGAATTGAAACCCTTTCGTAATTCAATTTTTCATTTGGGTGCCATAACATGTCGTATATTGTAGCATACACGTCATCGTATATTTGTTTTGGGTCCTCGTATGTTACCGTTGAACCATCTTCAAACCCTTCTATAGAAGAATACCATAGGGTGACGCTATACATCAAAAATATCAAAACAGCCAGAAAAATATAGGCTAGGTCCATTATTATTATTCAGTAGAAACACTATCTACGTTTTCCTGCCGACATAATTGGTTCTTCAACTACTTCTGGTACTGAGAAAAGTGACCCTATTTTTGTAAATAACAAATAGGCTACAATTATCGATAAGATTCCAATTATTACATCTAAAATTATTGGAAGGTATGGTGTGACGACTGAACCTGCTGGCATACCTGCAAGTTGATACAATCTGTTTTTAACATCCACAGTGTTCTTTTGAGTTTCAATTTGTTTTTCCAGAATCTTGTTCTTATCATCTACATCCGCCTGCTGAGATTTCACAGAGTTTGCTAGATTAATAAACGTAGAATTTGTTCCCTGTTCTTTCTTCAAATCGGAGTATTTGGTAGTATATGCTGAAACTATCGGCTCAATATCGCTCTTAGCGATTCTTTCTTGTTCAGTTTTTAGCCATTTTTGACCATCAAGTAACGTATAATATTTAATACGCGCCTGTTCGTATACTTCCGGTTCAGTGCTTTTGTTTTTAGCAGCCAAATCCATCGCATATTTCAAATCTTTCAAATCTTTCTGTCTTCTACAATCCGCATCGCACGATACAGTAATTGGTGGAGGAGGATTTGATGGAGGTGTTGGACTCGCAGGAGAAGATGGTTGATTACCCATTATTACTTATCATGAAAACTTAATAGAATAATAAAGACCACCAAGTAAAACTCCAATCGCAAGTAAGTGAGTAATTGTTCCAAATGAAGAACCAAATAAGTATAAAATTGCAACAATTGTGAATACAAGAATCATATTTATTATGAAAGGTATGTTCGCATTAACCAAATTGATCTGTGCTTGGCTAGTTTGAATTTGTTTATTTAACTTATCAATATCTGTTTTAGGATCTCCGGATTGTTTGAATGTATTGCTAAAAAATTGAACAACTTCTGTTATTAATTTATTAATTGTTAATTGATTAGTCTGGTCTTCAAAATCTTTTTGAACTTCTGATACAACCGTGTTTCTTGTTTTATCAAGAGGTGTAATTGTATTCATAATTGAAGTGTAATCGGATTCTACCGGTTTATTGAAAATATTACCTAATTGTCCATCAGCAGTAGTAGTCAACCATGCTTCTTTAGACGTCTGATCAAACGTTAAATTAAGAGGAGTGTACCCTGCTGTATCTACTGGTTCAGGTTCAGTACCAGTATATCTCAAAACATGAGAATCCTTATCAATCGCATAAATATCACTGTCCAATCCCCCAACAATGCTTTTAATTTTAGTTTTATCAAATCCAGAAATAGGAGTCCATGCTGATTGTAAAGTTTCATCAGTGGTCATTGGGCTTCCAGAAGAATCAACACCGTATAAAGTAGTATCAGTAGACGACGTAATTAAAACTTTATTTTCAGAAACAGGAATCCAGTTTCCTTTCATACAAGGTTTGGGGCATTTCTGTTTATTCATTGACCCATATTGGGTCCAAATATAAGTGTGAGTTGAAAATATATTTTTAGCAGCAAATGGAACTGGAATTTCTGCCCAAGTTCCTTGATTATTGGCTTGTGCGATAAACAGATTGAGCGTCCCATTTGAAGAATTACCTAAAATGTAAACGTTCGTTCCATCAGTGGTCAAATCCAACACTGATAGTAAGTCGGGAACTGAAACGGGCAGCCAGTTTCCAGAACATGGGAGTTGGCAAATAAAGACATTTGAAGTAGAATTATATCCCCAAACATACCCCGCAGATGACGCAGATGCTTTCACTAAACTTCCTTGAACGTTTTTCCATGTAAACGTAGATGAAAGTTGAGAGGTTACTGTATCATTTATGGATTTTGTAGCTTGGTCAAAATCAGATTGGAAATCCGTCATATTATTTATCTGACTACAAGAAAACTGAGATATGCGCCGCGTGCAGCATAATATTCCAGTACACCACTTGTGAATCCACGATTGTGTTGTCCATCAACGACTGGTTGTTGACCAGCAGGAAGCGTTTTTGCATCGTTGAGAACCGCACGTCGTCTTATCATCTCAGTAATAAACGAACAATCTGTTCCTGGGCCTTCTTGGACACCATTCTTCACATTAAATTGAACTTTAGCTGTAGGCATTTATTTATACCAGACAAAAGTAATGGACATCAAGGAGTTTCAAGATTCGCGCAAGGCTAAACTTGCCGACTTTCAATTGAAGTATAACGCTTCAAAACTTGAGTATTCTAATACTTTGAAATCCGCCATCTCAGAACAAGATGACCAGAAACAAAAAGATTTAATTCAAAAAGTTTTAAGTTTGAACGCTGATATGTCTTCTGAATTACGAGACATTCTGGGAGAATTAAGCAAGGGTTCAACATCGTTTGATGCTAAAACACTTGACCAATTAACAAAAGATTTAGTAGAGTATCAAAATCAGTATAATGAAATAACACAAGGAAAAGACCAAGTTCAAAGTTTGAAACTCATTCAGGCTTCTACTTCCCAAAATCTTGAACAAGTGAATTCAATGTTTACCATGTATTTAATTGCCCTTATTTCGCTATGTGTGATAAGTATAATTATTGTATTTTGGGGTTCAACTATGGCTGTATTAACTAATATGGTTTCGTCAGTTAAATCAACAGTAGGGCTGCAGCAGTAGTTCCCAAAACTGCAAGAGCAATATATTGGGGAAATAAAGGCTGATATGGTGTAGATTGGGTTCTTAATTGGGATGCAGACATTCTATCATTTTGATCTACAAGTTGATTTTGTAAATCTGTTTTCTTAGAATGAGCGTCTCGTAATTTATCTTCAGAAGCTGAACTATAAAAATCTTTAATTTGAGACTTGTCTTTTTGAACAGATGATTCAAGAGAGTTTAATATGTTTTCAATTCCCTCTTGAGCACCTTCATATGCTTTCTTATAGGATGCAGTTCCAGTCAATTTATATTGTAAAAAATTATCGTGGAAACTTCGAATTAAAGTGTTAAACTGACTATCCATTTGTTACATCTGGAAGACAATATCTGTAACGAATATTATCTCCAGAAGTTTCACATAATCCGATACATTCTATAACATCTCCTGGTCTTGCTCCAATCCATTTAGCCATAGCATCTTGAGAATCGATTTTAGGTATTTTTTCTTTGTTTTTAATTTTAAATTCTTCTAACATTTTAGTTACTTCTTCGTCTGTGAGAATACGGTGTTTTGGAACATATCGATGCTTTGAAATATCAAACTGAAGATGTCTGATTTCAAATATTTGAATAAGAGGATTCTGACGGTCTGTGATGTAATTACGAAGCACAGTTAGAACTGAATCAGAAGGTCTAGATGGACTTACAATTATAATTCCACTATTGTGATTGTTGTCGGAAGCATAGGTTATAAAGTTATTTAACTCCTTCTCAGAAACACGGCTCTTTGTGCTAAAGATTATAAGTAAACTTCCAAAGGTATACATTCTAGTTTCGTCCAAAGGGCTTCCTTCGAACTTAAAATCATCCGCAACTATTCCGCGATCGGTTAACATACTCTTTAAAGTTTTTAAAGCAAGTGTCTCCATTCTTTTAGTATGAATGGAATATGAAAATATGATTCCATTTTTTACATGCTTACAGTAAATGAAGACTTGGGCTTTTTTAGCAATTTTAGTGGGTCTTGCTGCCGTATGGTATTTGACCACAGTTCGTGAAGGGTTTGTTCCTGAATTTTTAGATCAAGGAAACGTTAAGCGTACAGCTGATACTTCTTCCTCTTCTTACGCTCAAGAAACAAACCATTTCAAACCTACAATTCCTCCTGCGGAACCTATTCCAGGGATTGAAACGCCTTTCCGGGTGAATGCATACAACTCATACCAACCTAATTAATATTCATCCATTCTAAGTTATTTATTGGAAACCTGATTTTAAAAGGATCCCCGTCCATATAACTTGCATAACATTCTATAATTTGACCAACCATACGAAACGACACACAGTATTCTACACTATGTTGTTTGAAAATAAACGGTAAAGTTACTCTTAATGGTTTGTAAGTATTCTGTTCTAATTCTACGAAACAATTATAATACGTTCTAGTCTCTCCATAATTAACAAAATGTACAAGTACCCATAATTTATCATTCACAATTCTTGGAGGAGCTGATCCACGAAATATGCTAAATAAAGCAGGAGTTTTATGAGTAATAATAATTTGTAAATCATTCTCTACTATTTTTCCAACACGTAATGGAGACCAATTATAAATAATATCTCCAGTATCATTTACCGGCATCCAATTCTTCTCACATCCTTGATTGAATGGTGAGTTTATAGGTTTGCAGTTTTTATAAGAGTTGGTTTCAAAATCGTAATCACCAACTACCATTCCTATTCCATATGTGTACTGATGATAGGAAGTCGCAATAAATTTTATAGTATCATTTTCTCTGTAAAGACGAATATCTTCAAGTCCTTTTATAGGGCTTTCTTTTTCAGGTATAGTTATTGTAGAATCATCCATCTCGGCAATGCATTCTCCAGTTTCAATATTTATATATGCATTACGACTTTGAACAGGACTTCCGTCTTTTGTTTTATAATTTCCATCTACTGGTTTCAAATAATTTACAAATCTTACATTTGCAAATGGATAATTTAAAACTGAAACAGCTGATGCTCTGAAATCTTCACCAAATACTGATGGAATTGGAAGGGGCGTTGTGATTTTTGAAATTGGTTCAGTATAAAATTGAAGATTGCTCACAACATTTTGAATATGAACATCTTGTTTTAGTAAAAAATTAATAGATGATCTGAGTCCTACTTTCCTATCAGGATTTACATAATAATCTAAAATACTCGCTTCATAATCAAATCCTCCTTGATGATGAAAAGAATCGATAAAAAGTACATCATGCTTAGGGTAAGGAATCTCACGACCTATTCTCATGTAATGATAGGCTTTATACCAGTCTCCTTTTTCTCTAAAATGTTTTGTTAATTCATAAATTGGCTCGGCTCTATGCTTATGAAAATTATACGCACGTTGCATCCATTCTTCAAATTTGGGTATGTTTCCCATGTAGAGATGACACATACCTACTCTATACGCAGCAAACCAAGCTTCTTCATGCCACTTTCCAACTTCAAATCTCTTTTTATACCATTTCTTTGAATTTTCAAAATCACCTGATTCAAAGTATGTTTGGGCTAAGTAAAACATATATCGTTCATTGTCTGGCTCATCTTTCAATCCCTGAATAAAAGCATCAATATCCTTTTTTAACTTATCACCCGTTTTATTACGAGCTCCTAATCTACGACTTTCCATCCAAAACTCAGGAGGAAGTTTAATCATTTTACAATCAGATTTATTGTTGGTTGGGTATTCGTGTAATACACCTTTATACATCCACCCATCGTTTGCTTTAAAAATTTGTCCTCTATCATAATTCAACTTTCCTTGATGGATTTCAATTGTTGCTCCATTTGGCTGTTCTTTTTCAAGAATTTGATGTAATAATTCTCGCCCATTTTTAGGAAAAGTCATTAAATCATCTGCATCAATAACTAAAATATAATCCATCTTTCCGTCACATAAAGCTAAGGCTTGAGATCTATTATGTCCAAAATCTTTCCAAGGACGTTCATGAACTTCACCTTCAATCCCCTTTTCAGTGTAAAAATTTTTAATTACTTCAATTGTATTATCAGTTGAACCCGTATCGACTATACAATATGTATCAATTAATGGAAGAGTACAACCTAATGATTCGTGTATGATATGAGACTCATTTTTGACTATCATACATAGTCCAATTTTTACCATTTTAATTAATTCATTCTCATAGTGTTAAAGTAGTCTTCTCTTTCGGATGCTCTGGAAACGTTCCGTTATTACGATGAGTCTCTACTTCGTTCCACACAGATTGTAAACTTTCAATATTATCAGACAACCATGTTTGATTCTTTTCTACCGTTTTAGTTCTCCAATTGTTCAGAATCCAGTAGAAGATATTCCATCCAGCCTTATCTTCTTTCAAAACTTCTCGTCTCCAAGTTGCTACGTCTCGTGTATCCTCAATATCTTTATAAATAACATCCTTATCATCTTCTGAAATAGCAAAGAATGATTTATATTCTGCTTTAGAATCGATCCATTCTGTATAATTCACATTTTTGAATCCCATTTCAATATATTCGCATTCGGTCATACCAGTACATTCCATCTGAAGTTGCATTTGATGATAATATGCGTCTGGGACTGGTGTTTCATTTGAAAAGATTCGTGAAATAGGACATTTAAATTCGACTAATTTCCCATACCTAAAATCTTCTGGGTCAGGCGTGATAATAATTCCGTCAGGAGATGCGCCTAGAAATGAAATATCGGGATGAGGAACACATGTAATATCAGGGATTTCAATATTTCCTTGAAGGCTACAATATATGTTTTTTGCAATCGGTTCAAATCTAGTACCCCAAACTAACGCTCTAGCTCCAGGACCTTCAGAGAAAGTTCTTGGAACAAGTTTAGACATGATGAGTTCGTGTCTAGCAGATGGACTTGCATCTTTTAATCCTTTCCAAATTTCAGAAGCAGTAAGCATAGAACCGCGTTTTAAATGCCATGCACTCGTTCGTTGATCGTTAATACCATATTCTTTTATTAATTTGGTTACTTTCTGTTGCATCTTATATACTATAACCGTTTTACATGTATACTACTTAAATTTATCAATGCAGCAAATACAGTCACAAGAAGAATGGGTGCTTTATCGCCTCAATAAGTTTTATTCAGCAAATGGTAATCTTCAAAGAGTCAAGGATATTTTAGAAGGAAAGTCAAATCTATCCTTACGATTAATCGATTGGTTTGTAACTAACTATTCTAAGAAGTATAATATTGGTTACACTACTAAGAATCAGAGATATGTTGTTGTTTATTTATCTTACAAGTCACATCTAAAAGCGTACAGTAAGAGAATGTTTGACCCATTTTGTAGGTGGAAGCGTATTCGTTTTCAAGACATAGAAACTACAGTAGGACAATTAAATTTCTTTGAATGGGCAATTACCGATGAAGTATTAGATTATATTGAAAGCCATCGTGAACAAATTCATAATGATATGGAAATCAGACTTAATTCTACAAAAGCAATCACGAATCCTGGAAAGAAAAGACACGAACTTTCTCAGTCTGCTACAAACTCCTTAAAATATCATACTACAAATGTTACCGTTAAATTCGATTAATGTAAAGTGTATTGAATTAGTAAATGTTTTCAATACTAAGAAATAACCTTATTTATACCGATATAAGTCCAGACATTATTGAACACGATCTTGATATTGATAGTGATCTTTGGAATTATGACGGTATAGATGTCTATCGTGGAAGTTTTGACCCGAGATATACGTCCCAAAACTTGCAAGTTTATTGGTTATATGATGATAATTCAAATAGAGTAGGATTAGCTGAACACGAATTAGATGATCCTGAAGTATTTCAAGCACTCTGGTTCAAAGATACTCCATTTGG
>Ga0208870_1000117_pt1 | contig 14706 bp, 14 predicted proteins | sample CryBogCBE27Aug07_FD_184590 | JGI IMG/M metagenome (GOLD analysis project Ga0208870, IMG submission 184590) | Freshwater microbial communities from Crystal Bog, Wisconsin, USA - CBE27Aug07 (SPAdes) | ecosystem: Environmental > Aquatic > Freshwater > Lake | place: Crystal Bog, Wisconsin, USA...
CAAGTCGCCAATTTGCTCAAGGGTTGTGTTGAATTACGCAAGCAATTGATTGAGGATATTTACCAGATTGTTGGCATTTCTGACATTATGCGCGGTGACGCTAACGCTTCGGAGACGGCCACGGCGCAGTCGATTAAGGCGCAATACGGCTCAATCCGTATTCGTGAAAGGCAGCAAGAGTTAGCGCGTTTTAGCCGCGACGTTGTCCGTCTGATGGCTCAGATTATCTGCGATAATTTCCAGCCTGAGACATTGCTGAAGATGACCAACATGTCTTTGCCAAGCGAGGCAGAGCTACAGCAACAAGCTCTCATGCAGCAACAACAAGCGCTGATGCAGCAAGCGCAACAAGCTCGTATGCAGCAAATGCAAGCGCCTCAACCACAACCGTCGCAGCCAGGTATGATGTGATGATGCCAGGTCAGCAACAACCAAACCAGCCAGTGACTATTGATGCTGTCATGGCGTTGCTACGCGACGGGGCGTTACGTCGATTTAGAATAGATATAGAGGTCGATAGCACGATTGTTGGCGACGAAAGCCAAGAGCGTAAAGACCGCAATGATTTTATTGCCTCCGTCACGCAGTTTATGCAGGGATGGGGGCCAATGGTGCAGGCAAATCCTGCTTTGGCTCCGTTAGCTGGCGATCTATTGTTGTTTGGCGTTCGGGCTTATCGTGTTGGTCGTGAGCTAGAAGAAACAATTGAGGACACAGTCGAAAAGATCGAACAACTGGCAAGCCAGCCTAAGCCGCCAAGCCCTGAGATCATGGCAGCGCAAGCAAAAGCTCAGTCAGAGCAAGTAAAAGCCAAGGCTGAAGTGCAAAAGTCTCAGTTTGATGTGCAAGCGGCACAGGTCGGCGCTCAAGCCAAGATTGCACAGGCTCATCTCGATCATCATACAGCGATGCGCCAAGCTCAGATGGATGAGCAAAGAGCGCAGAATGATTTCATACGCCAACAAGCTGAAGCGGCAAACGCGGCTATGATGCCGCCAGGGGCAAACAATGTCTGATTGGATCAAAGGCGCCATTAAACATCCAGGCGCGCTTCACAAAGAATTAAACGTGCCGATGGGTAAGAAAATTCCACAGGGCAAGATCGAAAAAGCTGAACACAGCAAAAACCCAAAAGAGCGCAAACGGGCTATGTTAGCTGAGACGCTCAAAAACATGCACAAAGGTTAAGTCATGGCTGGCGGTTTATTCTTACAATCCGAACAAAATCTTAGTGACGGTTACACGGTCACTGGCTCCGTTACGGCGGCAGGCAATCTGTTTTCTGTCGATACGCAAGGCTATAAGCGTATTGCTGTCAACGTCTCCAGCGCTGGAACGACCTGCACGATTACCTATGAGGCAAGTCCTGACAATGTGAACTGGGTCGGAGTTTCTGGTTATGCGCCATCAGCTCCCGCAACGGAAACGGTAGCAACAACCACAACGGCAGTTGCAACTGTATTCCGCACTGATCTGCGTTATTTCCGCGCTAGAGTGTCAACCTATGGCTCTGGCACTGTGACGGCTGCTGCTAACCTTAGACTGTCCTAATGACTGAGCGATCCTGCCGCGTCTGCGGTGGCTGGCATAAGCTAGAAGAAGATTGGCCCTTAGAATGTGCGGGCCATTTTCATTTTAACGACAAGCGTTCCGATTTAGCGACCCCGATGATCATCAAGGATGAAATGGGCGCCATTCAATCGCAACTAACAGGCAAGTTTTACGATAGCAAATCAAGCCTTCGTAAAGAATACAAACAACACGGCGTTGTCGAGATGGGCAACGACAAGCAAGATATTAAAGCTCCAAAACGTCCACAAGTAAGCAAGGACGACATCAGCAAAGCTATTCACAAAATTAAGAATGGCTACAAGCCAGAGGCACAAGGCGTCGCTCTCGCTAAAGAGACAGGCGCTTCCTGGCAATAACGGCTTTTCAACGGCCCAGGTGAACAATGATAGATGAAGAAATTATTGACGCCCCGTCAACGGGCGAAAGCGAAGTCGCGTCCAGCCCAACAGATTTACGTTCAATTATTGAAGCGGCTAGGGATAAACAGCGCGAAATATCGAATGATGTTTCAAATGCTGAACCCGCCAAAGCCGATGAGCCGGAAGAAAAGCAGGGGCGTAAAGACGGCAGAGACGATAAAGGCCGTTTCGCATCAAAGGATAAACCTGCCGAAGCTGTTGAGGTCAAGGACGAGCAAGTTCAAGATCAAGCAAGCGGCGATGAGGTTCAGAAACCCGCATATAAAGCGCCTCCTGGTTGGTCGGTTGCGGCAAAAGCTGCATTTAACGAATTGCCGGAAACAGTTAAGGAAAGCATAGCCAAGCGTGAGCAAGAGGTAGATAAAGGCTTTGCGCGCTATGGTGGATTAAAGCAGTTTGCAGAGGTCGCTGAAGAAAACGGCACAACCTTAGCGGCTGCGGTTCAAGATTACGCTAAAATAGAAAACAGCCTTCGGACAAATTACCTTGATGGCGTAGATTTACTGAACAGTCGATTTGGCATTAATCCTGCTCAGTTTATAATGGCTTATGCGGCACGTTATGGCGTCGATCTTTCGGGAACTAACGTGCAGCAATCACAGGGCTATCAACCCCCTGCGATAAACCCTGACGCCTTGCTCCAACAAGCAGAGCAACGGTTTGAGGAAAAGTTTTTACAGCGTGAAACTCTTAGTGAGATAGAGCGCTTTAGAAACGATCCAGCTAATGCGTATTTCGAGAATGTCCGTGAGGATATGGCGATCCTTCTTCAAAATGGGAAAGCCAGTGATCTGAAGGACGCATATGAAAAGGCTTGTTGGTTCAACCCTGAGACAAGAACAATCTTACTCAAGTCTCAACCTAATTCGACGCCTAATCCCGCGCAGGCAGTTCAAAAAGCCAAAGCAGCGGCAAAGGCGGTTGGCGGAGCTCCAAGCCCTGGTTTCAATCCCAGTGCGAAAGCAACACCACAAAACATGAGTATTCACGACAACATTAGAGCCGCGATTGCAGCGCAGCGCGGTTAAGAAAGGATAACCAATGGCTAGTCCCTTAGTGGCAAGCGTCGATTGGGGCGATGTGGTTACAACCACGCTTGAAAATCGCTCACGCGTTCTTGCTGACAACATTACAAACAACAATGCTTTGCTTGAGCGTCTTAAACAAAAAGGCAAAAACAAGCCTTTTTCTGGTGGTCGAGAGATCATGCAGGAATTGCGTTACGCGCAGAACCAGACGTTTATGTTCTATTCTGGTTACGAGTTCCTCAACGTATCACTGAACGATACAATGACGGCTGCCCGCTTCCCGATTAAGCAGGCGTCGATTGCAGTCGTTCTTTCTGGTCTTGAAGAGCTTCAGAACCGCTCTGAGGATGAGATGATTGACCTCATCGAAGCGCGTGTTGATACGGCTGAAGACACATTCTGGAACCAGATGAGTGCTGCTGTTTATTCAGACGGCACAGGTTGGGGCGGCAAGCAAATTAACGGCCTTGCGCTGTTGGTTTCTAAAACGCCAACATCCGGCATTGTCGGCGGCATCGACCGTTCTTCTCAGGTTTGGTGGCGTAACGTAGCTGTCAACGCAAACACTGATACACGCGGCGTTGTAACAAGCTCTAACATTCAGAGCTATATGAACTCAACGTCAATTCAGTTGAAGCGTAATAGCGACGGCGTTGATTTGATCGTAGCGGATAATAACTATTATCTCGCTTACCTCAACTCATTGCAGGCAATTCAGCGTATCACTGACGACAAGGGAACCGCTGGCATCGGCTTTACCTCATTGAAATACTACGGCGCAGGCAAGTCTGTTGATGTGGTTCTCGATGGCGGTAAAAATGGTCAGATCCCATCGAATACCATGTATTTTGTTAACTCTGATTACCTGTTCTATCGCCCACATGCGGCGCGCAACTTTAAGGTTGTCGGCGGTGATCGTAGCAACGTCAACCAGGACGCGATTGTTCGCATCATGGCTTGGGCGGGCAATATGACGATTGCCAATCCTTCCCTTCAAGCCGTGCTTTGGCAATAAGAAAGGATAACTGACAATGGCAATCGCTTTATTACAGTATGAAGGCATTGGCGTTAGAACATATGCGCCAGAAGGCCCTCTTGATCTATCTGGTAAGACGGGGCCTCTTCCGTCTTTCCGTCCAGGCGAGGTTGTTGGCGGTGACGCTGGCGCTGAGTTTGTTTACGCGTTCTTTACGCCTACCGCTGGTTTGACTTTGAACCAGGGTGACGTTTTGTCGGTAGACAACACGGGTCAGGCTTATCAGCTTACGACTTCTGCTGCTATTCGTGGCAACTACGTCGCTACGTTCTTTCTGAATGGTCGTTATGGTGATCCTGGAACGGCTAGCAACGGCGGCAACATTTGGTCATATACATTCCCATCAGCGGGTGTGTATGGCGTATGGTTGCAGCGCGCTGGTTTCTCGCTTGTCAACTTTGCTTCATCCTCGGTCGTTACTGGCCTTGGTGAGACAACTGCGACGGCGAGCCAGGTTAAAGTTCCTGCAACTGCGACAGTATCGTCAAAGGCTCTACAGGGTCTTTACTTTGGCGCGACGAGCGGCACGTTTACCGCTAACACGACTTCTGGGTCAGCTACGCTTACCAGCGTATCGTCTAACCAAGGTCTTGAGATCGGTATGGGCGTATCTGGCACTGGTATTTCTGCCGGCGCTTATATTGCTGCGATTAATGGCTCGACCATCACGCTCGGCAACGTCGTGTCTGGTGGCTCTGCTCTGGCTACTGCAACAAACACTGGCACAACGATTACCTGGACGACTTGTTCGTTTACGGCAAATACAACGAACGGTTCGCCAACATTGACGAACATTTCAAACGTATCTGGCGTATATCCAAACCAAGCAATCAGCGGCACTGGCGTTTCTGGCACCATCGTTTCAATCAACGGTGTTCCAGGCGCTTATACGATCACGCTTTCTGCAAATGCGTCTGCTACCGGCACAAGCGTGTCGATGACAACGTCAGGTTACACCATTGGTGCAATTTGGTGGCCGATTATTGATAAAACTAACTAATAGTTAGGTAATAAACTCAAAGAGGGGGGCATTTTGCTCCCCTTTTTTATGGGCTTTTCAACGGCCAGAGGATGACATGGACGATTATTTAGGCGGTGTTGGCGATCCATTCGCCACAGTTCAAGGTGGTTTTGGCGGCATCAATTACGCTCAAATGAATAAAGGCGTCCAGCCAATATTCTTTGTTGAGCCAGTAGAAGATCAAGCGGCTTCAGAACGCGATGGCGTTCCGCGTTACCGCGAAGAAGAGCGCGTTAGATTAATTGTTGCAGGCGATATGTTTAACCAGCCTGTGCATCCAGTTGATAGCAACATCAAAGAGCGTTTCCCTTCGGCTTATGAAGCCTGGAAAGCCAAAAGACAAGAAAAGCACATTGATGGAACGCCGTTAAAACAATGGCCGTTGCTGTCGCCTGTGCAGATTGCAGAATTTGAAGCCTCTGGCATTTTTTCGGTCGAAAGCCTGCGAGACATAGCTGACACGAATGTTAATCGTATCGCTGATGGTCGCATATGGCGCGAGAAAGCCAAAGCATGGCTAGAGCAAGCCAAAGACGGCGCTGCGGCTACTAGGCTCGCTGCTGAAAACGAGCGCCTTCGTGAGCAATTAGAACGCTTGGAAAAGCGTATTGATGAAATGGACAAAGAGGCTGTTAAACGCGGCCCTGGGCGTCCTGCAAAGGCTGATTGATGTCATTACTCTCGCTTGTCCAAGGCGCTGCATTACGCTGCAATTTTGGGACGACGCCGGCACAGGCATATACGTCTACAGATCAAAGCGTTTTGCAGCTTGTGGCCTTTGCACAAGATACGGGTAGAGAGTTACTAGAACGATATGATTGGAATAACCTAAAAAATCAGTCTTTGATTACGGGTGATGGCGCAACAACATTATGGACGATTCCTTCCGATTGGATGCGCCTTTGCCCTTCAGACAAATCCCCAATGGGCGCGTTAATTAGCTTGGCGCGTCCAACTATTCCGTTGATTGGCCCCGTCAACGATGAATGGCTTAATCAAATGAAAGCGCTGCCGGCATATCCTGCTTATCCCGTTTGGCGCATTGTTAATGGTGAAATGGAAATTTGGCCTGCATTAGCTGCCGGCGAAGTCGTCCAATTTTGGTATTTTACCAAAGCATGGATACAGCAAGCCTCAACCGGCAACTATATTATGGCTTGGTCGTCTGATAGCGATACGGCGCAGATTGACGAAGATATTATAATGAAAGGCGCAATATGGCGCTGGAAACGCGCTAAAGGTTTGGATTACGCTGAAGAATTTCGCGCCTATGAAATGTCGGTTGATCGCAATGCCGGTCAGCAAAATAATGAGCGCGTTGTTTCTACTAGCGATTACACGATCAATCCAGATAATTTCTGGCCTGGTCAGATAAGCTACACGCCGCCATGAGGTTACAGCCTATACGAGATAAGGCGCAAGGCAGTAAAAACCGCATATCTCAACCAGTGCAATTGCCGGCTCCAACAAAGGGTTGGTATGTTGGCGCAAACATGGCTGAAGCGCCGCCAGGAACTGCGTATTTATTACAAAATGTATTTCCGCAATTAGATTATATTCGCGTTAGGCGCGGCTCGCAGGCTTGGGCCGTAAACATGCCTAACAATGTCGTTAATACAATTATGCCTTGGCAAAACGCCGCTACATCAAAGATGTTTGCGGTTTGTAATGGCAATATTTACGATGTCACAAGCACTGGCGCAGTTAGCTCTGCAATGGTGTCTGGCCTGTCTACAAGCGCATATATGCAATATGTGCAATTTCAAGGCTTGGGCGGCAGTTATCTGGTTGCTGTTAATGGCGTTAATTCTGTTCAACTATTTGATGGAACGGGATGGAATAGAACATTTAGCGTTGTTGGCGGCACTCATAGTAATACGCTAATAGACGGCCTTTCCAGCACGACAAATCTGATTGTCGGTCAATATATTACAGGCTCTGGCATACCGTCTGGAACAACAATTACAGCGGTCGGCCCTGGCGCTCAAATAACAATTTCTAACGCAGCGACAGCTACAGCCAGCGGTGTTAGTTTTACTGTATATCAGTCGCCATTAATCACTGGCATAAGCCCGATCACAGGCACGACGCCATTATTTACAAATGTTAATATATTTAAAAATAGACTGTATTTTGTCGAAAAGAATAGTCTGAATATTTGGTATTTGGCCGTTAATGCGATCGGCGGCGCTGCTACTGTATTTCCGATGCAGGGCGTATTTAGGCTTGGTGGTTATATTGTCGCCACAGCATCTTGGTCTATTGATAGCACAAGCGGTATTTACGAGGCATTTGTTGCCATTTCGTCTGAAGGCGAGGTGGTTATGTATGACGGCTCTGATCCGTCGGTTTGGACATTAAAAGGCACTTATAAAATCTCACGGCCATTAGGAGCGCGTTGCTTCTCAAAGGCTGGTGGCGATTTAATGATTATGACAGAAGACGGCATTGTTCCTATGTCTAAAGTGCAGACATTGGATCAAATTGCTTTGCAAAACGTGGCAATTACTTTGCCAATTGCTCCAGCTTGGCGTTCTGCCGTTATTGCTCGAACTGGCTTAACTGGCTGGCAAATCCAGCTATGGCCGCTTGAAAGCATGGGTATTATTAATTTACCAAAGCAATCAAGCCAAGATAATACGCAATTTATCGTAAATGCTCGAACGGGCGCATGGTCGCAATATGTTGGTTGGGATGCGAATTGCTTCGCTGTTTATAACAACGGGTTGTATTACGGGACATCTGACGGTCGTGTTATGCAGGCAGAGGTTGGCGCTGCTGATAGCGCCGATAGCTTGTCAACAATAACGTCGCCTGGAAATAACTACACATCTATAATATTTCATTCGTTTCATGGCCTTAATGACACTGTTTCTCATAAGCAAATGAGAATGGTGCATCCATATATTGCTTCTAACTTTAGTCAGCAATTACAGGTAACGGCAAACGTAGACTTTGACATAACAATTCCTAACGCGCCGGCGTCGATTGTCCCTGTGTCATCCGTGTCTAATTGGGATAGTGCTGTTTGGGACACAAACCCTTGGCCTAACCAGCTTGCTACGCAAAACTATTGGCAAACGGTTACAGGCTTTGGAACGGTATTTGCGCCAATTATACAAGTCACGCTGTCATCTTCTTCGGTAACGCCAGATATACGGCATATGAGAACCGACATATTGTTTGAAGAAGGTGAGATTATTGCTTAACGCCTATCGGTCGGACGCCAAGGCAAAAGCATATATAGATAACGCTTTAAATATTAATCTATCTTTGCCGTTTTGTGGCTACGTTATAGCAAATAAGCTCAATGATACTGTCGGAGCTTTTGTTTACAACGGCTTTACTGGCGACAATGTCGAGCTAACGATTGCCTGTGAAGAACGGGTAACAATATCAATTGCTCGATTTATAGCTCTAATTGCGTTTTTTGATCTTGGCTGCAATCGCATGACGGCTCGGACAAGAATATCAAATCAGCGCGCTATAAAAGCCATGCTGAATGTCGGATTTAAATTTGAAGGCGTCGCTAGGGAATATTTTGGCGGCGAAGACGCAATCATGTTTGGCATGTTAGCCAAAGAGCAAAAACTGGTGAAACGTAAATGAATAGCCCGCAAGCTCCTAATCCAGCCACGGCGTTAATGACTGCTTCTGTTCTTAACAATCAGCAGCAGCAAGCAAGCCAGCAAGCGGCTGATGCGACCCGCAATGGCAACATGATTAATCAGTCAACGCCATATGGCTCGTTGACTTATACCGCTGACCCTAACGCCCCTGGTGGCTATTCAGCTAATCAATCACTATCTGCGCCTTTACAAAACATATTAAATAGCAATGAAGGCAATACGCAGGCTATTTCAAACGGCGTAGGTCAGTTTTTAAATAACAATATGTCTAATATGACAACGCCGTTGGATTTAAGCTACGGCGCAAATGCAAATCGTATTGCGCAAATTGATAGCCAGACGCTTGATCCACAGTGGAAACAAAACCAAAATGATTTTGACCAGTCAATGGCCGATAGAGGCGTCGTTCCTGGTTCTGTGGCTTATGATAATGCTAGTCGTGATTTTAACACAGCAAAAAGCAACGCTTATAATAATATGTTTCTTAATGCTTATAATACCGCAAATAATGCAGCTACGACGCAATATAATGCGCCATTTAGCGCCTTGGGTTCGCTTAACGGTCAGACCTCGGTAAATGCGCCTATTCAGTCAATAGGGCTCTCACAAACGCCGACAGCAAGCGTCCAACCTGTCGATACAACTGGTAATTATAACAGCGTCTACGGTCAGCAAAACCAGGCTTATCAAGACCAGCTTGCAAGCAATAACGCCGCTATGGGCGGTTTATTTGGTCTTGGCGGTAGCGTTGGGCAAGGCGCAGGAATGGTGGCTGGCGCTAAATTGCTTCCTATGTTGATGGCATAAGGTATTATAATGGCTTTTGCACCAACCCTTCAAGAAGATCCATCAGCAAGCTATCTTTCTGATGATGCTATTAAGCGCAAACGCGCATTAGCTGACGCTCTTATTCAGCAAGGCTCGGATACGTCTGCAATTCGATCTCCTTGGCAAGGTGTCGCTCGATTAGCTCAAGGGCTAATGGGTGGTTTGCATGAGGGTATGGCTAACGCCGCTGAAAAAGAAAATAACGATTATAATTCTACATTGATGAACAAGGTGTTTGGAACGCCTCGCCTAGCGCCGGAAACCGGCAGCGGCCCAACTGGCGATGTTGCTCCTGGAGTTGGCGGATTTAATGGTGCTGTTAATAGAACGCTGCAATTTGAAGGCGGTTTGCTGCCAAAAGACACAAATGGCACCCCGTCTAATATGGGGATTAATCAAGCAGCAAATCCTGACGTAAATATTGCTAATCTTTCTAAAAATGATGCTATAAATTTATATAAAAATAGATATTGGGACACAATTAATGGCGATGCTCTTGCAGCTAAAAATCCTGCATTGGCGCATGTTGCTTTTGATACTTCTGTTATCGCTGGCCCTGGGAAAGCTCAAGAATTAATTCAGCAATCTGGTGGCGATCCTTTAAAATTATTGGAATTACGCCAACAATTTCAAAATAGTTTAATTAAAGCAAATCCACAGAAATATGGTCAGTTTGCCAAGTCATGGGATAATAGAATTGCCGGCCTTCGCCATGATATAGGTGGCGGTCAAGGTTCAACTGTTGCCTCTAATGACCCTGTCCAGGTTGCAAGCAATAGTCCGTCACAGGCTTTTCTTTTAAGCCGCGAAGCTAGAAAACAAGATCAACAACCGCAAACCGCACAAACGCAAATAGCGCAAGCGCAGCCTAGTCGTGCGCAGCAAATCTTAGCCGCCATGTCTGATCCGCGTATCACGCCACAAAATAGGCAGATATTGACGCAGCTTTATACTGATGCGGTTAAAAATGAAGAACGCTATGCCGCGCCTTATATGGATGATTACGGCAATCTAGTTCAAAAAGATCCTAGCGGTAAAATTAACGTCCTTCATGCTTCGCCGGAAGAGCGCGACACTAGAACGCCAGAGCAAAAAAATTATGAATATTTAAGCGCTCATCCAGAGGCAAAAGAATATTTTGAACAAACAAAACAATTTAAGCCAGGTCGTCATGTGGTTGGTGGCGCTTTAATAGACGATAATGGTAATGAAATTTACAAAGCCAAGGGTGTAGGGCCTAGCCTTACGCCGGAAGCTATTAAATTTGGTGGCCAGCAATTAGCAAGAGGCGACAAATCTGTTTTAGCTAATTTAGGGCGTGGCGCTCAAGGCGCTGAAAACGTAACAGCATTACGAAACGAAGCTGTTAATTACGCTTTGGCTCATAATATAGACCCGCGTAAGGCAATGGACGCCGCTGCTGAATACATGGGGCAGCAAGCAGGCGAAAGAACGCTCGGAACGCAAGAAGCCAATGCGATGACGGCGGGAACTGAAGCCTCTAACGCATTATTAATTGGCCGTGGCGCAAACGCTGCTTTGCCAAGAGGAAACTTTGTTCCTGTCAATCAAGCAATTCAAGCCTGGCAAGGTGGGAATAGCGATCCCCGTCTAGCTAAATTCGGTCAGGCTATGGCGACAATTGCAAATACTTACGCAAGGGCAGTTAATCCAAAGGGATTGCCACATGAGGCTGTCGTATCAGATACGCTTAAGCGCCTTTCTTCAGCGCAGGGGCCGGAGGCGCTAAACGCTATTTTAGACGTTATGCAGCAAGAAATAGATTTAGCTGAAAAATCGCCTAATCAAGCGCGTGAAATTATTAAAGAAAATAGAGCGATGCGTAATGGCGATAAGCCAGAAAAACCTAGCGCCGGCGTAACAAGCAGCGGCTTAAAATGGTCGATTGAATAATGGCAAAGCTCAAGATTGGCGATCACACAGTCACGGTCGATGATAGCTTTAAAAGCCTGTCGCCCGATGAGCAACAAAGGACTGTCGATGAAATATCGAAAAGTCTACCTAGCAAGGTTGCGTCAACCGCCAAGCTAGATGCGCCACAAGATAAATATCAATCTGAAGCTAAACAGCGCGTCGATAATATGGAGAAAAATAAGCTCCTAGACGCGGGTATCGGTCAGCGTTTATTCCAAGGCATGACGCTAGGCGCTGGCGATGAATTGCAGTCAGCGTTGCAAACGCCTGTCGAGATGTTTCGTCACGGCACGTTAGACCCGACTGAAGGTTATAAATACGCTAAGGCTTTCCAAAACGAGCGCCTTGATAGGTCAAAGAAGAATACGGGTCTATTAGGTGACGCGGCTGAATTAGCGGGTGGCGTAGCGACCGGCGTAGGCGCTGCTAGAAACGGCTTAACATTCCTCAGAAATGGTCAGTCATTTGTGCCTCGCTCGCTAGCTCTTGCACAAGAGGGCGCGGCTTACGGCGGCATTACGGGCTTTAATTCTGGTGAGGATGAGGGCCGAATTAAGAACGCTGCCGGAGGTGCAATCGCCGGAGGGCTAACGGGCGGCATAATGCCTACGCTCGGCCATATCGCTACCTCTGCGGCATCTCCTGTCTTATCTAATCTTTCGGCAAGAATAGACCCGGAAGGCTACACAAGAGCGCAGCTCGCCAAGTATTTATTTAACTCAGGTAGCACAGCGGGCGACGTAGCGACGGCAGTAGAGCAAGCCGCTGCCGAGGGTCAGCCAATGTTTACTGTCGCTGACGCGATGGGTAACTCAGGCCAAAGGGCTTTATCTAATGTATCTCGCTCCCCTGGGCCGGGAAGAACTGAAGCGGTAAACTTTTTAGAAGACCGCCAAGCTAACCAAGGTAGGCGGGTCACTAACGCTTTATCTGAAGGGTTAAATGCCCCTGAGACTGCGGCGCAGAGAGAAGCTAATTTAACAGCTCAGAGAACGGCAGACGCTAGAGTAAACTATGGCCAGGCTAGAGGTGATAACGGGCTTGTAAATGTCTCTCCGGCGGTCGAGCAAGCCGATAGAACGCTTCGCCCTAATGTCGCTGGTGTGCAGTCTGAGCCTTCAACACTGAGGCAGGGCGACTTCCAAAGCGCAATCCGCAGAGCAAGGTCATACCTCGCTAATGAGCATGAAACGCTCACTGATTGGGATGGAGCCTTTAACGCCAAGCGTGATATTGACGCGATGATTGACAGGGGAACGCCAACTGAGCAGGCGTATTTAATCCCCATCAGAGACGCATTAGATGAGCAGTTGGCTAACTCCTCGCAGAGCTATTCTCACGCTAGAGACACATTCGCTCGCCAAAGCAGAGAAATAGACGCTGTTGGTCAGGGCCGCGCTGCGGCACAAAGAGGGCGTCACGAAAACTCAATCCCTGCTTTTAATGGCATGGCGCATGAGCCAGAAGCGCAGCAATCGTTTAGGGTCGGTTATGCAGACCCATTAATCGAAAACGTGTCTAATGCCCCGATAGGAACGAATAAAGTTAGGGTGCTATCGGGCGATGGCCCACAGGCTGAATTAGAGGCTTTTGCAGCCCCGGGTGAGCGTGACCGGCTGATGAATAGGCTCGACCGTGAAAATACGATGTTTGAGACGCGCAGGCAGGCTACTGGTGGCTCTCAAACGAGAGATAATTTTGCAGACAGTGAAGATGCTGGATTTGACCCTAGAATATTATTCAATCTCGCTCACGGCAATGTCAGGGCGGCAGGGACCAACTTACTGCATGGCGCGGGTAATGCCTTAAACGGTAATACGCCAGAAGTTCGCCAGCATATGGCAAGGCTGCTTCTGCAAAGAGGCGGCGGGCCTCAGATACGCACATTGCTAGAAGAAATTGAAAGAAACGCGGCGACTAGAAACTCAGTTAATGACGCAAGGTCACGCGCATTAAGCCGCGCTTTATTAACAAGTGAAGCAGACGCGGTGAGTGAAGCTAACCGTTAAACTGCCGCCTAAACCAAGCTACAACAAAGACAACCACCATTAACACGATAAACGGTCTAAGGCCGGAGCCAAAGAACGGCTCTTTAGGCTTTGGTATTATTTGCATGGAGTTATACCTTGCCAAGACAAAGTAACGGCACTTACGTCGCGCCGTCTAATACGTCTGCCGTTAGCGGTCAAACCATATCCTCATCTGCTTATAATAGCCTACAAACTGACTTAGGCAATGAAATAACAAATAGTTTGGATCGTGGCGGGCGCGGCGCGATGACTGCCAATTTTAATGTTGGCGGCTATCAAATCAATAACTTAGCAAATCCTAGCCTTTCGACGGATGCTGCAAATAAGGCTTATGCTGATTTAATGGTGCCGCTAGCCGGCGGGACAATGACAGGCGTTCTTAATTGCGCCTCTAACGGCTTAAATGTCGGCTCTGGTCAGCTATTGGTTTCGAGCGGCAATGTTTATTCATCTGGCAATATAACGGCATATTATACGTCAGACCGTAAATTCAAAGAAAACATTAAAAACATACCAGAGGCGCTTGCCAAGGTTCGCGCTATTAGCGGCGTGACTTTTGATTGGTCTGATGAATGGATTAAAGCTAATGGTGGGGAAGACGGCTACCACATTCGCAAACGCGATGCTGGCGTTATTGCGCAAGAGATAAACAATGTGTTGCCAGAGGCCGTTGCCAGGCGTGAGGACGGTTCTTTAGCCGTCAAATACGAAAAGATCATTTCTGTTCTAATTGAAGCAATCAAAGAGTTAGACGAAAAAGTTAGGAAATTGGAGGTTCGTTAATGTCGATACCTTCATCCGGCGCGATTAGCATATCTCAAATAAGCACTGATAACGCTGACGGCTATGGCTTGGGTTACGCGCTTGGTTCTTATAGAGGGCAATTATACGATAATAAAGCTGGTGGTGTTGGCGCATTTTCAAATAACGCAATAGCTTTAGGTGATTTTTATGGAAAGCGTCGCGTAGACGCTGGCTCAAGCTCATATGGCCCTGGTTCATATACTTATGTTGTCCCACCATATGTAACGATGACCGTTCAAGTTTATGGTGCTGGCGGCGGCGGTCAGGGTGGATTTGCTACAGGTTCTGGTGGCTGTGATCCGTCCCAACCTGGTGGCGGCAATAATGGCGGTGCAACAACTTTATCCGGCATTGTAAGCGCACCAGGCGGGGCGTCGGGCGGCAATGGCGGCGCTGGCTATGGC
>Ga0208870_1000118_pt1 | contig 14524 bp, 14 predicted proteins | sample CryBogCBE27Aug07_FD_184590 | JGI IMG/M metagenome (GOLD analysis project Ga0208870, IMG submission 184590) | Freshwater microbial communities from Crystal Bog, Wisconsin, USA - CBE27Aug07 (SPAdes) | ecosystem: Environmental > Aquatic > Freshwater > Lake | place: Crystal Bog, Wisconsin, USA...
ACTTTGCGTTATCACCAATATTGGATGGGATCATATGGCAATACTTGGCAATACCCTTCCCGAAATTGCTGCGGAGAAAGCGGGGATTATTAAATCAGAAACCCCCGTTGTAATTAGTGAAGTAGTAAATGAAACTAAAAATGTTTTTGAAGAAAAAGCAAATGCCTTAAATGCACCTATTTACTTTGCCGAAGATTTTATTGCATTTAATACATTCCAAAACAATTGGAAGACCTCTCTTTTTGAATTTACCCAACCCCTTATTCATTTATTAGACGCGCCTTTGTTTTCAAAAACATTTACGATTGAATGTGACTTACCTGGCAAATACCAAAACAAAAATTTAAAAGGTGTACTAGCTGCTGCACAAATATTATCCACCATGGGTTGGAAATTAACTGCACCAAAAGTAGCTAAGGCACTTGCGCATGTGAAAAAAAATACGGGTTTAATGGGTCGTTGGGAATGTATTCAAGATAGTCCTAAACTAGTTTTGGATGTTGCACATAATGAACCCGGCATCATTGCTTTGTTAGATCAATTAGCAGGCATACATTATAACCATTTGCATATTGTAACGGGTATGGTTAGAGATAAAGATATTGATGCGGTTTTAAATTTATTGCCTACAGAAGCTGCTTATTATTATACGCAATCGCATATTCCAAGAGCTTTACCCGCAAATGAATTGGCCGAAAAAGGAAATGCATTACAAAGAATTGGTAAGCAATATGAAAATGTAAATATGGCGATTGCTACAGCCAATAAAAATGCCAACCCCCAAGATTTAATATTGGTGATTGGCAGTGTATTTTTAGTAGCCGAGGTAGACCGAAGTTTTACCAACCCTTTTGATCTCTCAACGCTTTAATATGTGCAATATGGTGCTTGCCATGCCATGCATAAATAGCAAACATATCCCAAACACTTACTTCTGCATTACGTACAGGATGAAATAATTTTCTTTGCCATTGCGCCTCCGTTAAACTTGCAAATAAATTAGCCCAACGCTCATGCAAAGCATGCAATAAAGTCACTGAATAATTTAAAGGAGTTTCAGCAACATCCGCAGTCAATACCCAAGCATTTTCATCATATGGTTTGATGGTAGGAACATCCTCAGTCAAGGCCAATTTAAAACGAATAAAAGCATTCATATGACTATCCGCTAAATGATGAACCACTTGATTCACAGTCCATCCACCCTCGCGATATGGAGTATCTAATTGTGCTTTATCTAAATTTAAAAGTATATGCTCTAAATCAGCAGGCGCAATTCTTAAGTCTTGAATCCATTGATTTTTAGTGGCTTCGCTGTATGGTAATGATTGATACTTTCCAATTGGGTAACGAGGGTCCTGTGTCATTTTTTTATACGATTAGTTTGATGAATAATTTGATGATATTTTTTTATGCTTTTACTTAGTCTGCTCTCCACTCTTTTCCTGTAAGATTAATAAACACATCTTCCAGGTTGGCTTTTTTAACTTCTTTTTCTTTTTCAAATCCAGTTGCCACTAAATTGTCAATTAAAGTATTAGGGGTATTGATTGCTACAATTTTACCACTGTCCACAATCGCCACTCGATCACATAAAATCTCGGCCTCATCCATATAGTGTGTGGTAATAATAACGGTAGTTCCATTATCTCTAATCTCTTTAATTAGATCCCACAAATTTCTTCTTGCCTGAGGATCCAACCCTGTAGTTGGCTCATCTAAAAAGATAATCTTTGGTTTATTAATGAGGGTGGTTGCAATGGAAAATCTTTGCTTTTGTCCTCCACTCATTTCTTTGTATTTCGATTTTGCTTTATCCTCTAAATTAACTTTTTTCAAGAGTGTAGTTGGGTCTACATCGCTTTGGTATAAACCTACAAATAAATGAATAAGCTCGGTTAAATTAAGATTTGGATAAAAGCCAGAAGTTTGTAATTGTACTCCAATAATTTTCTTAATCTCTCCAGGGGCATCATCTAAATTTAATCCATCCACCATAATCTCTCCACTTGTTTTTTCTCTCAATGTTTCAATGATCTCAAGCGTGGTTGATTTACCAGCACCATTGGGTCCCAATAGACCAAAAATTTCTCCCTCATACACATCAAAGCTAATTCCCTTGACAGCTTCAAAATCACCGTAGGTTTTAACCAAGTCTTTCACCGAAATAATTACAGGAGCTTGCATATTGTTAGATTGATTCTTTAGATTATTCAAGACAAATTTAGTCGGTTTTCGCCTTATCTTTGACAAAATAAATAGGAACTTATGAAAGTAGGTATTTTAGGAGGCGGTCAATTAGGTAGAATGTTGTTGCAAGCAGCTGCTAACTATGATGTATCTACTTATGTTTTAGAAAATGATGCCCATTGCCCAGCGGCTCATTTATGCCACCATTTTACTTTAGGAAACATTAATGACTTTGATACGGTTTATAATTTTGGTAAAAACCTAGATGCATTAACTATTGAAATTGAAGCAGTGAATGTGGATGCATTAGAAAAGTTAGAAGAAGAAGGCGTTAAAGTATATCCTACTCCTGCTGCGATTAGAATTATAAAAAATAAGATTTTACAAAAGCAATTTTATCTAGACAATGAAATACCTACATCGGCATTTCATATCACACAAAACAAAACGGAGCTTTCAAAATATATTGACTTTTTGCCTGCAGTACATAAATTAGGCGAAGGTGGTTATGACGGGAAAGGGGTTCAGGTACTTAATGCGGAAACTGATATTGCACTTGGCTTTGATGCCCCATCTGTTTTAGAAAAGAAAATTAAAATCAGTAAAGAGATTGCTTTAATAGTTGCAATGGATGCAAATGGTAAAACTATCATTTACCCTCCTGCTGAAATGGTTTTTGATCCTGTATATAATTTATTAGATTACCAATTAAGCCCCGCTAAATTGGAAGAAAAACAATTATGGAAAGCACAGGCGATTGCTCGTAAAGTAGTAAATGGCTTAAAGAGTCCTGGACTTTTTGCTATTGAATTATTTATTGATGACGCGGGTGATGTTTGGGTAAATGAAGCGGCACCTCGTGTTCATAATAGTGGTCACCATACAATTGAAGCCAATTACAGTAGCCAATACGATATGATTTTGAGGATCTTATTAAATTTTCCATTAGGCAACCCAGCTGAAATTTTACCATCTGCCATTGTCAATATTATTGGTGCCGAAGGTTATAGTGGAGATGTATATTATGAAGGTTTAGAGGAAGTACTTGCTATGGATAATGTGTTTGTTCATTTATATGGTAAAAAGCAAACAAAGCCTGGTCGTAAAATGGGTCATGTAACTATTATGAGCAGCAATTATCAGGACCTTACACATAAAGCCAATAAGATAAAACACACATTAAAAGCAGTGGCTAAATAAAAGGATTTTTTATTTATTTGAAATAGAACCTGAGCTTTCGATTCCAGCATTGAATTTAGGCTTTGATAATACCTTTTTTACTGGAATTGGTTTAACATACCCAATACCAATTATACTCTTTAACTGTAAACCAGGAGATGTTTTATTCGGCCCAAAAATGCGGATCTTATCATCATACATCATGTCCAAACTATAGGTAGCCGAAAAGTTTTTATGTATTTTAAACATGAATAAGTTAGTCATGTAAAAGTTAACATTCTCGGGCTTTTGGTAGTAGTTAGAGAAAAAATCGGCCCTTCCTTTGTAGGTTATATTAGGCGCAATTGTTTTGCTGTAATTAATCGTTACAAATAAACCCGTTTCTCTATAAACATGCTTACCAGTATCTACCCCATATTTACCCTGCTTAGATAAAGTATTGTTTAAAAGTAAAGTGCTTCTTGAAGTTAAAGGAGAAAAGAAAATGGATAAATCATTATCAGGCTTATAATCCACCCCTGCTGATAAAATCACATAAGCTGGTGATAAAAAACTAGAAGTAAAATTCGCATTGGTACCACTAAAACTATACCCATCAAATAATTGAGAACGAAAATTGAATAAACCAGATAAGTACAATTGTCCTGTCGAATCTATTTTGTATCCATATTTGCTCAATACATCTACACGATCATCATTTTTACGCCCTCCTAAACTTGTGGATTGCATGTATCCCAAATTTACGTCTACATTATTGTCCCAATTGTGTCGAGGCTTTTGATAAAATGCGAAATAATTAAAATAACTCGTCAAAGCCATATTAAAATTATCACCCCCTGCTGCCCAATTACTCAAGGAACTTTGCGATAAATTAAAATTATACAATCCTCCTGTTTTCCAATTCCAATGGGTGGTATCCACCTCTTTTTTAATATTTCTCGAAGTCTCTGATCTTAATTTAGCCACTACTAAATCTTGTGCAGATATAGCGGTAAACATAAATACACCCAATAAGACAACAAGCCATTTCTTCATTCTTAATCTATTTAAATCAAATATACAAATTATAATAAGTTATTGATTTATAGACTTCTATAAAAATGTTAAACCTATTTTATGTTATAAATAAAGGGCTCATTATCAAATAATTAATACCAAAATATGACAAGATGGCACAATCAAGATTTTTTAACTAAATTTGCAGACTAAACAATTAGCAAGAATTATACATGGAATTATACGCTAGCGATACGAAAGCACACGATGAGTCAAGACAAGGAGAAGCATTTGAATCCAATGCCCCCAAAAAGCACTACGATAAGTTCTTTTATGTAGAAAGCTATGGCTGCGCAATGAACTTTGCAGATAGCGAAGTGGTGGCTTCTATTTTAGAAAATAACGGATATGGAAGCACCAGACAAGCCGAGGAAGCTGACTTAATATTAGTGAATACCTGCTCGGTAAGAGAAAAAGCGGAGCAAACTGTTAGAAAGCGATTAACTGAATTTAAAAAGTTAAAACATGCAAGACCAGGTTTGCTAGTAGGCATTTTAGGTTGCATGGCAGAGCGTTTAAAATCACAATTATTAGAGGAAGAAAAATTAGTGGATATAGTAGTAGGCCCTGATGCTTATAGAACCCTACCCGATTTAATTATCGAAGCTGGCACAGGACAAAAAGCAGTAAATGTTATTTTAAGTAGAGATGAAACCTATGGCGACATTGCCCCTGTACGCTTGGACAGCAATGGTATTAGCAGTTTTGTTTCTATTATGCGTGGTTGTAATAATATGTGTAGCTTTTGTGTAGTACCATTTACTAGAGGTCGTGAAAGAAGCCGTGATGCTTTTAGTATTGTAGCAGAGTGTCGTGATTTATTTGAAAAGGGTTACAAAGAAATTACTTTATTGGGTCAAAATGTAGATAGTTATTATTGGAACAATCCGGAAACAAACGAGTCAGTAACTTTTGCGCAACTCTTAGAAAGTGTTGCTAAAATTGATATTAGTTTACGCGTTCGTTTTAGCACTTCACATCCTAAGGATATTACGGATGAAGTGTTGTTTACAATGGCTAAATACCATAATATTTGCAAATACATTCACTTACCGGTTCAAAGTGGTAGCACGAGAATGTTGCAATTAATGAACCGTACTTATACAAGAGAATGGTATTTAGCAAAGGTTGCCCGCATTAGAGAAATTATGCCGGACTGTAGTATTTCGGCTGATATTATTGCTGGATTTTGTACCGAAACCGAGGAAGATCATCAGGATACGATTAGTATTATGAAGGAAGCGAATTACGATTATAGCTATATGTATTTTTATTCTGAGCGTCCTGGAACCCTTGCTGCTAAAAGATATGAGGATGATATACCAGAGGAAGTAAAGAAAAGAAGACTACAAGAAATTGTGGATGTTCAGTGGGTATTATCCAATGAAAGTAATAAAAGAGATGTGGGCAAAACCTTCGAAGTATTAATTGAAGGCAATAGTAAAAAAAGCGATCAAGAATGGATGGGTCGTAATAGCCAAAACAAAGTGATCGTATTTGCAAAAGACAATCACAATTTGAAAAAAGGAGATTATGTAAATGTATTGGTAACTGATTTTACTAAAGGAACACTACTTGGGAAACTAAGTAAATAATAAACTGATTAGGATAAATATTTTATACTATGGATTTACAATCTTTAAAAAACAGGTTTAGTATTATTGGCAACACGCCTTCGCTAAACCATGCATTGAATACTGCAGAGCAAGTGGCGGCAACCGACTTGACCGTATTGATTGTTGGAGAATCTGGAGTAGGTAAAGAAGTTTTTTCTCAAATTATTCATAGCCTATCGGCACGCAAACACAATCCTTTTATTGCAGTAAACTGTGGAGCGATTCCCGAAGGCACCATTGACTCTGAATTATTTGGACATGAAAAAGGATCTTTCACGGGTGCAGTGGATAGTCGTAAAGGCTATTTTGAAACGGTAAATGGTGGTACTATCTTTTTAGATGAGATTGGTGAAATGCCTTTAGGAACACAGGCTCGTTTATTGCGTGTTTTAGAAACGGGTGAGTTTATAAGAGTGGGTTCTTCAAAAGTGCAAAAAACGGATGTACGTGTTATTGCAGCGACCAATAGAGAATTAATGGAGTTTACACAAAAAGGTAAATTTAGAGAGGACTTATATTATCGTTTAAACACAGTGCCTATCAGAGTACCAAGTTTAAGAGATCGTAAAGAAGATATCCCTTTATTATTCAGAAAATTTGTGGTGGACTTTGCAGAAAAATATAAAACAAAACCCATTTTTTTAGACGAGGAGGCGCGCGGTTTATTAACTACCTATAGCTGGCCAGGTAATGTGCGTGAATTAAAAAATATTGCAGAACAAATTTCCGTTTTAAGTACCACGGATCAAATTAATGGAACAATTTTAGCTGAATTTTTACCTCAGGTCACTAAGCATAATATGCCAATGGTTACTAGTGCTCCAGTAGGTGAATTTGCGAATGAAAGAGAAATCTTATACAAACTTTTCTTTGACATGAAGAAGGATGTAAATGAATTGAAGAAAATGTTCTTTGAGATTTTACAAAACCCTTCTATGGCTGGACAGTCTGGGAACTTTACGAGGGAATCTATTATGAATGAATTAAAAGAGGATCTTTTACAAAATGCGATTCCAAGCAATGCAATAGCTGCCCCAAATAGCAACGCAAACCCCATTGCTCCCGTTCATATTAGCAATCCTCAACCTATGCTTAACGCGCAACCCTTAATTATCGACAATGATATGCAAGGTCATTATGAAGTGGAAGAGTCTTTAAATATCATGGATAAAGAAAAAGAACTAATTTTAAAGGCGTTAAAAAAGCATCGTGGACGTAGAAAAGACGCTGCTACCGATTTAGGCATTAGCGAAAGAACACTTTATAGAAAAATTAAAGAATACAACATTGAAGAATAAATTTTCACATACCAATAAGCTGTTTAATTACTGCAGCATGATGATGGTTGTATTGTTTACTTCCCTATTATCAGGTTGTGGCATTTATAGTTTTAAAGATGCCATTATTCCAGACAATGTAAAAACGGTGAAAATTGGATTTATCGAAAACAAGGCGAGATATGTGAACCCACAATTAGCTCCATTGTTAACCGATAAATTGCAACAAAAAATTATTGGGCAAACTAAATTAACCAGGACCAATAGCGATGATGCGCATTATCAAATTTACGCAACCATCACTAATTATGATCCTACACAAACTGTGGGTGTAAGTGCACAACAAGCCACCACCAATCGTTTGACGGTAACTGTTCATGTTTTATTAAAAAAGACTTTAGATAATAAAGAACAAGAATTTGATGTGTCAAGAAACTTTGATTTTTCGGCAAATCTTACTTTAAATCAAGCGGAAGGACAATTAATGGAGGATATTGTACGTAACATTACAGATGATATTTTTAATCAAATTTTTTCAAACTGGTAATCAATGAACCTATCTACAATGAATTCAATTTTATTAAAGTGGACAGGCCAAGATGACCTTTCAAACATCGAAACCAGTGTTTTAGAGAAATGTGTGGCTGAAAATGCATTTAGTCCAAGCTTACAATTATTGTTGGCTAAAAAATATGCTTTAGAACAATCAGATAAATATGCTGCTCAATTACAAAAAGCCAGTAGCTATTTCCCATCTGCTTTACAATTACATCAATGGCTTTCCAATGAGGAAGCCGACACTATCACTGCACCTATTGAGGCTAAATTAAATACCCTTATTTCAGAACAATTGGCTCAATTTAAGGAGTCGGTTGAGTCGGAGCAATTAGAGTTTGAAAAAGAGGCGCCACAGATCGTGAAGGACTATTTTGGTGCCCAAGGCATTGAAATTGACCTTTCTAAGCTTCCTCAGGATAAATTTACCAAGCAATTAAGGAGCTTTACCGCTTGGTTGAAGGTATTGAAGCAACAAGAGGAAAATGCCCCAAATTTGACCGAAATTGGGGAAGAACAGGAGAAATTAATAGCAATTATAGCCGAAAAGGCCAATAATGCGACCGAAGTTATAACAGAAGCAATGGCGGAAGTTTGGGAAAAACAGGGCAATAATCGCAAGGCAATAGACATCTATTCTAAATTAAGTTTTATTTTTCCTGAAAAATCCGTTTATTTTGCGTCTCGAATTGAACAATTAAAACAAAACAAATGATTACTTTATTTATAATCTTAATGGTTACTGCTTGTATCGGACTTGGATTTATGGTATTAATTCAAAACCCAAAAGGTGGTGGATTAAATGCAAATGTGGGCGGTTTATCAAACAACTTTATGGGTGTTAAGCAAACTACAGACGTTTTAGAAAAAGGTACTTGGATTTTTGTAGCTGTGATTGCTGTTTTAGCAATGTCTTCTACCATTTTCTTAAAATCAGCTAGTGGTTCAAGTAGCGAAAAGGATTTAATCAACAAAGTAAATACTTCAACTACTACCGCGCCTCAACAAGCACCTGCAACTCAAAGCACTCCAGTAGAGAAAAAATAAAACCAATTCCACATTCAGTGGAAAATTGAATTTTATTTATGAATTTGTCCCCATCTCAAAAAGGTGGGGATTTTTTATGTATTTTGAAATATGAAAAAGCTGATCCTTATCCTATTGGTCCTTTTATTATGCTATGAATCCTACAATGTATTCTTGAGCACTACTCATTTTGGAAAAGAAAAAACGAGTTTTGAATATAGCAATAATGGACTAGATGCATTATCTGATAGTTTAGTTGCCCATAAAATAATTTTAGACAAGCCTAGTTTTTTATTGCTTGCTAAAATACTTAATGTGGAGTCAAAAATTAAACCAGGTAAATTTTTAGTTAAGCGAAATACCAGTTTACTTTCCTTAGTTCGAATGTTACGCAATAACCAACAAGCAACCGTAAACTTAGTGCTTAATAAAGTTCGTACACGTGGAGAGCTTGCCAAATTCATTGAAAATAATTTAGCGGTAGATAGTTTAACTGCTGCTCAATTTTTTAACAGTAATGATTCACTTGCTGCATTTGGAATTGATACGACACAATTACTTAGTTTATTTATTCCCAATACTTACACCATGTATTGGTCAACATCGCTTCCTAAATTAATGCAAAAGATGAAGGACCAGCATGATCAATTTTGGAAAGCAAATGACCGAAAAGCAAAAGCGGCAGCTATTGGAATGACCCCTAATCAAGTATACACATTAGCTTCCATAGTTGAAGAAGAATGTAATTACGATACTGATAAAAGCTTAATTGCAAGTGTGTATCAAAATAGGTTGCAGAAAAATATGCGTTTACAAGCCTGCCCAACCATCAAGTTTGCGATGCAGGATTTTACCATCACGCGTATCTATGAAAAATATTTAACGAATCCTTCGCCTTATAACACTTATCGAAATTTAGGGCTACCTCCTGGGCCTATTTGCACACCTAGTCCTAAAACCATTGACTTGGTTTTAAATGCACCTAAAACAAACTATTTATACTTTGTTGCAAAGGCCGATTTTAGTGGTTACCATCATTTTAGCGCTACATTCGAAGAACATAGTAAATTTGCAAAAGAATATCAACTTAAATTAGACGAATATCAAAAAAGGAAGAATCAATATCACTAGAATTCCATTGTTTATTTTAAAAGTAATATTTGCTTTTCTTAAAACAGTATTTGGACCAATTTTCAACTTTCTAAAAAAGAGAGCGAAGCAAATTTATTTGCCAGGATTTCAACGCATCAATGTTTACCAAGTGCTTAAATTTTTGGTTAAGCAATTAAATACTCTAGGGTTATATGACCGAGCATCTGCCATTTCCTTTAACCTTATCATGGCCTTGCCTGCTGGTTTTTTATTTTTGTTTTCATTAATCCCCTATTTCCCAAAGTCCTTTAAAATAAAAACGCAAATACTAAATTTATTTAAAGACATTGCTCCCAACTCGAGTACTTATAACTTTATTCTTGAAATTATTAATGACTTATTAAGTCAACACGTCGGGGTTTTCTCTTTTGGATTTCTATTGCTACTTTTTTATGCTTCCAACGCAATGACAGGCATTATTCGAAGTTTTGATAAATCCATTATGCAAAACAAACCTTTCTTTTTACATCAAAGAATGAGAGCCCTAAGATTAACCATCATGTTAATTTTATTAGTATTTGCGAGTTTATTTGTGCTGATTGGACAGGATCAGTTGGCTTCACTATTAAGAGCAGGCTTTGACATTAAAAAAAGTACCTTATTGCCCTATTGGAATACTTTAAGATGGTTTATTATTATTTTACTATTGTTCTTTGGCAATGCCTTTATTTACAAGTTTGCCCCTTATGTAAAAGAAAAATGGCCACTAGTATCCCCTGGCGCACTATTATCAACGATATTGATGTTATTAACTACCGTTGGATTCTCCTATTGGGTAAACCATTTTAGTAGCTACAATAAAATCTATGGTTCCATTGGAACGGTATTGATTGTAATGACCCTCATTTATATTAATTCACTGATTCTTTTAATAGGATTTGAATTAAATGTAAGTATTGAGCTCATTAAAAACGAGCAAGAAAAAGTAGATTACTTCAATTGAATGCAAATAAAAAATCCCCTAATTGCTTAGCGGATTTTTATGCTTTCTATTTTCTTTTTTCAATTATTTATTAGCCATATCAGGAATCTCATTCACTTTATAAGCACCTGCATCCAATTTAGCCTTGGTCTCACTAAATGCTTTTAAAGTCAAATCAATTTCTTCCTGTGTATGCACCGCAGTAGGTATCAAACGATAAATGATATGTCCTTTTGGAATTACTGGATATACCACAATTGAACAAAATATTTTATAGTTCTCTCTAATATCCATCACCATTGCAGTCGCTTCCTCAACACCACCTTTCATATACACAGGCGTCACCACTGAATCGGTTTTACCAATATCAAACCCTTTTTCTTTCAACCCATTTTGTAAAGCCAAAGCATTTTTCCAAAGGTTTGCTTTTAATTCAGGCTTAGATCTTAATAATTCTAAACGCTTTAAATTACCCACCACATAAGGCATTGGTAAGCTCTTCGCAAATATTTGAGAACGAATATTATAACGGATATAATCAATGATGGTTCTTGGGCCTGCCATAAATGCACCTATAGAAGCCATACTTTTTGCAAAAGTTGAAAAGTATAAATCAATTTCGTCTTGACAACCTTGTGCCTCTCCTGCACCTGCACCTGTCTCACCTAATGTACCAAACCCATGGGCATCATCTACCAATAAACGAAAAGCAATCTTCTTTTTTAAAGCTGCAATTTCTTTTAATTTACCTTGATCCCCTGCCATTCCAAAAACACCTTCTGTAATCACCAGTATTCCACCACCTTGCTTTTCAGCCAAAGCCTGTGCTCTTGTTAATTGCTTTTCACAATCCTCTACATCATTATGCTTAAAAACAAAACGGTGACCAGGAATCATTCTTAAAGCATCAATTATACATGCATGACATTCCGCATCATATACCACCACATCATGACGACCACAAATTGCATCAATTGCACTCATGATACCTTGATACCCATAGTTCATTAAGATAGAATCCTCTTTATGTACAAACTCCGCTAATTCTTTTTCTAATTGTTCGTGCAAATCGCTGTTTCCACTCATCATTCTTGCACCCATCGGTAAAGCTAAACCGTATTGAGCACTTGCATCTGCATCCGCTTTACGTACTTCAGGATGATTGGCTAAGCCCAAATAGTTATTCAAGCTCCATACAATCATTTCTTGGCCTCTAAATTTCATTTTTGAACCTACTTCACCCTCCAATTTTGGAAATGCAAAATAACCATGCGCTCTTTCACGATGCTGTCCAATAGGTCCGTAGTTTTTAATTAACCGATCAAAAATGTCTGCCATATAGTATTAATTAGTAATGCAAATTTAAACAATTTTTGCCTTTTATGCGATAATAATTAGCGTAAATTGCGTACATATAAATTCATAGCTATATGCGTATAATGACTTCAATTAGCATTTGTTTGTTAAGCCTTACAACATTTGCTCAAAAACCTGTTAGCCCTATTAAAACAAGTGCTAAACCTAAATTAGTGGTGGGTATCGTAGTTGACCAAATGAGATGGGATTATGTGAATAAATTCAAACCATTTTTTAAATCTCAAAATGGATTTTTACATTTTTTAAATCAAGGGGCAACTTGTGATAATACCATGATTCCTTATGTACCAACAGTAACTGCCTGCGGTCATACCTGTGTTTATACGGGTAGCGTTCCTGCACTTCATGGAATTGCTGGAAATAACTGGTATGATAATGTAAAACAAAAGCAAGTGTATTGTGTCGAAGATGCTTCGGTACAAGCGGTGGGAACAACTAATAATGCTGCTGGCCAAATGAGTCCTGTTAATGTTTGGACTAGCACGATTGGAGATGAACTAAAATTAGCAACCAACTTTAAAAGTAAAGTGATTGGTGTTTCTTTAAAAGACCGTGGTGCTATTATTCCTGCTGGTCATGCTGCTGATGCTGCATATTGGTACGATACAAAATCGGGTAATTTTATTAGCTCAACTTATTATGCAGCAACCTTACCTGCTTGGGTTACCAACTACAACAACGCTCACCATGTTGATAGCTTATATAGCAAGGGTTGGGATTTAAGCTTAGCGAAATCAATTTATGAATCCAATTGTGATGCAGACGAAAATGCATATGAATCTACACCATTCGGCAAAGACGCAAAGCATTTCCCCTATGACTTTAAAGCCTTTGTAGGAAAGGATTATAGCAAAATCACTTCTACTCCTTATGGCAATAATTTAGTAATTGATATTGCAAAGCAAGCATTATTAAATGAACATTTAGGAGCAGATAATATTACAGATTTATTAGCAGTAAGTTTTTCATCTCCTGATTATATTGGTCATAGTTTTGGCCCTAATTCATGGGAAACCTTAGATGGCTATGTAAAATTAGATGAAATTTTAGCTGACTTTTTTAGCTTCTTAGATAAGCAAGTAGGTAAAGACAATTACACTGTTTTTTTAACTGCAGATCATGCGGTTGCGAATATTCCAGCCTATGCTAAGAAACACAATTTACCTGGCGAAAACTATGATGATGGGGCTGTAAAAAATGACATTACTGCTTGCCTAAACGCAAATAATTTAAGCCCTAAATTAATTTCATTCGTAGGTGAATACAATATTTATTATAATCATCCTTTAATGGATAGCTTACATATCAGCAATGAAACATTGACTACTTTAATTACGAACTACCTTGAGAAAAAGCCACAGGTTTTACAAGTGGTGGAAAGTAGAAAAGCAGCCATTGCTGCACTTCCTCAAGTAGCAAGAGAAAAAATAGTGAACGGATATAATGCACAAAGAGGTGGAGACCTCATGTTATTGACAAAATCTGGTGTAGTAGACGGCTATCCTACAGGAACTAGTCACGGCGTTTTATACAATTACGACGCACATATTCCTTTCCTAATTGTAGGTAATGGAATCAAACAAGGGGTTATAAATACGCCTACCTATATGACCGATATTGCGCCTACCATCACCACTTTATTAGGCATTCAAATGCCGAGTGGTTCGATAGGGAAACCTGTATTAGAACTGTTAAAATAATTAAATAGCCCTTATAAAAATGTAAGGGCTATTTTTTTGTCTTTTATTTTTCTTACATTAGTATTCTAAAACATTATTTATGAAAAAGATTTTAATCGCTAGTTTATTTTTAATGGCTGCAAATTTTTCATTTGCCGCAGATAAATGTTCGGCTGATTGTCATAAAGCAGAGCATAAATGTACTGCTGCTTGTCACAAAAACGGAGCAGGACATATTGCTAATCATGGAGAAAAAGGACATATGTGTACTGCAAAAGATTGCAAGCACGATTGTAGTAAAGACTGTATGAAAAAAGCTTAATGGATTGCATTTAACAATCTACTCAATTAAAAGAGCCACTCAATTGTGGACTGCCCCCAAAAAGTTAGACACTTAATGGGGGCATTTTTATGAATAAACGAATCAAGTACGACTACCAATTTAGACTTAAATGTGTTGAGTTGGTTGTTAAAAAGAATCTACCTGTAAGGAAG
>Ga0208870_1000125_pt1 | contig 14057 bp, 7 predicted proteins | sample CryBogCBE27Aug07_FD_184590 | JGI IMG/M metagenome (GOLD analysis project Ga0208870, IMG submission 184590) | Freshwater microbial communities from Crystal Bog, Wisconsin, USA - CBE27Aug07 (SPAdes) | ecosystem: Environmental > Aquatic > Freshwater > Lake | place: Crystal Bog, Wisconsin, USA...
GTCAATAATAGAACTCATTTTATCAACTCCAATAACCAATACTTTTTTATACCTGCCTCCTTCAATAAAAGAAGCACCCGTATTTAAGGCGAAAAGAAATCCGCTACATGCTGCACCTAAATCAAAGCCAAATGCATTTTTAGCACCAATTTTATCACCAATAATATTTGCAGTTGCAGGAAACACCATGTCAGGGGTAACGGTTGCACAAATGATACAATCAATCTCTAATGGGTCTAATTGTTTTTTGCGTAGAATTTCCTCTACGGCTTTCACTGCCATATCTGAACTTGCTTTACCAGGTTCTCTTAAAATTCTTCTTTCAGAAATACCCGTTCTTGTACGTATCCATTCATCATTGGTATCCACCATTTTTTCAAGGTCAAAATTGGTCAATTTGGTCTCTGGAACATAACCACCAACTGCTGTAATTGCTGCTCTAACTATATGTGACATATTTGCTTTATTAGTTTGGCCTACAAATATCTTAAATTTTGGCTAAGAATAGGGTCAAAAGTCCATTTTTCATGACTTATGCGTTATTTTTGACTACTTATGATCGCATTTTTAAGAGGCAATTTTGTACAAGTAACTCCCGCTAAATTAATAGTGGATGTGGGGGGTGTTGGATATGAAGTAAATATTAGTTTGCATACTTATGAAGCCATCTCCAAAAAAGAGCAAGGTCAGTTGCATACTTATTTGCATATCACCGAAAATGCACAAGTCCTTTTTGGTTTTCATGAGTTACAAGAAAAAGAATTGTTTTTGCATTTGATAAGCGTATCTGGTGTAGGGGCAAGTACTGCAAGAATGATGTTATCCGGCATGCAGCCCGAAGAGATTGTTCGTGCTATTGTGCAAGGCGATGCAAGACAATTAGAAGCTATCAAAGGTATCGGGAAAAAATCTGCTGAAAGATTGGTATTGGAATTAAAGGATAAACTTTCCAAAATTACTATGCACAATAATCCATTGGGTGGATTTGCAGTGGTGCAAGAAAATCCTCATCAGGATGCCATTCAAGCATTAATCGCTTTAGGTATACAAAAAGCAATCGCCGAAAAAGCAGTTGATAAAACAATAAAATCTGAAGGGGGAAGTTTAAGTTTAGAGTTGCTAATTAAAATGGCACTTAAGAATTGTTAATCAGTAATTCATTTTCATTGAAATCTCGTCTAGTCATTTGTTATACAATGTTATTGCTCTTTTTGAGTCAATTAACTATTGCGCAAACTAGTGACAAGGCGGATACATCTAACAAAATAATTACAAAGGATTCCCTGCGCTATCCAATAAAAGATAGGAGAGGTGATTTCCTTACTCAACAAAGCAACAACCCTTTTGATTTAAGAGATACTAGTTTCATTAAAAAAAATGTTGAGTACGATCCTGTTACAAAGCAATATTATGTTCGTGAATTTATAAATGGAAGGTTGGTTAAAGTACCATCAAGTTTTAGCTTTAATGATTTTTGGAAATTAAAATCAGATAAAGACGAGAAAGCTTATTTCTTCCAAAGGTCAAATTCATTGGGTGTACTAAACAGAAAAATTAGCAGACCTAAGGCAAAGGTTTTTGATAGTTATTTTGATCGTTTATTTGGTAAAACGGGATCTGATTTGCAATTAGATTTTAAGCCTGTTGGAGAAATAAATATTAAAGCTGGCTATCAGGGACAAACTGTAATGAATCCAACATTGCCGGAACGGGCACGCTCCAATGGAGGTTTTGATTTTGATGCAAGTACTAATTTTAGTATGAATGCAAGCATTGGTGATAAACTAAAGTTCCCAGTAAATTTCAATACACTTTCTAATCTAGGGTTTGATAATCAAATCAAATTAAATTATAAAGGAAAGAAAGATGAAATCATAAAAAGTATTGAAGCGGGTAATATCAATTATATTTCAAGAAGTGCATTAATCCCAAGTACACAAAATTTATTTGGTATTAAAACGCAATTGCAATTTGGAAAACTTTTTGTCACTGCTGCTATTGCCAATCAAAAGTCGCAAAGACAATCCATGAATTTGCAGGGTGGTGCATCAACTCAAAAATTTCAAAAACGATTAGACGATTACGAAGAAAATAGACACTTTTTATTAGCGCAATATTTTAGAAATAATTATAACAAAGCCATGGCAACATTGCCCATGGTTAATTCACAAGTACAAATAAAGCGTATTGAGGTTTGGGTTACGAACAGAAATGGACAAACCACCAATGCAAGAGACGTAGTAGGGCTTGCCGATTTGGGAGAACCTACGCCACATAATTCAAAATGGCAGAGTTCAGCTAATCCTTATCCCGATAATAGTGCCAATAATTTGTATTCCACATTAGCAAATAATGCAGGTGCAAGAAATCCATCAGGTATTGCATCCATTTTAGCGATGAATGGATTAAGATCGGCAGAAGATTATGAACGCACATTTGCAAGAAAGTTAACGGAGAACGAATATTTTTTCAATCCACAAATTGGATTTTTATCATTAAATATTCCTTTGCAACCCGATGAGGTATTAGGTGTTGCTTTTCAATATACTTATAATGGAAAAGTATTTCAAGTAGGAGAGTTTTCGGATAATGTTGCTTTAAATCCAACTAACGGTGTGCAACAAATTATGTTCTTAAAATTATTAAAAGCAACAACCCAAAGAACTGATTTACCTATTTGGGATTTAATGATGAAGAACGTTTATTCATTAGATTTATTTGGATCCATTCAACAACAGGATTTTCAATTGAATGTGATGTACGAAGCGCCTGGTGCTGGTTTAAAAAGATATTTGCCTGTTACCAATGCAGCAATGGATGGAAAATCATTAATTAAAATTTTACAATTAGATAGATTAAATAACCATAATGACCCACAGCCAGATGGTATGTTTGACTATGTGGAAGGGTATACCGTTTTATCTAAAATGGGTCGAATTGTTTTTCCATTGTTAGAGCCTTTTGGCGAAGATTTAAAAAACATTGCATTTAGTGGATTGGATACTAATATTACGAATAAATATATCTACCCGCAATTATATCGTCAAATAAAATCCGAAGCACAAACCTATACCAATCTAGACCGTTTTGTAATGGAAGGTCAAGTGAAAGGAAGTAGTGGGGGTGCTGAAATAAGTTTAAACGCATTTAATGTTCCACCAGGTTCTGTGAGTGTAAGAGCAGGAGGACAAATTTTAAAAGAAGGCGTGGATTATATTGTTGACTATGGTTCAGGTACGGTGCGTATTATTAATCCTGGGATTTTAAGTTCAAATATTCCTGTGAATGTTTCTTTTGAAAATAATTTAGGGTTTGGTTTTCAAGAAAGAGGATTTAGAGCATTGCGCGTGGATTATATGGCGAGCAAGGATTTTAATTTCGGATTCTCCACCCAAAGATTAAGTGAACGTCCATTTTTTACGAAAACAAATTTTGGTTCTGATCCAATTAAAAATGCGATGTATGGTTTTGATTTTAATTATAAAACAGAATTGCCTGCAATTACAAGATTTATCAATAAGCTTCCTTTTTATAAAACAAATGCAAAGTCTTATATCACAGCAAAAGGCGAAGCTGCTTATTTGCAGCCAGGTCATGCACAGCAAATAGGAAAGGGAGCAAGTGGCCTTGTATACTTAGATGACTTTGAAGCAACACGTACAGATATTGATTTACGTTTTCCATTCACCGCTTGGGCACTTGCATCAACGCCTGTTACAAGACTTAATAAATTTCCAGAAAGCAATTTAGCGGAGAGCATTGATTATAATAAAAACAGAGCGAGGATATCTTGGTACACTATTGAGCCTACTTTGCAAGATCGCAATAGTCCTAATAATCCTTTAAGTGCCAACCCTGCTTTAATTAGTGATCCTAGGGTAAGACAAGTATTTACTAATGAATTATTCCCGAATAAGACAACAAATATTACGGATGTACAGCTGCCTACTTTTGATTTAACTTATTATCCCAAAGATAGAGGACCTTACAATTACAACTTTAAGGATCTAGACGGCACTGGTAAATTTAGAAATCCAACTTATAAGTGGGGTGGTATTATGCGTGCATTGGACCAAACCGATTTTGAATCAAGTATCATTGAATATGTAGAATTTTGGGTACAGGATCCATTTATAAAATCACCTGCAACAAAAGGTAGTTTGGTTTTGAATTTGGGTAATGTGAGTGAGGATATATTAAAAGATGGCCGTCGTTTTTATGAAAATGGAATGCCTACACCAACTATCCCTGCACAAATTGATAGTTCTGTTTGGGGTAAGGTTCCAATTAATCCAATTCAAGTAACGAATGCATTTAGCAATAATGCCGAAGATAGAAAGTATCAGGATGTTGGATTTGATGGTATGAATGATGATGAAGAGCGCGTAAAACGTGCTGATGTTATTAGTCAAATTTCCAATCCAGTAGTTGCGCAACAATTTATTAAGGACCCTTCTGCAGATAACTATGTATGGTATAGAGATGCGCAATATGATGCGGGTAGCGTTGGTATTTTAGGTAGATATAAATACTTTAATAATCCACAAGGTAATTCGGCGGTTGCAGGCACCAGTCAATTTAGTAGCGCTTCTACGATGTTGCCGGACAACGAAGATTTAAATAGAGATAATACTTTAAATGAAACGGAGTCTTATTTTGAATACGAAATTCCATTGCAAAAAAATAGCATGGGTGTTGGTGCTACCAAATATGTAACGGACACTAAAACGGTAAATGTAACCTTGGCGGATGGAACAAAGAGTATTGAAAATTGGTATTTATTTAGAGTGCCAATAAAGTCTTATTCCGATTCAGTAGGTGGCATTAAGGATTTTAAATCCATTCGTTTTTTAAGAATGTATTTAACAGGATTTGAAGATTCTATCACACTTCGTTTTGCTAAATTTAGTTTGGTGCGTAACCAATGGAGGCAATATAATTATGAAGTAGATAGTTCTGGTAATTATACACCCATAGCTGCTACTAATAATTCAACTGTTAATACTTTGGCGGTGAGTATTGAGGAAAATGGAAGTAGAACACCAGTAAACTATGTAATACCTCCAGGGATTGAACGTGTTCAATTGCTAAGTAATAATGGCGTAAACCTTTTACAAAATGAACAAGCATTGAGTGTGCAAATTCATAATTTAGAAAAAGGAAAAACACCAAGAGGGGTATTTAAAACGATGAATGTAGATATTCGTAGGTATGGTAAGCTATCTATGTTCTTGCACGCAGAAAATAAAAATAATATTGCTCAAACCGAGAACGGGGTAATTACTGCTGTGATAAGAATGGGACAGGATTTTCAAAATAACTTTTATGAAATTCGAATTCCTTTAACTACTACTCAGCAAAAAACATATTCAAGTGCCGAAGCCAATTTGGTTTGGCCAGCTCAAAATGAATTGAATTTAAGTTTAATTGATTTAGTGAATTTGAAATTAGAAAGAGATAAACAACATTATTCTTACACTTCTAAATTTTCAAAAAAACAAAGCAGTACCTATCCAAATAATGAACAGACCTATTCCGTGATGGGTAATCCAAATTTAGGAGAGATAAGGGGCATCATGATTGCATTTGAAAACACATCTACACAACAACAAATTGATGCGGAAATGTGGATCAATGAATTACGTTTATCTGATATGGATGAGCATGGATCATGGGCTGCAATAGGAAGAATGGATTTAGTTATGGCCGACTTGGGAACCTTGGCGGTATCTGCAAGTAACCATACTGCAGGTTTTGGAACGATAGAACAAAATATGAACCAAAGAGCTAAAACTGGTTTATCTCAAATTGATATTGCAACCAATATTGATGCGGGTAAATTATTGCCTAAACAAGTGAAGCTTTCATTGCCAGTATTTGCGAGTATTAATAAGTCGGTAGAGACGCCAATGTATGATCCATTTGACAAGGATATACTTTATCAAGATAAAATAAATTCATTATCAGGTGCAAAGAAAGATTCGGTGATTAATGCATCAGCAGATCAAACTACCATAAAAACATTGAATTTTACTAATGTACGTTTCTTGCCTTCTGGCACACCAAATTTATTTAGCATTAGTAATTTGGACTTTAGTTATTCTTATTCTCAATTGACTCAAACTAGTCCTTTGATTGCTGAAAATAAAATGGTCAAACAAAGAGGAGCCATAGGATATACTTATAATAGAAATGCAAAATCAATTGAACCCTTCAAGAAAATTTTAAAGAATGCATCTCCATGGTTGACTTGGGCAAAAGAAATTAATGTAAACCCAGCACCTACTTTATTAAGTTTCCGAACTGTATTGGACAGACAGTATGGAGAGTTTACACCAAGGGTAGTGAGTTCCTATGATGGTACCACTGAAAAAGTAGAAACCACTTATAATAAATACTTTACAATGGTAAGGTTGTTTAATATGAGATGGCCCATTACTAGATCATTGAATATGGATTTTAATGCTACCATGAATTCCCGTATCGATGAGCCAGATGGACCAATTAATACACAGGCTAAACAGGATTCGATTACAAGAATGTTATTTGGGGGTGGAAGAAACACATTGTATAATCAAAGATTGACAATGCGATATGATCTTCCTACCAATAAATTCCCAATTACGAATTGGATTAATTCAACCTATAATTTTTCAACTAATTATAATTGGATTGGAGCAAGTAGATTAGCACAGTCACTAGGAAATACCATTGAGAACACCATGTCTCAACAAATATCTGGCCAATTTAATTTTGCCAATTTGTATCGCAAATCAAAATATTTAAGTGCTGCACTCAACAATAATTATAATGCTGGTAAAACAAGCTTCACTAATCCATTGGCTACAAAAGTGTTAATGACAAAAGAAGAAGCATTGGCAGGTAAAGTAGGGAAGGCAAGAGATAGTGCTTACAAAGCTTGGAAATTAGCAAGAAGACAAGAGCGAATTGCGCAAAGATTATTAAAAGCAAATGAACCTATTGAAGTACCTTCTTTTGTGAAGCCTTTTGCAAAGTTCTTAACCATGATGCAAGCAGCAAATGTAGATTATGGTGAAAACTTTAATAGTAGGTTGCCAGGATATATGTCGGGAGTGCAATTCTTAGATAAAACATTTACAGGATTATCACCAAACATAGATTACATGTTTGGAAGACAACCCGATACTGCATGGTTGAATACACAAGAGAAGAAAGGATTTTTAACAAGAGATCCTGCATTCAATATGGTGTTTAGACAAACCTTTGATCAAAAATTAAGTGCAAGACTTACGCTAGAGCCTGTTAAGTCCTTAATGATTGATATTAATTTAAATAAAACATTCTCCAAAGAATATTCAGAATTGTATAAGGATACTAGTTTTAATTATAATGGAATCAGAACACATGCAAATCCATTGTCAGCGGGAGGGTTCAATATTAGTTATATGGCTTTAAATACTTTTTTTGACAACCATGATCCTAATGTGATTTCCCTTCAGTTTAAGGCCTTCCAAAACTATCGAACTATTATATCACAAAGACTTGGAAACAATATTGGAACTGATGGATATGCATTAGGTTATGGAAGATATGCACAGGATGTTTTAATTCCTTCATTCATTGCTGCTTATACGGGTCAAGATCCAAAAAAGATTTCTCTAATCAATGAAAACAATAGTAGTATTCGTTCCAATCCATTTACGGGCATGATTCCAAAACCTAATTGGAATATTATGTATAGTGGACTTTCTAAAGTGCCTGCACTTGCTGAATATTTCACGAATATCACTATTTCAAATGGTTATAATGGTAGCTTGGCTATGAATAGTTTTACAAGTTCTTTGAATTTTGTAGATGATATTACGAAGCGTGGTACCCCAACATTCTTGGATCCGATTAGTGGAAATTATATTCCTTATTTCTTGATTCCGAATGTTACGATTAGTGAAAGAATGGAACCATTGATTGGGTTAAATGTTACTACTGTTAATCAATGGTCTTTAAGATTTGAATATAAAAAGAGCAGGATGCTTTCTTTAAGTTTAGTGGATTATCAATTAAGTGAAAATAACAGTAAAGAGTGGGTGATAGGTACAAGTTGGAGGAAAAAAGGTTTGCGATTGCCTTTCAATATTCCCGGGCTTAATAATGCTCGATTAAATAATGATTTGACATTCCGTTTTGATATGTCAATGCGTGATGTTTATAATAGCAATAGCAGATTAGATCAAACCAATGCATACGGTACAGGAGGTCAAAAAGAAATTACTTTACAACCTTCCATTGATTATGTTTTGAATAGCAAAATCAATCTTAAATTCTTCTTTGATCAAAGAAGAGCTACCCCTTATATTTCCTCTTCTCCGCCAATTATAAATACAAGAGCGGGTGTGAATGTTAGGATTGCTTTGTAGTTTAGGATTGCTTAGTGAATGCCCATTTAATCATCGTTTTCCAATTTACTTTTTTACCATACATTAAAATTCCCGTGCGGTAAATTTTACCACTTAACCAGGTGGTAAATAAGAATCCACCAATCAATAAGGACATACTTAAAGCTAGTTCCCAATAAGATACTGCACTAGGCACACCATAGGCAACCCTTGCCATCATTACTAACGGAGAACTAAATGGAATCATACTTGCCCAAAAAGCCAATGGTGTATTGGGGTTTTGAGTAACCATATTGGTAATGATATAAGAGAAAATAATAGGCATGGTAATTGGGAACATTAAACTTTGTGCGTCTTGAGGATCCTCATTAACTACACTTCCCACTGCTGCAAACAATGCAGAGTAAAATAAATAGCCACCTAAAAAATAAAATATAAAACAAGATAAAATCAAAGGCCAGTTTGCTGTTGCAATAGTATGTTGCATATTGTAAATACGCATAGCAGATTCACTTGCTTGTGCCATGCCAGTGCCTGCCATTTGTCCATTAGATTGTTGTAAGGAGCTTACTTGATGTTGTAAGTCGGCTGGCAATAATCCCATACCAACACTTGTTAAACCAGTGATTAAAATAATCCACATTGCAAACTGGGTTAAACCAACTGCGCCAATTCCAATAATCTTTCCAGACATTAGTTCAAATGGCTTTACACTACTAATGATCACTTCGGCAATACGATTTGTTTTTTCTTCCATGACACCGCGCATTACCATGGTTCCATATATTAGTAATGTCAAATAAATTAAAAATCCACTTGCATAACCAATACCCATGGCAAGGCCAGCATTACTTTCTTTACTTACACTACCGCCTTTGTCCTCATAGGCTTTTAGTTCAGCAAATTGCGAAGCTTTATGGATAGAGTCCAAAACGTTTTGATGTATCCCAGCTTCCTGCAGCATTTGGTCTTCAATAGCTGCATTTATTTTTTCACTGATACTATTTTGAAGCATTAATCCCATTGACTTTTTCGATCTCAATATATAATCGGCCTTACTATTCTTGTCAAACTGTGGTAATATTAAAATATCTGTAAATCCTTTTTGGCTATAGTTATTCGTATCAATGTTCTCAGGGAATACAAATTCAATTTGATTGGTATTTTTAATAGATGTTTTGATAAATCCATTCGGATCCACCACGGCAATTTTACGATGTTCAGTGCCTGTTGAAGACAAGTACGCACTTCCAAATAAAAAGCCAACCATTAATAAAGGCATTAAAAAAGTAACCAATAAAAATCTTTTATTTCGAACTCTAGTGCTGTATTCTCTTTGTATGATTAACCAAATTTTATGCATAATACTGTAAATTAAAATGTTGCGAAAAAATGGCTCAGCGCCATCTTAGGTATAAGGTTATAAATTTTGAAAAGCTCTTGTAGTTGCATGTGTCGTTTCAACAAGCTTAATAAAAATATCGTTTAAAGAGGGCAGTACTTCATTGTAGGCGATAATTCTATTGTTATTGTTTATCAAATGCCCAAGCACTTGATTTGAATTATTCCCTTCATTAATTTTTACAAACACTTTTTGACCCTCTTTTTTTATAATGGTGAATATAGGGTTGTCTGTGATGGAATCAATTTGATCGGTTTCAATTGAAAATATATTTTCCTTGTACTGTTGCTTAATTTCTTGCACCGTTCCATCTAGAATCTTCTTACCAAGGTTTACCAATACAATATGATCGCAAATTTCTTCCACCTGTTCCATTCGGTGGGTACTAAAAATAATGGTAGATCCATTTTTTGCAAGCCCAAATATTTCATCTTTAATTAAATTGGCATTCACAGGATCTAAACCACTAAATGGCTCATCTAAAATAATCAACTTTGGTTCATGTAAAACCGTAATTACAAATTGAAGTTTTTGGCTCATTCCTTTACTTAAATCTTCTACCTTTTTATTCCACCAGGTTTCCATCTCCAATTTTCTGAACCAATATTTAATCTTCTCAGTTGCTTCGGCTTTTGAAAGCCCTTTTAATTGTGCCAAATAAAGTGCTTGTTCCCCAATTTTCATTTTCTTATACATACCCCTTTCCTCAGGCATATACCCAATCTTAGCAATATCCTCACTTGGATTAAAAGTTTTACCATCTAATATAATATTGCCTTCGTCAGGGTAGAAAATCCCGGTTATCATTCTAAGTAGGGTGGTTTTACCCGCACCATTTGGACCTAAAAGGCCAAAAATGCTCCCTTTTTGGATATCAAAACTGATATCGTCCACTGCTTTTTGCGTGGCATAATACTTTTTTAAATGCTGTAAGCTTAATATAGGATCCATGGGGAAAGTTTTATGATTCAAATATAGATAAGATAATCAATTGGTTGAATGCTGATTTTACTCAAAGGTTAAATTATAGGAATGGCGTTTTGAAAAAAGGATAATAGGTTATATTCGTAAAAATTTATAGCACATGATTTCTAAGAAAATAGTTTTTTCAACGTTGTTATTGGCCTTAGTGATTGGCCTAAGTAGTTGGGGTTTTTTGGTACATCGTACCGTAAATCAATTAGCTATTTATAGTTTGCCGGCCCCATTACAATCTTATTTTCATAATGAAATGGCTTATTTAGTAGAGAATGCGCCAAGACCAGATATTCGCAGAAATACCGATAAAACGGAGGACACCAAGCACTTTATTGACCTAGAAATGTTTGGACCAAAAGCTGCTTATGACATGCCAATGGACTGGGAATCTGCTGTGAAAAAGTACGGGATAGATAGTTTAAAAAAGTATGGTTGGGGACCTTATAATGCAATGATGCAAATGGAACATTTGACCCAAGCTTTTAAGTCAAAAAACAAGGACAGTATCTTATTTTATGCTGCAGACTTGGGGCATTATATTGGAGATTTGCACGTTCCTTTGCACACCACTACTAATTATGATGGTCAGTTAACAGGTCAAAAAGGCTTGCATGGTTTATGGGAGTCTTATATTCCAGAATTGAACTTGAATGATTATGATTTATATAGCAAGCATACAGCTGTATATTTAAAAAATCCAGCGGAGGCTTTATGGAAGGATATTAGAAAAGCAAATGCATTATTACCTGAAATGTTTGCCAAAGAGACTAAACTTACCGCTAAATTCACTCCAGAAACTAAGTATAAAACCATGGTTCGTTATGGTAAAGAGACTAAGGCTTACACCAAGGAATTTGCCGAAGCCTATGCAATTGAGTTAGGACCAACCATCAATGGGCAACTAATTGCCTCTGCAAATTTACTATCCGACTTTTGGTATACAGCATGGGTAAATGCGGGTAAACCAGATTTAGGTAGCTCAAGAAGCATATCAAATGAGCTTGAAGTAGAATTAAAATCATACCGATCTAATCAATTGATAAAGAATGGTTTATTGTTATCAAAAAAAGTAAAATCGCAGGATTAACTACCTAGTTGAGCAGCAATCACCTGTGCTAGTTTTTGACCGTCCATGGCTGCGCTCACAATGCCACCTGCATATCCAGCACCTTCCCCGCATGGGTAAAGGTTTTTGATTTGAGGATGTTGATAGGACTCTGGATCTCTTGGGATGCGGACAGGGGAGGAAGTTCTACTTTCAGTGGCTACAACAATGGCGTCATTAGTATAGTAACCTTTCATTTTTTTGCCAAAAGCCTTGAACCCTTCCTGTAATGTGTTGCGCACAAAGTGGGGTAAAATATTACTCATGTCGGCGCTATGAAGCCCTGGCAGGTAGCTTGCGTCAGGCAATTCCTTTGAGATTTTATTAGTACAGAAATCCACTAATCTCGCTGCTGGTGCAACTTGCTTTCCACCACCAAATTCAAAAGCTTTTTGTTCTACATCTTTTTGAAAATCAAGTAATAGTAATGGGTTATTTAAATTAATACTTGAATTAATATTGTTCTTATTATTTCTTGATTTGGTCAAATATTCAGCTGCTGTTGCAAGGTCAATTTGCACCACCATACCGCTATTAGCGAAGACGTTGTCTCTTTTACTTGGGCTCCAGCCATTCACTACAATTTCGCCGGGTGCGGTTGCTGCCGGGGCAATTATACCACCAGGGCACATACAAAAACTAAACACCCCCCTGTCATTCACTTGCTCCACCAGGCTGTAGGATGCCGGGGGCAAATTAGGCCCTCTGACCGCACAATGATATTGAATGGCGTCAACAATTGCTTGAGGGTGCTCAACACGAACTCCAAGCGCAAATGGCTTGGCTTCTATCAAAATCTCTTTTTCGTGAAAAAGGCTAAAGATGTCTCGAGCCGAATGGCCGGTTGCTAATAAAACGGCTTCACTAGGAAATCGGTCTCCATCCTCGGTGACCACTTCTTTGATCCTTCCTTTGTCAATTACCAGGTCAACGAGCTTTTTTTCGAATAAAACCTTCCCGCCACTTTCCTCAATTTGATTTCGCATGGCGGTAATAATATGAGGTAGCTTGTTGGTTCCAATATGGGGGTGGGCTTCATATAAAATTCGTTCATCGGCACCAAACTGGTAAAATATTCTAAGGATCTTATCTATGCTTCCACGCTTATTGCTTCGGGTATATAATTTGCCGTCACTATAGGTACCAGCACCACCTTCCCCAAAGCAATAATTGCTCTCTGGGTTAACGATGCCTTCCTTATTTAATTTGGCTAAATCTCTTCGTCTAGAGCGAACATCTCTCCCCCTTTCCAAAACGATGGGTCTAATACCTAATTGAATGCATTCGAGGGCTGCAAAAAGGCCAGCTGGGCCCGCGCCAATAATAATCACTTCTTTGGCATTTGCAGGTAAGCTTGGGAAAATGAGTTCGTCACTATATCGATTACTAGGCGACTCGTTGATAAAAACTAATAAGCTAAGATTAATCCATATTTGTTGACGACTTCGGGCATCAATGGATTGTTTTAAAATATGGTAGCCGGAAATGGATTCAGGAGTCTCCCCAATGGCTTGGGCTACTACTACAATTAAGTGGGAAGCGTTGGATGCTTCTTCTGGCTTTACGCGAAGTTGAATTTGTTTTTGCATGGGTTAGGTTTTTATCCTAAAAATTGCTTGAACCTAAAAAAAGCCCGCCTAAAATAGACAGGCTTTTATATTGATTAACTTTTATTAAAATGGCAAATCATCCCCAGATTCACCTGGAGGCATATCAAAGTAGCTATTGTCGGTAGGGGCAGTGTCTCCACCTAATGAAACTGCTTCCATTCTCCAAGCATCTAAATTGGTGATATAGTTGTCTTTTCCGTCCTTATTCCACTTAGAGCCTTTAATATTGAAAAGTACTTTTACCGTATCTCCAAGGTTAAAGCGGTCAGGCATGGTTGTTCTATCTTGAACACATTGAAACTTCACATAATTAGTAATCAATTTTCCATTGATATCATCAGACTTTTCTATAACAAATTCTCTTGTTTTAAAGGTTTCTTTTCTTTGAACAGTATCGTATTTTGCTATCAATTTACCCGTTAGTTCGTAGCTCATAATTATATATTTAAGTGGGTAAAGGTAGGATTTAATCCCCAAATCTAGGCTCAATTGCTAGATATGCAAATGCTCATTCGTTTTTTGAAATAAATTCTTTTAAAAAATAGTGGATAAACTTTCTTTTTATTAGAATTTGAGCTATCTTGAAC
>Ga0208870_1000129_pt1 | contig 13816 bp, 9 predicted proteins | sample CryBogCBE27Aug07_FD_184590 | JGI IMG/M metagenome (GOLD analysis project Ga0208870, IMG submission 184590) | Freshwater microbial communities from Crystal Bog, Wisconsin, USA - CBE27Aug07 (SPAdes) | ecosystem: Environmental > Aquatic > Freshwater > Lake | place: Crystal Bog, Wisconsin, USA...
CTACATGCTGCATTCGTCATGATGGTTGCAATTGAATGTTGATAGCCTGCTTCCACAGGCGCATTTGGTTGCTTGCGCGAACGAATACATTCCATCCAATTTCTTACATGGGCTGATGTTAAAATATCTCCGCCCGTATTGGCACCTGCAGCAACCTTAATACTTGTATCCGTCAAGCTCATTTCGGGTAATAAATTTTCTTTCATTCCCATTGGAGAAGCAAATGCTTGTGTAAGTCCCCCTTTAGGAGAAACCGTATTATTTATTAAATTTAATTGCCCTCCATTTGAATAATAAACCTCGGTTGGACTATCATCTCCATTGTGCATACGAGACATAAATACTACTTGAAAACCTTCACTCATATTATCCAATGGACCATAATCAAAAACTGCCGTAGTCGTATCCCAATTTTTTCTTCCATCCTTCCATGCATAAACACCACCATTTGCAGTTACGCTTCTTGGATGTGGCAGTTTACTAAACCAATGCACCGTATCAATTTGATGACTCATCCATTGACCTGGCATTCCAGAAGAATAAGGCCAAAATAATCGATACTCTAAATATTTTCTTGGATCAAAATTTTCATAAGGTCTGTTTAGCAAAAAGCGTTTCCAATCCAAATCCTCTTCTTTGCATTGAGCCACCAAAGCTGGACGTCGCCATCTTCCTGGCTGATTTACATTCCATGTTAATTCCACCATGGTAATTGGCCCAAACTTTCCAGCTTGTATAAAATCTGCAGCTGCTTTATAATTAACACCACTTCGTCTTTGTGATCCAATTTGTACAATTCTATCACTCGCTTTAATTGCTTTTAAAGCCATGCGATTGTCCTCCATGGTTTCAGCAAATGGCTTTTCACAATACACATCCATGCCTGCTTTTACCGCTTCCACTGCATGTATTGCGTGTTGAAAATCAGCAGTGCTAATAAATACTCCATCAATATCTTTCTTTGAATAAAGTTCTTCGTTATTATGAGCGACACGGATATCATGACCCATTTTATCTTTTAAAAACGCTGCACCTTCCTCTCTTCTTAATTTCCAAATATCAGATACTGCCACTATATCAAAATTCAATTCTTTATAATGATTCAAGAAAGAAGGAAAATGAGATTGTTTAAAACGGTCTGAAAAACCTACCACACCCAATCTTACCCTATCATTTGAACCAATGATATTGGCATAACTTTTTGCAGAAAACCCAAAAGATGATGCATATGTTATGGCAGTTGCTTTCGCAGTATTTTTTATAAATGACCTTCTTGAATTTTTCATGATTTATCTATTTGATTAAAGTTCTTTAATTTTTATACTTCTAAATGAAACACTAGTACCATGTTCTTGTAATAAAATATGCCCTTTATCTGCCATTCCAAAATTAGGCCATACTACATATTTACTTTTAGCCACTAATGCATAAAAATATTGAGTGCCTCGTTGGTACTCTACAACTTTCCAACCATTAATCCAATGTTCAACTCTGCCATCAGGAAAAACAATAATGCGCCCTCTATTCCACTCACCCACTGGCAATTTTTCTCGACGACCTTCCCCAATTCTTAAAGCGGGTATCATATCATATAAGGAAGCCATAGTTCTGTTTCCAATACTTCCCAACTTTGCATCAGGGTGTTTATCATCATCCAAAATTTGATACTCCAACCCTATTGCAGAGCCGTTATTATTTTCTTTTTCAGTTACAAAATATTTAACACCACTATTAGCTGTGTCTGTAATTTTAAATTCAAACTGCAAATCAAAGGCATGAAACTCTTGCTCAGTTACAATATCACCTCCATTAGTAGATTCTGCACCATTGGCACCACGTACATTTAAAGTACCGTCTTTTACAAACCATGTACCGTCAGGGAAAGTTTTTTTATAAGCACCTCTCCATCCATTGGTTGTTTTACCGTCCCATAATAAACGAACTCCACTCTTTTGTTCGTCAGGCGAAATAGTATTCGGAATTAAATTTACTACAAATAAATTATCAGCAGGAGTCGATTTTAAATTAGTAGTTTGTATGCGTATATTTTTCCATCTAACTTCCTGACCTACATCTTTAGCATTTTTAATTTCATGCACTTGTAATGAAATAAAACCTTTAGCAGTCATATCATCTACAACATGTGCACAAGGAATTCCATTTATCCAGGTTCTGATATTGTTGGCAATACATTCAATCTTATAATGATTCCATTGATTATTTTTAAAAGCAGTTTTTGCAGCAACATTGTATTCCAAAGGATACAACCAGCCTCTTCTCGCCTCATCATATATACCGCCACTCCAAGCTCTTGAAGACGGATCAATTTCCATTTGATATCCATGCACTCTTTTAAGAGTATGCTTATCCGTAACCGTACAATGGTCATTTTCATCTGCTAGCTCACTTCTAAACTGAATGCCTGAATTCATATTGACATCCACTTTTAAATCTAATTCTAAAATAAAATCACCGTACAATTTATCAGTCGATAAAAAACTATTTGGTTCCTCAGGAACAGTTCTACCTACTATTTCACCATTTTCAACAGTGTATTTTGCTTTACCATTGTATTGCACCCAACCTTTTAAATCTTTCCCATTAAATAAATTGGTCCAACTTGAATTTTGGGCAAACAAAGTGGATTGGGAAAAAAAGTAAACAAATAATAAAACAATTAAGCGTGCATTCATAAAACGATACATCATAATATAGAATTTACATTAAGGTAAAAAAAATTGAACAATAAAATATAAAATTGAAGGACATAATAAACAACCCATTGCAGTATGAAAAGTAGCAGTAAGTGCACCATAAGGTACTAATTTAAGATCCGTAGCGGCTAAGCCAGCCGACACACCACTTGTAGAACCTACCAAACCACCAAAAATCATTGCAGTTTGAGGATTGTCAATGCCTAATTTTTTTGCTAAAAATGGAGTGGCAATCGTCACGAAAATTGATTTTATAACACCAACTGCAATGCTAATTGCTATAACAGCACTACTAGCTCCTACTGCAGCACCCGTAACCGGGCCTACTATAAATGTACATGCGCCTGCACCAATGGTTGTGATTGATTTTGCATCCTGAAAACCCATTGCATAAGCTATACTTCCTCCTACAATAAAGGCAATTAAGGTACCAAGCACCAAACAAACTAAACCAATAAAACCTGTCTTTTTAATTTCTGTAAAACTTGCACCCATCGCAGTGGATACAATTGAGAAATCACGAAGCATGGATCCACCTAAAATTGCCATTCCAGAAAAAGCAGGTATCGAAGCGACGCCTTTTTCTCCTCCAAAATAGGCAATAATTAACCCTACACTAATTGCAATTGCAGCACCGGGTATTTTGTTATTAGTGAGCTTTTTGCCAACATAATAGGATAAGTACATAATTACACTCACTATCAAAAATGCAAATACTAACCCATTTTTATCTAACAACTTGATTAAATCGTTCATAGTTTACTTTTTGGGGTTAGCTAAATTTTTTGAAAATTTATTCATTACGGGAATTAATAAATAACAAGCTAAGCTCGCAATAATCCCCACCAATATAGCGACCCAACCTCCTGACAATGCAGCTTTTACATTCTGCGTTGCCGACATAGCAACAACAACAGGAATATACATAGTGCTCCAAAATAAAATACCATTTTCGGTTTCGGAAGGGATTAAATTTTTCCTTTTAAAATAATCATTCCCCACTACTAAAATAAGCATGGCAAAACCTACTCCACCCAAATTGCCAGTTAAGTGGAATAATTTTCCTAGATAATCACCCAATATATGACCTATTAAAAAACAGGCTGCTAAAATTCCAACACCATAAATTTTCATAAGTAATTAGTTTATATTTTATTTAATGGGTATTTGCGATCTTTTTAACTTGATCTTTAATTGCATTACCCCAAACCACATATCCTTCCTCGTTATAATGCAGTTTATCCTCTCTATATAATTTTTTGATTGGCAAACCATCTGCTCCTAAAAAATGATTCGCAAATTGAATTGTAAACAAGTTTTTTGAATCCTTACAATAATCTTCAATCAATTTATTTGCAATTTGTACTTTATCCCAAACACCCCACCTTCTTTCACTTGGAGAAATATACAACCAAGTTATAGGTGTATTAGGGAACTTTTTGCGAATCAAATTGACAGTATATTTAAATAACTCAAGTACTTGTTCTGGAGACTTGTCTTTATCTGAATCTACTATATCATTTCCAACATACATATAAATCGCTTTGGGATGATGGGGGTACACAATTCTCTCAACATAATAGGCCACATCCCTCAAATTAGATCCTCCAAAACCTCTATGTACGATATCTGGATATTCTAGGTCTTTTCTAATATTGGTCCAAAAACGAATATAAGAACTGCCCAAAAATAATAGTGCACTATCTGAATGCTTTTCTACTAAATTTAAACTATCAAACCTTTTAATATCGGATTCATATCTAAAAACACCTTCCTCATTTTTTGATTTCACAATTGCTAATTGTGTATATAACCATTCTGCAGAAGCGTTTACAGCACTGTCTTGTAAATTCTTTTTATTGTCTAATGTATGACCTGCTCCATAAAATGGTTTCCAACCAGTAGGTACCCCTAATGATAAACAACGTTGGTATAAAATATAAGGCCCGTATTTAAAACTATGGTAATCAAAGGAACTATCATAAGGGACAGTTTTATCCATGGTTCCAGCAACATTAAATAGAGGAACATCGCCTTTTTGTATCCATTTATAATCAACCATGGCACCCCAATTATTTATAACCCCTTTTATTTTAGAACTGTACCCCTTATTTCCACTATTCCCATCCAGAGAACCCCATTTAGTTTGATCGATATCTTTTGGTATTTCGTTTTCATCCATATAAGCAATTGCTAAAGCTGTTTTGGAACCAGCTGAACTACCTGCAATAAAAATTTGTGCACTATCAATTCCATATTCATTCGCATATCTTTTAAAGAAACGTATCGCTGCTTTACCATCTTGTTGTGCGCGGTACATTGCTTCATGATAATCTTTCACATCTCCATTATTTTCAATCCCAAGTCTGTATTCAATAGTAGCAGTAACATACCCTCTTTTTGCAAATGAGGTACATAAAAGCGTGCTAAATGAAGTGGTTTTGGTATTGTTTTTAAACCCACCACCATGTATAAAAATTACCAAAGGTCTTTTCTTAACTGTATCCGCTTTAGGTGGCTCTATAATATCTAACAATAAATCTTCTTGTTGATTTTTGATATTTTTAGCAGTACCATACTTAATATTGATTGTCGAATCCACACTCGTGAAAATAAAGTCCTTATACCTTTTTTGGGCTACGGCATAATGAACGCTGACAATCATACATAATGTCAATAAAATAAATTTCCCTAGTATTGAACAAATTTTTCTCATAATTGACCTCTTTAATTTTCAAATAATTTTTTCACTTCATTTTTAACTACCTTGCCCATTGCGTTTCTAGGAAGTTCATCTAAACATAAATATTTTCTTGGCTTTTTATATGCAGCCATTTTTTGCACCAACCAATCTGATAAAACCTTTTCATCAAATGCTTTTTTATCATTTACAACAATCGCTGCAACAATTAATTCACCCCATTCATCATCATTAATACCAACCACAGCACAATCTTGAATAATATCATGTTCTCTTAACACTTCTTCAATTTCTAATGCTGAAATTTTATACCCACCCGACTTAATAATGTCTACCGAATTTCTACCCATAATTCTATAATAACCATTTTCAATGATGGCTATATCCCCTGTTTTAAACCAACCTTCTTTGGTAAAGGCTTCGTCAGTTGCATCTGGTTTATTCCAATATTCTTTAAATACATTTTTACCACTCACAATAATTTCACCTGGCTCATCTATTGCCACAGGTTCATATTGTTCATTGACTAACTTAATATTGACACCTGGCAAAGGCATACCCACATATCCCGCTCTTCTTACACCTTTATAGGGATTGCTGATTGCCATCGCTAGTTCCGTCATACCATAACGCTCTAGTAAACGTTGCCCACTAAATTGCTCCCATTTTTCCATCACCGAAATAGGAAGTGCAGCAGATCCACAAACCATAAGCCTAAACTTGCTCATTAATTGTTTTAAGGAAACTTGTTCCTCGCTAGTCAATGATTCCAAATAAGTCATTAATTTAAAATAAATGGTAGGCACGGCCATGAACACATTAATTTCATTTGAGACAAATAAATCAAAGATATTTTTAGGAGAGAATTGTGGGATAAAAGTACAGCTTGCACCAGCCCATAAAGAACAAGAAACAACATTGATGATTCCATGTACATGATGCAAAGGCAGTACACAAATAGTATTGTCTTTCTCTGTCCACTCCCATGCATTAATGAGCGTTGAAATTTGAGCTTTAATATTTTCATGCGTTGTAACAACACCCTTTGGTTTATTAGTTGTACCACTTGTATATAAAATCAATGCCATTCTTTCCAAAGAAATTGCAGGCATTATTTTAGCTGCGTTATCTAAAGCATTTAATTGGGCATCATTTGACTGAAGCTCGTCAATGATAAATAGTTTAATATTTGACTTGTCTATGAATGGTTGTAAGACAGACAAATATTCACTTGATATAATTAAAATAGTCGCACCAGTATCTTCTAAAACGTATTCCAAGGAAGGTAATGGATGCGTAATGCATAAAGGAACCGCTACGCCACCAGCCTGCCAAATTCCCCACATTGACTTTACATAATTAAAGCCAGGATTCACCATAAAAGCTACTCTCGCTTCCTTTAAATCAAGTTGATCACCCATCAATAAATGAGCTAGTTGCATTGATTCATTAACTAATTCAGCATAAGTAAATTGTTGATGATTAGCATAAATTGCAATTTTATTGAGCTGTTTGTTAGCTTGTTCTATGATCGGCAGCATTCAAATGTTTTTATAAATTAATTATTAAAATAGTTTTTGGCATTATAATAGGAAATATTTTGCACGATCTCTCCTATCCATTTTTCATCATTTGGGATTATCCCTTTTTCCATATCAGCCCCTAATACATTACATAAGATTCTTCTGAAATATTCATGTCTAGAATAAGATAGAAAACTTCTACTATCCGTAGTCATTCCTATAAAGGTGGATAGGATCCCCATATTGGACAATGCGTCTAACTGGTTCTCCATTCCTTGTTTCTGATCCAAAAACCACCACCCAGAACCAAATTGAACTTTACCTTTACTACTACCATCGTTAAAATTACCAGTCATGGTAGCAAACAATTCATTATCAGCTGGATTAATATTGTAAATAATTGTTTTTGCAAGTTGATCTCTTTGATCTAATGCATTTAAGAAATTAGATAAGTTTACCGCTTGAGGATAATCTCCAATGGAATCGGTACCAGCATCTACCCCCACCAAACTCATGATACGGGTATTGTTATTCCTGATGGGGCCAAGGTGAAATTGTTGTACCCATCCTTTTTTATGATACATTTTGCACAATGAAAAAAGTATCGCACCTACAAATCGATCAGGTGCTGAGAAATTATTTTTATTTTTCCCTTGTACAAATAAAGTAAACTCTTTTTCGAGCGCACTCGTAAACAATACCTGTGCAGGCATCGTTGTTAATCCATGATCAGCAATTCTACATCCATGTTTATGAAAATAATTAACTCTTTTTTCCAAAGCCGCTAATAGATCAGAAATATTTGAAATTTTTATCCCAGATGCTTTCTCTAACGAACGTATATAACTTATAAATTGATTCCTATCAGCAATATTAAAAACTTTATCGGGTCTAAAAGTGGGTAATACTTTAGATTCAAAATTAGATTCTGCTATCGTTTTATGATATTTTAAGTCGTCGCACGGATCATCGGTAGTGCCCACTAGTTCCACCTTATAACTATTGAGTAATCCTTGGGTACTATGCGATTTTTTCTGCAGCAATGTATTGGCAGACTTATAAATACTTTTTGCAGAATGCTCATTTAAATATGCATTGATCCCAAAGGAATTTTTTAATTCCATTTGCGACCAGTGAAATAAAGGATTCCTAACGGTCTGTGGAAAAACAGAAGCCCATGCTAAAAACTTTTCTTCATCAGTAGTTGAACCTGTAATAAATTTTTCATTTACACCTAAGGTTCTCATTGCTCTCCATTTATAATGATCCCCTTTTAACCAGATATCTGTCAGGTTTTCAAATTGCTTATTTTCTGCAATATCCTTAGGAGCTAAATGATTATGATAATCAATAATAGGAAGCTTTGAAGCGTAATTATGGTATAACTTAATTGCCTGCTTATTACTTAACAAAAAGTCAGGAGTTATGATAGTTTCATTTTTTTTAACAGGCATAATAATGAGTATGGCAATAAAAAATTAATTCTCTTTTAAACTTCGGAGTATCCCTAGTTCCAATCCACGTATTTCAGCTAACCCTCTTAATCTTCCAATAGCAGAATAGCCAGGATTGGTCTTTTTATGCAAATCATCCAGCATTTGATGTCCATGATCAGGTCTTACTGGTAGACAGCATTTTCTATTTTGCATGGCAACCACTAATTCCTTTATTACAGCATACATATCAACATCTCCTTCTAAATGATTATCCTCAAAAAAATCACCCAATTCATTTCGACGCGTACTTCTTAAATGTATAAAATGAATCCTGTCCGCATATCTTTTTACCATCTCAGGTAAATTATTGGATGCAATCACGCCGTAAGAACCAGTACAAAAACAAAGCCCATTTTTAAGCGATGGTATGGCTTGCACTAATGCATCAACATCGTTTGCGCAAGAAACAACTCTTGGCAATCCTAATATGGAATAAGGAGGATCATCCGGATGAATGGACATCACCACTCCAACAGATTCAGCTACCGGTATAATTTGACTTAAAAAATATATTAAATGAGATTGAAGCTTAGCATGATCAATACCTTTATATGCATCTAATGCTTGTTGAAACTGTTCAATCGTAAAACTCTCCTCACTTCCTGGTAATCCTGCTATAATATTTCTTTGCAACAAAAGTTTTTCTGCATCATTCATTTTTTCAAATCTTGCTTTTGCCCTCTCAATTGTGGTTTGATCATAATCCAAATGCGCATCTTTACGCTTTAAAATATATAAATCAAAAGCGACAAATGCTGCCATTTCAAACCGCAATGCCTTTGAACCATCTGCTACCTCATAACTTAAATCGGTACGGGTCCAATCTAAAACAGGCATAAAATTGTAGGTGATATTTTTGACACCACAAGCAGCTAAATTTAATATGCTTTGTTTATAATTTTCAATATATAATTCAAACCCTGCAGTCTGGGTCTTGATTGCTTCGTGTACAGGAACACTTTCAACAACCGACCATTTTAATCCTGCTTTTTCAATTAGCTCAATTCTTTTTTTAATCTCTTCAACGGTCCAAATATTTCCATTAGGTATATGGTGCAAAGCAGTTACAATTCCAGTACACCCTGCTTGTTTAATATCTGACAATGAAACAGGATCATTGGGTCCATACCATCTCATGGTTTGTTCCATCCTAAATTGCACATCACCATATGAAGGAAAATATTGATTGCTCATGTATTTGTATTTTGGAATATTAATTTAAGAAAAAATATTTAAACCCCGCTATTCACTGTAAAACCACCATCTACTCCTATGTCCATTCCTGTTACAAACTTGGAAGCATCACTTAACAACCAAATGAGTGCGCCATTTAATTCAGAAGGAGTACCAAAACGTTTAAAAGGTGTATGATCAATAATTAAATTGCCTCTTTCTGTTAAGCTACCATCTTCTTTTGTCAATAAATTTTTATTTTGAGCAGTTAAGAAAAAGCCAGGCATTATTGAATTAATACGAACCTTATCTCCGTATCTTTTGGCCATTTCTACTGCAAACCATTTGGTATAACTATCTATTGCAGCTTTTCCCATACTATAACCTAGTACCCTTGTAAGCGGACGTTTAGCACTAACGGAGGAAATATTAATAATGCTTCCTGAACCAGACTTTGCAATCTCAGGACCAAAAACTTGAGTGGGAATAAGGGTACCCCATAAATTCAAATTTATCGCATCTTTTAAGCCTTGAATATTTAAATCAAACACATCTTTATCTGGCATTAAAACTGCTTCTGGCACATTCCCTCCTGCAGCGTTTACTAAAGCATCAATGCGTCCATATTTTGCAACAATTTTATCCTTAGTAATCGTTAATGCATTTTCATCTAGCACATCCGAAATTTCGTAGGAAGCAATTCCACATTGTGCTGTTAATGCTTGTACACTTTGTTGACAAAGTGATTCATTCCTGCCTATAATAACCACGATGCCATTGGCTTCTATAATTGCTTGTACAAAGCTAGAACCTAATACCCCAGTGCCGCCCGTTACAACAACTACTTTATCTTTCAACGAAAACATTTCTTTCTGCGCTTTAATTTCTTTATTCATTTTTACTCTATAATGGTGAACTCTTTTTTTAATTTAATGTCTTCGGATGAGCTTCCAATTTGAATCTCGAAAGCACCAGGCTCTACCACCCAATTCATATTTTTATCGTATAATTTTAAATCGTTGGGACTCAATTCAAATTGAATGGTTTTAGTTTCACCTACTTTTAAATGAACTCTTTCAAAGCCTCGTAATTGTGTCTCATAAACAGTAACACTACTTACTTTGTCTTTTAAATACAATTGAACTACTTCATCACCATCATATTTACCTGTATTTTTTATATCTACCGAAACTTTTATTTTTTCGTTGGCAGTATACTTTTCTGCAGCTATTTTTAAATTGCTAAATTCAAATTGAGTGTAGCTTAACCCAAAGCCAAATGGATATAATGCACCATATACATTTGTTTTACCAAAACCATTGGGTCCATCCCCTGGCTGACCAGCGTGCGCACCTGGTTTGAAAGGAAAATTCAGTTCAATTTGCCCTAAAGATTTAGGGAAAGTAACTGGTAATTTACCACCTGGATTATAATCACCAAATAAGGTTTCAGCAATGGCATTTCCTCCGTCTACTCCAGGACACCATGCTTCAATTATAGCAGGTAAATATTTTGCAGGCCAATTAATCGTAAGTGGTTGACCATTGATTAATATTAAAATAACGGGCTTTCCTGTTGCATATAAACTTTGTAAATAGGCTTGTTGTTTACCCGTTAAATCTAAACTCGTTCGACTTCTGCTTTCTCCAAACATATTTTCTGTTTCCCCCATTACGGCAATAATCACATCAGACTGTTGAGCCATGGCCAATCCTTCATTGATTCCTTTTTGTTCTTCAGGTGTATTTGCTAAAGAAGGATATAACTCACTCTCTGGCCAATTTACATCAGCAGATTCAACTCCCTTTGCATACAGTAAATTGATATTTTTAGGTAAGTAATTTTCTAGTCCTTGTAAAACAGTTACAACTTTAATATTCGATGGACCATACCTACTCATTGAAGTAGCTGTATCATCCGCCAATGGCCCAGTAACAAAAACTGATTTGATTTTATTTTTATCCAGAGGCAAAGTATTATTTACATTTTTCAATAAAACCAATGCTTCTTTAGAAATTTGTTTACTGAATTGTTGTGCATCTTGATTGTAAACAATTTTATCAGCATAAGCAGTATCATTTACATAAGGTGCATCAAATAATTTCAATAAAAACTTTACTTTTAAAACATCTGCCGCTCTTTTATCAATCACATCCATACTTAATGCACCCTCTTTTACCAATTTTCTTGCAGGCAAAATAAAGGTTTCTGGTTGCTGAAAATTGGTACGCACATTTACTCCTGCTTCCAAAGCAATTCTAACTGCATCAGCAGAATCTTTTGCAACATGATGTTTTGAATTGATAAATTCTACCGCATCACTATCACTTACGACGTATCCTTTAAAACCAAATTTTTCTCTTAATAAAGTAGTTAAAAAATAATAACTACCACTTATAGGTATACCATCCCAATCATTATAGCTACTCATTACCCCCAAAGGATTTGCTTCCGCAATAATTCTTTGGTATGGGTATAGATATAAATTAAATAGTTCTCGAGGAGCAATATGTGGATCGGTTCTTGCATTTCCATCTCTACCACCATTGGGCACACTATATGCTGCATAATGTTTTAAGGTAGAAGCAACGCCTTCAGATTGCACTCCTAATACCATTTGCTTGCCAAGCTCCGTAACTAAAAATGGATCCTCTCCATAACATTCCACTACTCTTCCCCATCTTGGGTCTCTTGCTAAGTCTAAAATTGGAACATACACATTGGTATATCCCAAAGCCTTTGCCTCTCTACCAACAATATGACCCGCTTTATTAATAATATTTTTATCCCAGGTACTTCCAATTGCAATTGGAGCTGGCAAAGCAGTCGCTCTTTCACTAGCTAACCCATGAATTCCCTCATTGGTAAAATCAACGGGTATACCGAGTCTTGTATTTTCAATAAACCATTTTTGAACCGTATTGATTGCTCCTGCATGTCTACTATAAGGAAAAGAATATTTTGTAAAAGTAGAGGGTCTAAAAGTAGTAGAATTCAAATGCTCATCAATATTGGCAATACCATCCTTCCAAATTTTAGTTTTCCATTTATCTGTCGGCAATTCATCTTTTAAAACGCGGCCATACCCATATAATGTGGCTAACTGACATGTTTTTTCATCCAATGTCATTTGCGATAATAAATCTTTTACTCTCGCATCAACTGGCTGCTTTGGATCTTCAAAGACATCCATTTTACCATTTTTATTAAAGTCAATCCAATTGGTGTGGTAAATAGATGCTTGTTGACCAAACACATTAACAACCTGCAAGCTTGTTATAAAAATGAAGATTACTATTTTCTTATTGAACATACCCAATTTATTTTTGATAGTAGTTAATGATGCCAAACACATGCTCGTTTAATTGTTTCATTTTATCAGTGAGTACATTGTACACTTGATACCTTGTGTTCACCATCCCTTTATTCGAATCATTATTACTAGGATCCGCTAGCTTGTCCTCAGGGTCGTTGTCTTGGTATTTAAACCAATGCCAGCCCACACAATTTGCCTCTCTTAATAAATGTAAACAAAAGTTTTGGTAATGATTCCCTCGATCGTTTTGTGTTTTAACCAACCAACCTGCACCGGTAATATTTCCCATTTTGGAGTCCTGCCCCTTGGTATAAAACTCTGTAATAAAATAAGGCTTAGTTAACTGTTTTGAAAATAAATTTTTATGCTTATCTGATAAGTTCCAGAAGCCATAATAATTAATAGAAGCAATATCCACATACTTATCCATCGTATTCAGGAAATACACATTATCCTTTAAAGCAGCATGGATTCTCGACCCTATATACATATGGTTAGGATCGTACTTTTTAATATAAGCAGTCACTATTTTATAATATTCATTGCCAATAGCAGCTGAAAATTGTTCAACCTGACTTTTTGAATAATTTAAACTATCAACTTTATTTGTAAGCATCCAATTTTCCAAAAAAAGATAGGCTGGATTATTTTTATCATTGATCGCTGAAAACTTCTTGATTAGATTGTCTTGAAAGGCCAACTCATTATCCGAGAAATGACCTAATAAATTAGGATCGTTTTTATAGATACTTAACTTGCTACATTTATTTTGAACAAATTTTTCAAAATCAGTATCAAAGATATAAGCCAATACTGACATTTCTCCACTACTCCCTTTTTTCTCTTTTGTTTTAGCAAAATCACTTAAAATATTAAGCTGCGTAGTATATGCT
>Ga0208870_1000132_pt1 | contig 13625 bp, 14 predicted proteins | sample CryBogCBE27Aug07_FD_184590 | JGI IMG/M metagenome (GOLD analysis project Ga0208870, IMG submission 184590) | Freshwater microbial communities from Crystal Bog, Wisconsin, USA - CBE27Aug07 (SPAdes) | ecosystem: Environmental > Aquatic > Freshwater > Lake | place: Crystal Bog, Wisconsin, USA...
ATTATTTTGTGGTAGGGAATAATCTTTGTTTCATAGCTTCGTATAAAACAATACCTGCAGCTACAGAAACATTGAAGGAATCAAAGTTTGTGGCCATTGGAATTTTAAAGAAATAATCTGCCGCCTTTGCTAAATAAGGTTGCACCCCTCTGCCCTCATCCCCCATGATAATACAAGATGGTACATTTAAATCCAATTCATGTACGTTTTTATCTGCACGCATTTCACTTGTAAAAACTTGTATGCCATTTAAATGTAAATCATCGACTGTTTTTAATAAACTACTTACACGTACTACATGTATATGCTCCAATGCACCTGCGCTACTTTTAAAAGCTTCCTCATTTAATGCACCTACTCCTTTATCAGGAATAATTAATGCTTGAGCACCACAACAATGTATACTTCTACTTATGGCTCCAATATTTCTTACGTCTGTAACCCCATCTAACATTACAAATAAGGGGGTCTCCCCTTTTGCTACTACAAAATCAATCACCTCTTGTAAATCCAAATATTTAACATTCGAAATAAATGCCAACACGCCTTGGTGATTGGCCTTGGTCATTCCATTTAATTTCTCAATGGGCACCAATTGTATAGGAATGGTCTTTTCACGCGCAAAATGTTTGATCTCATTTAATCCTTCCCCTTGTGCATTTTTTTGAATTAATATTTTTTCAATATTGGCACCAGACTCTAAGGATTCAATTAAAGGTTGACGACCAATAATAAATTTACGCTCTGTGGTAAAACTAGGTCTTGGACTAAATCTTCTTGGCCCTGAATATTTCCTTTCTGGTCTATTATTTCTCTCCTGCATGGCTCAAAGTTATAGCATTCCATTTTAAGATAGCAGCAACGGATATAGAATCCGTTATTTTACCCTCCATCACCCATTGTACTGCTTGCGTAAAAGGCATTTTTATGATTTGTAAATCTTCTGTTTCCTCAGGTTCAGACGCTCCTGCAATTAATTCCTCTGCCACATATACAACTGCAAATTCATCTGAAACCGAATTAGAGACATGCATTTGTAAAATCTCCGTCCATTTCCCTGCCTCAAAACCGGTTTCCTCTTTCAATTCTCTTTTAGCCGCTTCCAACCAATCTGTTCCCTCTGGACATCCACCTTCTGGAATTTCCCAACTATATAAATCCAATGGAAAACGATATTGTCCAACTAAGTAAGTATTGTTTTCAGCATCAATAGCAATCACTCCAACTGCAATATTTTTAAAATGCACTTTACCATAAATTCCTTCCGTACCTGCCGGGGTAATTACTTGATACTCTGTTAAATTAATCCAAGGATTATCATATTTAACTTGAGCACTTATTTTTTTCCAAGGATTTTCCTGTGATTGTTTTTCAGATGCTGCCATAACCATTCAATTCATTTTTCATTAAAATAAAAAGCCCGTCTCGAAATTTCGGAACGGGCCTTTATTAAAAATCATTTAATTATTTTAAACCGAAAGCTTTTTTCACTTTCGCAACATAATCTAATTTCTCCCAAGTAAACAATTCAACTTTCAACGTTTTTGATTTACCATCTGGAGTTGTGAATGTTTTAGTAACTACTTCATTCTTACGACCCATATGACCATAAGCAGCAGTCTCACTATACATTGGTGTTCTTAACTTTAATCTTTGCTCGATAAAGTAAGGACGCATGTCAAAAATGCTTTCTACTAATTTACCAATTTGACCATCGGTTAATTTTACTTTAGCAGTACCGTAAGTGTTTACGTTGATTGAAGTTGGCTTAGCAACACCAATCGCGTATGAAACTTGCACCAATACTTCGCTTGCAACACCAGCAGCTACTAAGTTCTTTGCAATATGTCTTGTTGCATACGCAGCAGAACGGTCTACCTTACTTGGATCTTTTCCTGAGAAGGCACCACCACCGTGTGCACCTTTTCCACCATAAGTATCCACGATAATTTTACGACCTGTTAAACCCGTATCACCATGTGGACCACCAATTACAAACTTACCTGTTGGGTTAATATGGTACTTGATATCCTTGTTAAATAACTTAGCGTATTTCTTGTATTTTGCCTTTACTCTTGGAATTAAGATTTCAATAATGTCTTTTTTAATTTTCTCCAACATCTTGCCTTCCTTATCAAAATCATCATGCTGAGTTGAAACAACAATCGCGTCAATTCTTACTGGCTCGTTTTTGTCGTTATACTCTAAAGTCACTTGAGACTTTGCATCTGGGCGTAAATATTTAATCGCCTTGTTCTCTCTTCTTAATGCAGCCAATTCAATTAAGATTTTGTGCGCTAAGTCCAAAGCCAATGGCATATAATCTTCTGTTTCGTTGCTTGCATAACCAAACATCATTCCTTGGTCACCAGCACCTTGTTCTTCTTTTTTCTTTCTATCAACACCCTGATTGATATCTGCTGATTGCTCATGGATAGCCGATAAAATACCACAGCTATTTGCCTCAAACATATATTCACTCTTCGTGTATCCAATTTTCTTAATTACACCTCTAGCAATTTCTTGAACATCTAAATATGCTTTTGACTTTACCTCTCCAGCCAAAACTACTTGGCCCGTGGTTACTAAAGTTTCACATGCCACTTTTGACTGTGGATCAAATGCTAAAAAGTTATCGATTAAGGCGTCAGAAATCTGATCCGCTACTTTGTCTGGATGTCCCTCGGAAACACTCTCAGATGTAAATAAATAAGGCATATTCTTTTATTTAGATGTTGTTAAAGTGCAAATATATTAATTATACTTATTGACTATAAATCGGAATAATAAACGTGTAAGCGCATTCTAAATTTAGAATGGCTACCACCACCTAAGCGCACGCGACCAATGGCTGGTTGATTCGCAACAGCTCTCGAAATGTAATCTACTCCGCCTGATAAATTATTAGGATATGGTGGAACATATCTAATGGAATCATTCACAGGCGCCATTAATCTCAAATCAAAAATTGAATCTTTTCTTGATACCACGCCTTGCATGTATCTACTCAAATCAAAATTGTAAGAAGCTACATTATCATAGCCTTGAATAGATTTATAAATGAGCTTACCACCAAAACGTGCAAACTGTGCAGCGTTAACAGTCCCTTGGTAATCATTTGGTACATTTCGAATACTATTTGATGCACTGTCATATGCGCCAAGAAATAAATAACTAGGCGCAGTCCATTGTGATTCTAATGCTGTAGGGTTGGAAGTTGGAACCTGCTCCGCTATTAATTCAGCTCTATGAATAATTTTATTTGCAAAATTCTTCAAGCCCGGTACTTTTATTTTAACCAAAGTTCCGGGACTCGTTTGAACATAAATTAATGAATCATTAGCGATACCTAAATGTCTTGAAGCTTCTGAACCTGTTCTATTTCTTTTTATAATATTTGCATCCCCATTATCTGTAGTAGTAAATTTAAAATAATCCACTACAGTATCTCTTGCCCCTGGAGTAGCTGTCGAAGTTGAATTGGTAGTATAATACAACCCTAACTTAGTATTGGTATCTAATAAATTGACTATTACCAAGACATTATTATTGTTACTAGTTGTTAAAGCAAAGCCAGGAAAATATTGACGTAAGGTGGTATCTGTTTTATATGCCGTATTTGTATCAAATACTTTCAAGAACATATCAGTGAAAGTCTTGTTCAAAGGGATTCGTATTTGATCTTTTGCTGCCTCAAATCTATTTATCACAGAATCATGTACATGGGTAAAATCCAAAGTGTATGGATTTGCCATAGTTGCATCCGTCTGAAAATTGTAAACTTCTGGGTAGTTACTAGCTACTGAAGAATCTGGTGTCAATGGCGTATTTGCACTAATTCTTCTCAAATTAAAAGTAACAGGCTTTGTTGAATCCCCATAAAATCCTTTGTAAGAAAGAATCAATACTGCAGAATCCACTGACAAACTATCTCTTGAACCACTAGTTGTATACGGGAAATAAGCAGGCTTTAAATTAAAATATAAACTTGCATTAGTTGAACCGAATAATGGATCATTAGTAATCGTTCCAACAACATGATCATCTGATCCATAGACTCTCAATGAATCTGGACGATCAACAGTCACTGTCTCAACTGTTAAAATGGTATCTTTTGTATTAAATGAATCAGCCGAAGGTAAAAGTCCAAGCCCCATCTCGGTAGTGCCAATTCTTGTACATGCTGAAAAAAGAATCCCAATTGATAAGATTACTGATATACGCTTTACTATATTAATTAATGCCATGAATTGTTTTGTCTTTATTTGCCTGCAAGTTCGTTGTATAAATCTAAATACTCTGTTAAATCGGAGTCCCAACCATTAAAAGGAACTACTTTTTTTCCTTTAACAGCCGAAAATTCAGATACTAATTTTTTATCAATGATGTCTGAACCAAATGTGATGGCATCAGCATAAGTAGCACCACCTCTAAATAAAGCAGTATTATTTAAGTCTTTGAAGATTTCTAAGTCTTTGTCCTTAATATTTGCATTGATTAAACCCTTCGTTAAAAGATCCTTGTCAAACTTCTCTTCAAATGTATTTGCACCAATGGTGAAAACCACTTTTGAATTAGAGAATACGGGTTCTTTCTTAAAGGCGGTTTTAATATAAGCAGGAATTAAACCAGTCATCCAACCACTACAATGAATAATGTCTGGAGGCCAGCCAAATTTTTTCACCGTTTCTAAAGCACCACGGCAAAAGAAAATGGTTCTTAATGTATTGTCATCAAACCAAACTTCGTTTTCATCATGGAAAATTTGTTTGCGTTTGAAAAAATCTTCATTTTCTAAAAAGTAAACTTGTAGTCTTGCATTGGGCAAAGAAGCTACTTTAATTTGTAAAGGATAATCATCGCTATCTACTTGCACATTAATTCCAGATAACCTTACCACTTCATGTAAGCGATGTCTTCTTTCGTTGATTACACCAAATCTTGGCATAATACATCTTACTTCTAAACCACTATCATTACTCTTGATAGCTAGTTTATTAATTACCTCAGCAAATTCTGTCAACTCTAAATAAGGTGACATTTCAGTTGCGATGTATAAAATTCGTTTTTTTTCAGACATTCCTATTGGGATTTAACTCAGAACCATCTTTGAGTCTGCGAAGGTACGAAATAGTCCTCACTTTAAGAAACACCTAAAAAAGCTACATATTTGGCCCCCAAATCCAAGATTTATAGGACAATAGGTCGTAAATTGCAAGACATTATAAAAACTAACGATAATGGGTAAATTCCTGAAGATTGCCTTCTTTTTCTTTATCGGCATATTGCTGATTTGGTGGAGTTTACACCAAATTCCTGCTCAGGAATGGGCTAAATTCACTACCGCTTTAAAATCCACAAAATATTGGATCGTTTTACCCGTTTTCCTAATGCTTGGCTTCTCCCACTTTTTACGTGCACTAAGATGGAGATTAATTATGGAGCCTTTGGGCTATAAACCCTCCATTATAAATACCTTCTTAGCAGTGCTTATCGGATACTTAGCCAATTTGGCCGTACCAAGACTGGGTGAAGTATTAAAATGTACCCTACTCTCAAAATATGAAAAAGTACCAGCTGAAAAAATTGTAGGCACGATTGTAGCGGAAAGAGCATTTGATGTATTAAGCCTTGGTATCGTTTTTTTATTAGCCCTTGTGCTTCAGTTTAATGTAATTGAAACAGGCTGGCATCAATTAATGAGTCAAAAAGCAAATGCCCCTCTTGAAACCAATAATCATAATACCCTGTATATTTTTATTGGACTTGTATTAATTGCGATCCTTATTTTATTCGTTTTCAGAACCAAATTGCAAAAAACCATTGCAAACATTAAGCATATCATTAAAGGTATTTGGGAAGGGGTAATAAGCGCAACTAAATTAAAAAAGCATAATTTATTTTTCCTTTACTCTTTTGGCATTTGGTTTATGTATTTATCAGCAACCTATATTGGTTTAATGGGCACAGAAGGTACCGCAAGTTCCTTTGCCACTGCCATTAGTTGCTTAGCCTATGCTAGTATAGGAATGATTTTAACACCAGGTGGCATTGGCGCTTATGCCTATTTAATGGCGAAGGTCTTAGAGCTAAATGGCGTTGAATATACCCTTGGATTAGCAAATGGAACGGTACAATGGTTTGCTCAATTTTTAATCATCATCGTATTAGGAGGTTTAAGTTTAATTATACTTCCAATCATAAATAAACAAGTCAAATAATATGCGATTTGTAGAAGGCATTGAAAAAAAGATTTTAAGTATTGATGCGGCTAAAGCATTGATTAGTTCCTGGAAAGTGACAGGCAAAACAGTAGCATTTACCAATGGATGTTTTGATATTTTACACCAAGGACATTTATTCTCCATTGCACAAGCAGCCAAAGAAGCGGACTATTTAGTACTTGGCTTAAATGCTGATGCAAGTATTAAAAGATTAAAGGGGCCTGATCGACCAATTAACTCAACGGAGAGTCGCGCATTGGTGATGGCCAATTTAGTATTGGTTGATGCAGTGGTTGTTTTTGAAGAGGACACCCCTTATGAATTAATAACAACCTTAATGCCAGACGTTTTAGTGAAAGGGGGTGATTATACCATTGACACTATTGTTGGAGCGAAGGAAGTAATTGCCAATGGAGGTAAAGTAATTATCAACCCAATCGTAGAGGGATTTTCAACATCGAATATTATAGAAAAAATTAAAAAATAATAATGGAATTTTTACAGCATTTGAATTTAGCAAAAGAGAACAAAGGAAGTTCAACAGGAAATACAACCATCAATAGCAAAGGAGCATTTATAACCAGCAACTCTCCTGTTGATGGAAAAATAATTGGCACCGTGAGCACAACAGATAAAGAAGCATATGAAAAGGTAATTACTACCGCTCAATCTGCATTTTTGGAATGGAGAAAATGGCCTGCTCCAAAAAGAGGCGAAGTGGTAAGACAATTAGGAGAAGCATTAAGAGCCGATAAACAAGCGCTAGGCCAATTAGTAAGTTATGAAATGGGTAAAAGCTTACAAGAGGGCTTAGGTGAAGTACAAGAAATGATCGATATCTGTGATTTTGCAGTAGGCTTATCTAGACAATTATATGGCTTAACCATGCATAGTGAAAGACCTTCGCACAGAATGTATGAACAGTGGCACCCAATGGGAATCGTAGGTATTATTTCTGCATTTAATTTCCCTGTAGCAGTATGGAGCTGGAACGCTGCATTAGCTTGGGTATGTGGAAATGTTACGGTTTGGAAACCAAGTGAAAAAACGCCTTTATGTGGTAACGCAGTGCAAAACATTGTTGCCAAAGTATTTGCTGCGAACAATGTTCCCGAGGGTGTAAATAATTTAATTCAAGGTGGACGCGAAGTAGGCGAATGGATAAGTAATGATACAAGAATTCCTTTGGTGTCTGCAACAGGATCCACAAGAATGGGAAAAGAATTAAATAAAGCAGTAGCAGGAAGATTAGGAAAAACTATTTTAGAATTAGGAGGCAACAATGCCATCATCATTACAGAAAATGCCGACTTAGATATGTCCTTAATTGGTGCTGTGTTTGGAGCAGTTGGAACGGCAGGCCAAAGATGCACAAGTACAAGACGCTTAATTATTCATGAAAATGTATACGATAGTTTTGTTGCAAAATTAACCAAGGCTTATCAACAAATTAAAATTGGCGATCCTTTAGATTCAAAAAATCATATGGGACCATTAATTGATAAAGATGCGGTCAATTTATACTTACAAAGTATTGAGGCATGTATAAAAGAAGGTGGTAAATTTTTAGTAGAAGGTGGTGTTATAAATGGTGCAGGTTTTGAAAGTGGTTGTTATGTGAAGCCATGTATTGCCGAAGTACAACCTAATTATAAAATTGTACAACACGAAACCTTCGCTCCTATTTTATATGTAATGAAATATAAAACAATCCAAGAAGCAATTGAAATTCAAAATAATGTACCACAAGGTTTGTCGTCTGCAATTATGACTTTAAACATGCGTGAGTCCGAATTATTCTTATCTGCTTGGGGTAGCGATTGTGGAATTGCGAATGTAAATATTGGAACAAGTGGCGCTGAAATTGGTGGCGCATTTGGCGGCGAAAAAGAAACAGGTGGCGGAAGAGAAAGTGGTAGCGATGCCTGGAAAGCTTATATGCGTAGACAAACCAATACCATTAATTGGAGCAATCAATTACCACTTGCACAAGGCATACAATTTGATTTGTAATTCTATGAAAAAGCAATTTTTATTACTACTTGCAATTTGTATACATGTTTTTGTATTTGCACAAACGAACGTATCAAGTAAGTACTGGCATTGGAAAGATTTTAATAAAGATTCCGTACATGGTATAAGTTTATTGCAAGCTTATGAGCAACTTTCAAAACTAAACAAGCAACCCTCCCCGATTATTGTGGCTGTTCTTGATGGCGGTATTGACACCAATCATATTGAACTAAAATCAAGGCTTTGGGTGAATACCAAAGAAATCCCCAACAATGGAATTGATGATGACCACAACGGATATATTGATGATGTACATGGTTGGAATTTTTTAGGGGGCAAGGATGGCCGAAATATTGATAAAGCTGCAGACGAAAAATCAAGGATATACCATAAATACAAATCGGTATTTGAAAATGTATCTGACTTAAATCAAATTAAATCGGAAGCACAACAAATACAATATCAGATTTGGAAACAAGCAGCTAGTGAGATTGAATTTTCCGAGGAAGATGCTGCTAACTTACAGTATATCACGATGGCTACAAATGCCTTACAAAAATTAGGCAATATCATTATCAAAGAAAAGAATGATTCTAATTTCACTGTGGAATCTCTTGAATCATTCCAACCCATTGGCCGCGTTACACTAGATGCAAAAATGGCTTACTTAAGAACGGTTCAAATTTTAGGTATTGAAAAAGAAACTCCTTACCAAGAAGTAATCGCTGACTTGAAAGAATATATTGAAGGCAAAGAAAAATCAGCTAAAGCAAAATTTATCCCTCCTGCAAATATTAGGGCTGACATTATTAAAGACAATTACGAAAACTTTGCAGATAAATATTATGGTAATAATGACATCACTGGCCCTAACGCAAAACATGGAACGCATGTAGCAGGATTAGTGGCAAGTATTCCTGATAGTAATTGGCATGTAAATAAATATTATCCAGCCATACAAATTATGGGTGTTAGAGTAGTTCCTGATGGCGATGAATATGATAAAGATATTGCGCTTGGCATTAGATATGCGGTTGATAATGGCGCCAAAATAATCAATATGAGTTTTGGCAAATCCTTCTCACCTGAACAAGCATGGGTGGATGATGCTATTCGTTATGCCGGTGAAAAAGATGTATTAATTATTCATTCTGCTGGCAACGAATATTATGACTTAAATACAAAAGCAGTTTATCCAAACCCATATTCCAGCACTATCAAAGACACTGCAAAAAATATTTTAACGATAGCTGCAAGCAGTGATTATTTTATTAATGGAAGCTTACTCACCGACTTTAGCAATTTTGGATCTAAAATTGTAGATGTACTTTCTCCTGGCAATAAAATATATTCAACCATCCCAACAGGTAATAACCATGGTTATTTACAAGGTACTAGTATGGCTGCACCCATTGTAAGTCATATTGCAGCAATGCTCAGATCCTACTACCCTAATCTTTCTGCAACAGATGTAAAACAAATATTAATGCAGAGTGTTTGGAAGCCAGAAGATATTAAAAAAACTTATCCAGTACCTCAAAAACAAGAAGAAAAAACTTTACAAGAAATTGCAGCTGCACCTGGTATTGTGAATGCATCAAACGCTTTACAGCTTGCTCAAAATTTTAAACCAAGCAAAAAAACAAAATCGAAATCTAAATAAAATTCAAATAAATCAAATCATCATTTAAACAAAAAATATGCCCAGACCCAGTGCAACAGAATACGGAAAGCCACATCAAACCTATATCAACTATACAAGTGGAAAAGATTATTCCATTTTAGTACAACAATACAATGAAAGAATCATTGAATTTTGGGCAGCCATCCCTTTAGAAAAAATTAATTATGCTTATGGGCCAGATAAATGGACCATTAAACAAATGTTTCAACACGTAATTGATACGGAAAGAATTTTTGCATACCGTGCATTAGCCTTGTCAAGAAAGGAACCAGCTGCTTTATTGGGATTTGACGAAAATGAATATGCAAAAAATGCAACAGCTGCCAATAGAAACTGGAAAGATATGTTAGTAGAATGGAGAGTCGTAAGACAATCTACTAACTTATTATTTGCCTCATTTACTGAAGAGCAAAATAAAGCCTTTGGAACCGCTAGTGGCTTCCCTATTTCAGTAAATGCATTAGGCTTTATTATTTTTGGACATGCTTTACATCATTTACATATCCTAAAAGAGCGATACGATATATAAAAAATAACCCCTAACTAAAAATTAGGGGTTATTTTTTTGCCTTAGGCAATATTTATTTTTCGAAGAAATAATTTTTCTTTCGAAAATAAGGAATTACTTGCTTGCGTATAAGTGTACAGCTAATTGAACATCTGTATCAACCATACCAACACCGTAGTTAATGCCAAATACAGTTCTGTCTAATGGGAAGAAAGCTTCAGCAAAGAATCCTTTTGCTGAATCTGTACTTCTGATATAAGCTGTAAAAGTGATAGGTGCTTTAATGCCATGTAAAGAAAGTTCACCAGCTACAGTTGCTCTATCCGCTTTAGTATAATTTACACTTGTAATTGTGAAAGTTGCTTCACCAAATTTGATTGCATCTAAGAAATCAGCTGAAAATAAATGACCTTGTAATTTTTCACCAGCAGCATCAGTTACTTTTAAACCAGCAACATTAATTACGAAACTACCACCTACTAATTTACCACCATCTACTTTTACTGAACCAGATTTAACTGGGAAATATCCTGTGTGGAAATCACTTGTTTTAGAACCAGTAAAGTCAACTTTACTTTTAGCAGCATCTACTGTAAAAGTTGTTCCTTCCACTTTAGTTGATTTTGGAGCAAATGAAAATAAAGCCACTGATGCAAGCATCACTACTGATAACATGATTTTTTTCATATTGAGTTGTTTTAGTTAATTGTCAATAAATATTATAGACTTCAAAAATACAAATCAATGTTTAAACAACAAAATTTATTTTTCCTGATCCATTTAGCTTGATTTAGAACTCATTTTTAGCATTTTATTGGTATCTTTGCCAAAATTTCATCACAATGAACTTGCACGAATTTCAAGCTAAAGAATTACTGAAAAAGTATAATGTCCCTGTTCAAGAAGGGGTCGCAGTTAATAATGTTCAAGACGCTGTAGCAGCTTATCAAAAAATTGCTACAGAAACCAACAATAAATTTGCTGTTGTTAAAGCACAAATTCATGCTGGTGGTCGTGGTAAAGGTACGATTGTAGGTACCGACCAACGTGGTGTTGCTGTAGGTAAATCAGCTGAAGACATTGAAAAATTTGCTAAGAATATATTAGGTGGAACTTTGGTAACTATTCAAACTGGACCTGCTGGTAAAGTAGTAAATCAAATTTTAGTTGCTCAGGACGTTTATTATGATGGTCCTAATCCTACTAAAGAATTTTACTTATCCATCTTATTAGATCGTACAAAAGGAATGAATGTAATCATGTATTCTACCGAAGGTGGTATGAACATTGAAGATGTTGCACATGATACTCCTGAAAAAATATTTAAAGAGTGGGTACACCCAGGTGGTGGCTTACAAGGTTTCCAAGCAAGAAAAATTGCTTTCAACTTAGGATTAAGCGGTGAAGCATTAAAAAGCTGTGTGAAATTCGTAACTAATTTATACAATGCATATGTTGGTTTAGACTGTGCAATGTTAGAGATCAACCCATTATTCAAAACTTCTGACGACAAAATGATCGCCGTGGATTGTAAAATGAATTTAGATGATAACGCTTTAATGCGCCATCCTGATTTATTAGCAATGCGTGATGTAACTGAAGAAGATCCAACCGAAGTAGAAGCTGGTGAGTTTAACTTGAACTTTGTTAAGTTAGATGGTAACGTGGGTTGTATGGTAAATGGTGCTGGTTTAGCAATGGCTACTATGGATATGATTAAGTTAAGCGGTGGTGAGCCAGCTAACTTCTTAGACGTAGGTGGTACTGCGAACGCACAAACAGTTGAAGCTGGTTTTAGAATTATCATGAAAGACCCTAATGTAAAAGCAATCTTAATTAACATCTTTGGCGGTATCGTTCGTTGCGATCGTGTTGCTGCTGGTGTTATTGAAGCTTTCAACAAATTAGGCAATATCAATATTCCTATCATTATTCGTTTACAAGGAACGAATGCTGTGGAAGCTAAAAAATTAATTGATGAGAGTGGATTGAAAGTTCAATCTGCTATCTTATTAAGCGAAGCAGCTGACTTAGTGAAGCAAGCTGTTGCATAGGATACCAAATCATCAGACACTTTCGTGTCTTCTTAACTTTAATAACGCCCCTTTTTAGGGGCATTATTGTTTCTGTGAATTTAAGCTTTTATCACTTTTACTTCGGTGAGGGCGCTAAAGGAATACACATGACCAGTAGCCACTTCGACACACTCAATTCGGATACGACGTTTTTTACCACGTCTAAAAATGCGTCCTTTTAAAGATTCAAACAAAGTGCCTTCAGCTAAATGTGCCACAAAAGAATGGCCTTCTTTTTTCACCACATCATACTTCCTCAAAACCAATAATAGCGCGGTTTCCCCGTTAGCCGTTGCTGCAGGATTCATTAATGTTTTTTGTAAACTCTTTTGAATATCATTTGGGAAAATGCCTAATTGTATAAAAGATGCTAGCAAAGCACTATAAATATTTTTCCATTCTTTTCCATGTGCTTCAACCCTATTTCGATATTGTTCAAAACAAAGTAAATGTGCAAGCTCATGTAATAAAGTAATTAAAAATTCATACTTATTCAAATTACCATTCACTGTAATTTTATGATTAGCACCAAGCACTGCCTGTCGATAATCACCCAAAACGGATTTGCGCGCGCGCGTTACCGTTAAATGCACTTTATATTGATTAATGAGTTGAACAACAGGTTCAAATGTTCCTTCAGGTAAATAAGCATTAAGGGCTGCTAATGGATGTTCAACTTTAGCCATACAATTAAAATGTACTTACTTTTTTATGGTTTGTGTCCATTTAATTTCCAACCATGTATATATCAAATATAAAACCATACTTGCTAATAAAGTTGGAATACCTACAGGTGCTTTTTTTTGTGTTGCATAAAAAAATGCAGCACCTGCAAAAACAAGCATTTTTAATAAAGATCCTACCATAACTGAATTGATCATTGCACGTGGATTATTCATATCTACTTTTCTGATTCTATTAAAATTGAATATGGCCATCATTAATAACATCAAATTAACTGCCATTACGAATTCATACTTTACATGCTGTTCCGCCAATAAAATATGTGCTGATAATAAAATAGCATTCACAATTACAAAGACAAAAAGAACAGGTAATAAATGTTTAATTTTCATAAAAGTTTAAAAATTATTTAGACTTATTTTTATTGTTGGTTTCTT
>Ga0208870_1000141_pt1 | contig 13179 bp, 18 predicted proteins | sample CryBogCBE27Aug07_FD_184590 | JGI IMG/M metagenome (GOLD analysis project Ga0208870, IMG submission 184590) | Freshwater microbial communities from Crystal Bog, Wisconsin, USA - CBE27Aug07 (SPAdes) | ecosystem: Environmental > Aquatic > Freshwater > Lake | place: Crystal Bog, Wisconsin, USA...
TCCGCTGGTAGCGTCCTAATACTAATACCACGGGCGACCTACGGGTCGCCTGGCCCTCATAGGAGTTAATATGGCTGTTTATTATCTTCGTCATCCTATTCATGGCGTAAAAGTCGCTACATCTAATCTCGAAGTGGCGCATGACGAGGAACATGGTTGGGATCAATTTGTCCCCGGTGAGGTGACTGAAGAGCCGACCAATGCTATAGTTTCGCGACGCGGGCGCAGACAAAAGGTAGATGATGACAACGTATTCGGCATACGACCAGATCTGCGGCGCCCTGAGACTGATAGGGATGCTGGCTGAAGGTGAAACGCCTTCTTCTGAGACAGCTAATGATGCCTTAGCAGCTATGAATCAGATGATAGACTCTTGGAATACCGAGCGTCTGTCAGTCTTTTGCACTCAAGATCAGACATTTCTTTGGACGCCAAACTTTCGTGTTCAGACGCTTGGCCCTACTGGCGACTTTGTTGGCAATCGGCCTATCCGGTTAGATGACGCAACATATTTTAGAGATCCGTCAACAAACGTTTCATTTGGCATCAAGATCATTAATCAACAGCAATATGATGGTATTGCCGTTAAGACTGTGACCAGCACTTATCCGCAGGTCATATTTGTCAACATGACATATCCTAACATTACGATGAGCATTTATCCTGTTCCGACGCGTGTGTTGGAATGGCATTTTATTTCTGTTTCTACGCTCGATACGCCAGCGACATTGGCAACGCCTTTATTATTTCCGCCGGGTTATCTACGCGCATTTAAATATAATCTGGCTTGTGAAATTGCTCCTGAGTTTGGCGTCGAGCCATCACCTACAGTTAGCCGCATCGCTATGGCGTCAAAACGCGATCTGAAACGCGTCAATAATCCTGACGACGTCATGGCGTTGCCTTACAGCATGATGCAACGCCGCCAGCGCTTTAACATTTATGCAGGCAATTACTAATGAAGACGCCTATCCTCGGCTCTTCTTATGTAACCAGATCAGTCAATGCGGCAGACGCCCGCATGATAAATCTTTACCCTGAGATTATACCTGAAGGCGGTAAAGAGGCCGCGTGGCTACAACGAGCGCCAGGTCTTAGACTTCTTGCTATTGTTGGCGCAGGTCCTATTCGCGGTCTGTGGGCATTTGGTAATTACGGCTATGTCGTCTCTGGCAATACGTTCTACCGCGTCGATACAAACTGGCTTCCGACATCATTAGGCACAGTAGCAGGCTCTGGCCCTGTCAATATGTCCAATAATAATACGCAAGTTTATATTGCTGCGGGAACGTATGGGTATATTTACGATACATCTACAACTACATTTTCACAAATTACAAGCGCCAACTTCTATGGCGCTGTAGGTGTCGGTTATCTTGATGGATATTTTGTTTATAACCAGCCAGGAACGCAGAATTTTTGGGTATCAAATCTTCAAGATGGCCTGACTATACAGCCATTAAATTATGCGGCGGCTGATGGCGCTCCAGATAATCTTGTCACTCTGATCGTCGATCATCGCGAGGTTTGGTTATTCGGGTCTTATACAGTTGAGGTTTGGTATGACGCAGGTTTGCCGACTTTTCCATTAGCGCGTATTCAAGGAGCGTTTAATGAGATCGGTTGTGCAGCAGCTTATTCTGTCGCTAAACTTGATAACGGCATTTTTTGGCTTGGCACAGATCAGCGCGGTAAAGGTATAGTTTATCGCTCTAATGGTTATTCTGGGGAGCGCATTTCAACGCACGCTGTTGAATGGCAGATTCAACAATACTCACAAATTTCTGACGCTACAGCTTATACATATCAGCAAGATGGTCATTCGTTCTATGTGCTAAACTTTCCAACAGCAGATAGAACTTGGGTTTATGATGTAGCCACACAAGCCTGGCATGAGCGTGCTGGGTGGGATAACGACACGTTCACGCGGCAACGCGGTAATTGTCAGATGTTTTTTAATAACACAAACGTCATCGGCGATTATCGCGCAGGCGCTATCTATTCATATGACTTAAATGTTTATTCAGAAGCTGGAACAATTCAAAAATGGTTACGGTCATGGCGAGCGTTGCCTACAGGACAAAATGATCTAAATCGTTCAGCGCAGCATAGTCTTCAGCTTGATTGCGAAACAGGTGTAGGGATTTCCGGTTATAGTCAGGATGAAGTCAATGCTATTATTTATATTTATGACCGCGCTAACAATTTCATCCTTGACCGTTCTGGGTCTGCTTTAACAATCCGTAACTACACTCAATATACCGTTACGAATGGCGCTGATCCACAGGTCATGCTGCGGTGGTCGGATGACGGGGGGCATACATGGTCTAATGAACATTGGCGTTCTATGGGGCAAATCGGTCAAACAGGCTACCGCACCATCTGGCGACGTCTTGGCATGACAACAAAGCTCCGCGACCGCGTGTATGAGGTGTCAGGAACTGATCCGGTCAAAATAGCTATCGTTGGTGCAGAGTTGCATGTGGACGGCACCAATGCCTAACGTAAATCCCAACAACACACAAATTCCTGCGCCGCGCGTTGAATTTATTGATAAAGCTACGAATTTCGTTTCGCGCGCATGGTATACGTGGCTGTTTAATATCTACCAAGCTGTTCAGGCTGGTGAGCGATATGGATCATATTATGATACAACAACGCAAAGCGCCGCCGCTATAAACACAGCTTATGCCGTTACTTTTAATAGTGCTTATGTTGATGCGTCCAATAATATTCTGCAATATGGCGTTTATGTCGGATCGCCTACGTCTCGCATTTATGTAGACACTACAAGCACATATAACTTTCAGTTTTCATTACAGTTAACCAGTTCAAGCGGCAGCGCACAAAATGTCTATATTTGGGCTGATGTTAATGGAACGTCAGTGCCTTATTCAGGCACAAAAGTCACTCTTCAAGGATCTAACGCCGCGTCTGTCGCTGCGTGGAATTTTGTGCTAAACCTACAAAAAGGCGATTATTTTCGTCTTATGTGGTCTACTGACAGCACAAACGTAAAAATAACAGCGTTTAGTAATTCAAGCCCTGTTCCAGCTATTCCTTCGGCTATTATAACCGTCACAAGTATTGTAGGTGCATAAATGACTGTTCTTACACCAGCCGCAAAAATGCAGTTTTTTGCTGCTTCAGGCATCCCTCTTGCGGGTGGTCTGCTTTACACTTACGCCGCAGGCACGACGACACCATCAGCTACCTATACGGATAGCTCTGGTGGAACGGCTAATAGCAATCCTATTGTTCTTGACGCGAGAGGCGAGGCTAACGTCTGGCTTGGAGCGGCGACGTATAAGTTTAAATTATGTGACTCTACCAATACTGAGATCTGGACTGTTGACAATATTTCAGCTCCTACTTCGGCGCTGTCGCCGGTTTTGTCTGGCAACGTTACTGTTTCATCGAACAGTAGCGGCGCGGCTTTTAAAGTTACTCAGACCGGCACAGGCGCTATTTTTGTCGCTCAAAATTCAGCTGACCCTAATTTAATTCCTTTTATTGTCAACGCGTCTAACAATGTTGGTATTCAAACATCCGCTCCTGGCGCTGCGTTAGACGTAGCTAATAATGGCGCGATCTGGCTATCTAATTCGGGTGTGGCACGGTCGATTATATCGGCTGACGGATCTAACTCTTATTATTCGGCTGAAGGCGCTCGTAGTATAGTTCTTAAGGCTAACGGCACGACGCTGTTTACGATCAATACGACAAACGCTACGGCGACAATCCCGATTGTTTTACCCGCCGATCCCACTACAGCGCTTCAGGCTTCCACTAAACAATATGTTGATACAGTCATGCCGTCAGGTATGATTATGCCTTTTGCAGGCACATCCGCACCGACAAGTTGGCTCGCTTGTAATGGCGCGGCTATTTCACGCTCTACTTATGCAACGCTTTATAATGCCATCGGCACAACTTGGGGCACTGGCGATGGGTCTACGACTTTTAACGTGCCCGACCTTCGCGGTATGTTTTTACGCGGTACTGGCACCAATGCTACGGGGTCTTCTAGCGGCGCGGTTGGCCCATCAGTAGGCGCATACGCAGCGGATACATATTTGAACCACACGCATACGGATTCTGGTCATACTCACACCATAGCTCAATCAAATAGTTCTCTTGTTTGGAATACCACGTCTACATCGGGTAGTTTTGTTAACGCTACGGGCAGTACTACAACTTCTACTGGCACCGCCAATATTCAAGCATCCACGACCGGCGGCACGGAAACAAAGCCAAAGAACTATGGCGTGCTATACATCATCAAAACATAGAAATGAGGCTATGGTTGTCGGCTATCAGGCGACAGATTGGCATATATCGATGACTTTTGAGCAATACACTCAGATTGTAAAGGACTGGGATATAAAAGCCATCTTAAAGGATCAAACGGTTATAGGAGCCATCTATTCCAAAAATGGCGAAACTCATGTATCTATATTACCTGAATGGCGCAAGCGCTGGCTGACAAAAGGACTCTTGAAAGAAATTCTGGCTGATATGCAATTTACACGCGTTACGCCAGGGCATGAGTTCATGTATAATATATTGAATAGACTAGGTTACGTGTCTCAAAAGGACGGAACCGTAGCAAGAGAGAACTAAAATGGGATTTTCTGCCGCCGCTAACGCTCAAAATCAGGGCACTCAACAGGCCATGATGATGCCGGCTTTGCAGGCTCAACAGGCCCAGCAAGCCATTCAGCAAGGACAACAGCAGGCAGCAGGCGCTCTTCAACAAGGTCAGACGCAAGGCGTCAATGCGTTACAGGCGGGGCAAACAGGCGCGCTAGGCGCTCTACAAGATTATTATAATCAAGGCGTTGGTTATCAGCAGCCGTATATGCAGGCGGGCACGCAGGCCACAAATCAGCTTGCGGCGATGTATGCGCCAGGCAGTCAGTATGGTCAAATGCCAACAGCCGCGCAGCTTCAGATGGACCCAAGCTATGCTTGGCGGTTCCAGCAGGGTCAGCAGGCAGCGCAGAACGCTATAGCTGCGGGTCTTGGCGGCGCAAGTGTCGGTGGCAGCGCGTTGCAAGCGTTGACAAATTACGGTCAGAACGCCGCCAGTCAAGAATATCAAAACGCGTATCAGCGATTTATGCAGCAGGCTCAGTTACAGACTGGCGCATTGCAGAATTTAGCTGGCACAGGTGCAGGCGCAGCTAATCAAGCCACAGGATTGGCCGGTCAGACCGGCGCTAATCTTGGAAATGTTTACACCGGAACAGGTCAACAATTAGCAGGCGTTTATGGTAACACTGCCGCTAATCTAGCCAACACCTACACAGGCGCAGCTAATCAGCTTGCGTCTAATTATAACGCATTAGGCCAGAATCTTGGTCAAGGATATGTTAATCAAGGTGCGGCTAATGCGTCTGCTTATATGGGACCAACAAATTTGATGGCCGAGCTTGCGGGTCAAGCTCTCGGTGCGGGTGCAACTTATCTAGGTATGAAGGCGCGCGGATAATGCCAATTCAATATCAGCCAGTTCCAGAATTTCAGGTTCCTAATCTGAATCTTATGGGGTCTTATGCTCAAGGTGTAGCATTGGCTGAAAGTCAGGCAGACCAAGAACGCAAAGATTTATTAGCTGGTATTACTGCCACTAAAGAAGCACGATTAGCAGACCAAGCTACTAAAGAAGCGGCGGCTAAAGAACAAGAGCGCGCGGCCAAACATTATGACGCGCTTGTTAATCTTCTTCCTGCGGTCACAAAAGAAACATGGCCCGCATGGCGTCAGGCTGCGACAGCAGCATATCCCGGCGTTGAAGGAATTGTAAAAAAAGAATTTGATTCTGAGCATATTCGCGATCTGATGGCTAAAGCCTCAGATGATAAAGAACAAATTCTTCAACAGCATTTTGGCGATACGTCGCGGTTTATTCGTGTTGGACGTAAAGGCGGCGCTGAAGTTGTGCCGGGCACAGAAGTTACTGCGCCGGGTAAACAAAAAATTGTTGATCTTGGCGATAAAGGTCAGTTTCTTCAAAATGAAACGACCGGGCAACTTACGCCGGTTACGCCATCAATGCTTCAAGGCGGCATTAACATGCCCGCCGCAAAGGCTGCTATATCCAACATTGAAAGCGGCGGTGATTATGGCGCGCTTGGTCCAGTTACTAAGTCAGGCGACCGTGCTCATGGCAAATATCAAGTTATGGGTGAAAATATTCCTAAATGGACAAAGCAGGCGCTTGGCGTCAGTTTGACGCCGCAACAATTTTTAAATAGCCCTGAAGCACAAGAACGCGTGTTTGAAGATCAATTTTCGCGTAATGCTGCGAAATATGGTTCGGCTCAAGACGCCGCATCAGTATGGTTTTCTGGAAAACCATTAGCTAAAGCTGGGAATCGCGCCGACATTCTCGGCACGACTACTCCAGCGTATGTCAATAAATTTAACGCCGTATATGGCGGTCAAGGCCCAGTTCAGAACGCTATGGTTTCACCAGTTACGGGCGCTAATGCTGTCACGCCAGCAACGCCTATCGGGCCTCCTGCTGGTGTTATAGCGCAACCGCAAATGCCTATTGCTCGTATGCCGACGCCTGTAACGGCTGCGCCTGAATATCCTGTCGGCAGTGTCGAAGCGAATAATCAGAAGTTTGGTAAAGATACGCTTGAGTCGGCGGGTTACGATCCTAAGACAGGTGAAGATAAAATTTCTAAACTTATTATGGGGTCAACAAGCGGCGGCCTTCAATCGCTTGCAGCCGGAATCGTTGGCTATCTTACCGGCGAAGCTACGCCAGGTATGGAAAAGATCTCACAAATCAAAACCATTGTTAATGACGCTATTCTTAAGAAACTTAATGGTAAGCTCGGCGCAGGTATATCAAACGAAGATCGTAACTTCATTCAATCAACACTTGGTAATCTTGACGACCCGTCTATTCCAGCTAATCAGCGTCTTGCGGCATGGAACCAAGTCAAACAAGTTCTATCCAAATATGCTGGGTTTGAACAACCTACAGAAGCAGCGCCAGCAGCGGCTGCACCGTCAGGCGGTCTGTCAGTCTCTGCACCAAATGGTAAGACATATACATTTAAAGATAAAGCGAGCGCTGACGCGTTCCGTAAAGCTGCGGGGCTTTGATGGACTACGACGCATTAGCGGCGCAACACGGCGGCGCAACAGAAACACCGGACTATGAAACATTAGCAGCGCAACATGGCGCGGCAGGGTATGAAGGTATGCCGGGGCCTCGCGGCATATTAAATTACATAGACACGACGCTTGGCAATGTGCCTCAAGATGTAATGAACATCGGGCAAGGCGCGTATAATGTAGCTACAAATCCTTTACAAGCGTTGCAAGGGGTTTCTGAAGCGGTGGCTAACCCGGCTGAAACACTATCAGGTGTAGCGCGGGGCGTTGGTCGTTTTCTTCAGTCTCCTCTTCAAACATTTCAACAAGCGCCTGTTTCAACAGCTCTGAATCTGTCAGGAGCTGGTGCGATTACTGCACCGCTTCGTGCTATTCCATATACATTAGCGGAACACGCATATCCAATGGCTCGCAATGCTTTTGCACCTAAAGCGCGGGCGTATATGGAAACGCTTGGCGCTCAGACGCCGGAGGCTATTAATGCTCTTGCGGCTGCACGCCCAGGTATGACAGTGCCTCAAGCGCTTGCTGACGTTAACGCGCCACAGCTTCAGACATTTGCACAAGCAGCGATGAAGCAAGTTCCACAAGAAGCACGCGCCGCTACTATGGCTCAAGAGCAAGCACGCGCTGCTGAACTTGGACGAATTGCGGGGACACCTGAACAATTAGAATTTGCTAAGACTGTCCGCGATGTTGAGGCAAAGAAAAATTATGCCGAGGCATTTAAACAAGCCGCGCCAGAAATACCTGAAGAATTATTAAACCGCCCGTCGATGAAAAAAGCAGTTAGCATAGCAGATAATATCGCCGCCGAGCGTGGTGGCGCACAGACGCCTATGGCTAAATTGCATACGGTGAAATTAGCGCTGGATGATATGATTCGTGATCCAGAACAGTTTGGCATAGGCGCGGCTGAAGCGGGCGCAATAAAAAGCACTCGAGAAAAATTTATTGAGGAGCTTAAAAAAGTTCCTGAATATGAGACGGCAAGATCAAAATATGCGGCCCAAAGCCAACCGATCAATAAAATGCAAGTAGCACAGCAACTTCAGAAAGCGCTTACGGAGCCAGTTACTGAGGGCGCTACACGCGGCGGTATGTTTGCGCGTGCTGTTGAAGAAGCACCTAAGACAATTAAAAAAGCTACGGGGCAGACGTTTTTTGATAAATTAGAAGACGTTTTTAGCCTTGAAGAAATGAAAGTTGTTAATGACGTTCGTGACGAGTTTCGTCGATCTAAGCTCGCTAAAGAACAGGCGGATCTTGGTAAAGCGGCAACGCCATCAGCGGAAGAATTAGCAAGTAGCAAACTCGGGTCTATTTCGCATCTTAACTTACTTAACCGTGTGTGGACTATTGCTAATACAGTCGTCAAACGTTCGCTCGGTAAGATAGATGAAAAGCTCGCTACTGAGATCGGCATGCAGATGCTTGATCCTGCTGAGTTTAAGAAAGCTCTGACAGCGGCGCAAGAATATTCTAAAGCCACTGAAAAAGGCGTCGAAAATATTCGCGCTCGTAAAGCAGCAACTAAAAAGACAGTTATACCGCCAGCGATTTCGGGGGCGGTTACTTTTGGAAATGTGATGGCTCCTGAAAACCGTAACGCAATGGCGAGATGAAAATGAGCGAATATCAGTTCTTTTTTAACGTCGCCACGGCGATAGTGAGCGTCACTTTTGGATGGGTGCTTAACACGATCTGGGGGTCATTAAAGGATCTTCAGACGGCTGACAAGGCGCTTGTCGATAAGGTCGCGTCAATTGAAGTGCTTGTCGCTGGCCGCTATGTGACGCGCGATGAGTTCAATACATCGCTCAATGCGATCTTTTCTAAATTAGATCGTATTCAAGATCTCATTTCTCAAAAGGCAGACCGATGACCTGGCCTCTTCAATCACAATGCGACGCGTTCTATGGCAATCCTCGCGGTCGTAACGGCGGCGCATCAGCGCAATGGGAAAAAGCTAACCTTATTCGAATCAGCCCGCCGTTTAAAATGCAGTTTGCTGGCAAGCCGATCACGTCAATCGCCATAAATAAAAAATGTGCGGACAGTTTGTCACGGATTTTTGACGTAATATGGCTTGCATCTGGCAAAAATCAAAAAATAATCGACGATTGGGGCGTCTCTGTCTTTTCAGGGTCATATAACTATCGTGTAATGCGCGGCGGTAACGTATTGTCAATGCACGCATATGGGTGTGCTATTGACCTTGACGCCCCCCGGAATTGGTTTCACGACCAAGATCCGCACTTTGCAAAAGTGCCTCAAGTCCTAAAAGCCTTCGAGGACGAAGGTTGGACTTGGGGTGGTTCTTGGTCGGGCAGAAGTAAAGACGGGATGCACTTCCAAGCAGCGCGCGTCAATTAATAGGAGATAAGTATGAATAATATCACATCTTGGATCATGGCTCGCATTTCTGAGCAATCAACCTATTCAGGTCTTGCTACTGTCATCGCCAGCATTGGCTTCTTGCCGCACGCTTCTGAGATTGGTGCGCTTGTCCCAACGGTTGGCGTTTTGATTATGGGTATTATTAAGATCATCCGTCCTACAGCATGACCACTGCAATCATTAGTCTGCTTGGCGGGCTTATGTCTGCGATTGTTAACTTTTTTAACTGGCTGCATGAACAACAACTTGTGCAGTCAGGTATTGCACAGGCTCAATTAGAAAGCATGAAGGCGCAAGCCAATGAAGCTCAACTTGCTATCGCTGCCCGCGAAGCTGTTCGCGCTGATGTTGCCTCTAAGCCTGACAGCGTGCCAGTCAACGACCCTTTCATCCGAGACTGACCACGTATCATTCTGCCAAGCCGCGAGGGCGATATATTATTCGCGGCATGATACGGCCCCTACGATTGCTCAAATACGTGAGCATAACGCGGTCGGGGCCGCACTCAAATGTGGTTGGCTTCGCAAATGATAACCGCCCGTGATGTTGAGCAAGTCCTCAAAAAGCACAAACAACCATCTGGGCGGTATCATATTAGTAAAGCGGCGAAAGAGTTAGGCATAGACCGCCATCGCCTTCGCTATTTAATGTTAAAATATAATAAATTTGAACAGCCAAAACTCCCTCATCGCACGCGTCAAATTGATGAATTAATTCGTGATCGCTTATCTGAAAGCGAGCGAATCATTAACGCCGATGAAGCCCGTGATCTAATTAAAGTAAAAATTAATATTGACGGCCCCGTAGCTCTGCTATGTATGGGTGATCCGCATATTGACGATCCGGGGTGTGCCTTTGCGCTGCTTAAGTCTCATCTTGAGTTGGCTGGTAGCCATCCTTATATCTTGCCTTGTAATATTGGCGACCTGGCAAACAACTGGGTCGGTCGTCTCGCTCGGCTGTATGCTGACCAATCCATCACCGCTAGGGAATCTTGGACGCTCGTTGAATGGATGGTCAAGTCGGTCCAATGGTTATTTATTTTGGCCGGAAATCATGACCTATGGACGGGGTCAGGAGATCCTGTTTCGTGGTTCGCGAAACAAGCGGGGTCCATGTATGAAGAGCATGGCGTAAGACTGGCGCTTCAGCATCCAGATGGCTCAGAGACGCGTGTCCATGCACGTCATGACTTTCCAGGCCACTCAATTTGGAACTCTATGCACGGTCCAAAGCGTGAGGCTATAGCTGGCTTCCGTGACCATCTTCTTATCGCAGGTCATAAGCATATCGGCGGCGATGAAGGCATGATAACGCCCGATGGCACCGCCGCTCAACTTGTTCGGGTGTCAGGGTATAAGGTGGCCGATACCTACGCTAAGTCATTAGGTCTTAAAAAGATGCCCATGCACCCGGCAGCTTTAATAATTATAGACCCTAGAGAAGCTGGCACGTCACGCGGGCGCGTGTTCTGTGCGCCGACAATTGAAAAGGGTGTCTTAATATTAGACGCGCTCCGTAGAGAATATGATGCTTCTAAAAAAAGGAAGAAATCATGACGGAAGACGATGAAGATCTATATGACGGCCCAGACATTATTGAGGAAGCCGAATTAGATCCGGTAGCCGCACGTTGTAATTCGTTTACAAAACTCCTTGCGTATGCCGCTCATATTAAAGATGAGGATCTACGCAAGGAAGCTATTTTAATGCTGGCCGCTGTGCGACGTAGTTTTAAGACTCTGCCGACCGGGGAGCTTGCACAGTTTCCAAATGTGAAAGGTCAAGCTTAGTATTAAGCTTAGTGACAACTGCCGCCCTAAAATCGCGCTTGCGCTTGTAGTCAATATCAGCGCCAGCGTTTGATTTTTGATCTTCGTAATCTTTTGCAAACATCGTCGCAAACGCCTCATAATTCATGGCGTCTAGGCGGCTGTCTGTATGCGTTGGGTTAGCAAAGTTACGCGCGTTTTTGACGCACACCATTATGACCGCCACTTCATAAGGATGTATATCACGACCAAGACGCAGCGAGGCAAGATCGGCTATAAGCTGGAAGTTATTTTCAATACCCCCGTAATCAGCGCCGCGTTCTCCAATAAGATCACTTGCTTGCTTTAATAGATCGTGTGGATTCATTTTCTATTCCCTTTAACAATTCAGTCCGTTCTCGCGTCGCCCGCAGCGTTGTATATCGCTGGTGTAGACGTATGAGTATTGTGGACCGCCGAGCGTTATGGCGCTCGTCCTCCAAGAGGTCCAATACCTCTTGTTCTGTAAAGCCTGCGATGGCCTGGTTAATTTCGCGCCAATTCATCTAGGGCTAACTCCGCTAAAGATTTCTTGTCATATAAACTGGCAAATATGCGTTCGTCAATAGTTTTATTACAGAGGATAACGTAACACCATACGTCTTTGGTCTGGCCTGACCGATGCAAACGTCCGATTGTTTGTTCATATAATTCTAATGACCAAGGCATTGACAGAAAAACAATCTTGTTGCCGCCAAACTGTAGGTTCAATCCATGCCCGGCGCTTTTGGGATGTATAGCTAAGATTTCTATTTCGCCTTTATTCCACCGTTCGACGGCGTCAGGCGCATCTATAGTTTGCATTTGCGGGTATCGGCGTTGTATCTCGGCTAGCTCTTCTTTGTAATTGTAGACGATGATCGTATTGTCGCGCTGATTTTCAGATAAAATTTCGCCCAAAACATCAAATTTGTGGTAGGAGATCCATTCAGGACCGTTGGGTCCGTAGACAAACCCGCCCGCAAGCTGTTGTAACTTATTCGTGACAGCAGCAGCGGTCGCAGCGGTGATCGTTTGACTAAGCTCAAGAACAAACTCCTTTTTCATAGTCTCATATGATTTTCTATCCGGCATATCAACCGACATTCTGACAGTATGCAGCGGCGGTAACTTATCTCTATACTCGCCAGGCTCTAGCACATACGTCCAAGGTTTTATTTGCTTCATCACGTAATCAAGCGACTGAGGCAGCGGTTCCCATTGACCATACTCGCGGTTAATACAACGAAAGTATTGTTGCATAAACGCTCCCTTAGACCGTCCTAAGATCGCTTTATGGATCACTTTGCATTGACCAAATACATCCTCAAGACCGTTTGACGTAAAAGAGCCTGTTAACCCCCAACGAATATCAAACTTGTCAAGCATTTTTTCTAAAATTTTAAAGCGTTTGCCGCTGGGATTTTTAAGCCGCGTCAATTCGTCAAATACAATGCCGTCAAAGTTGCCCGCGATCGAAGCGATGTTATCGTAGTTTGTAACAACAATATCGGCGTCTGAGTCCATTGCTGCTTTGCGTTGTGCTGGCGTGCCGACAGCTATGGCGATCTCAAACTCAGGGCACCATTTAATGCCTTCTTGTTTCCATACGTCAGTGCAGACACGCTTAGGTGCTAACACAAGCCAGCGGTCCACGAAGCCGCTACGAAGCATCTCAGTCATTGCTGTCAGCGTTATTGCCGTCTTACCCGCGCCGACCGGCGCTAGAATCATAGCTCGGTCGTGGGCGTAGAGGAAATCGGCGGCTTCGTGTTGATACGGTCGTAGCTCCATCTGTCTATTTGCTCCCTATTCCATAGACACGCATATTTTTGATTTAGCTTTGCCATGTC
>Ga0208870_1000146_pt1 | contig 12602 bp, 14 predicted proteins | sample CryBogCBE27Aug07_FD_184590 | JGI IMG/M metagenome (GOLD analysis project Ga0208870, IMG submission 184590) | Freshwater microbial communities from Crystal Bog, Wisconsin, USA - CBE27Aug07 (SPAdes) | ecosystem: Environmental > Aquatic > Freshwater > Lake | place: Crystal Bog, Wisconsin, USA...
TTGGAGATAGATGGAGTGGTATCGCATTAGCAAAAAACATTGGATGTAAGGCCATTTATTTAAAGTCAGCTTTACATGAATTAACAGAAGCACAAGAATTGGAATTAAGGCCTTTCATTGCATTTGAAGCTAATACTTGGTCTGAAATTTATAGCTTCTTAAAACTAGGTTTAAGAAAAGTATCCCATACGCGTAACACTAAAGAAACTAAAATTAGTGTGGAACTAAATTTAGATGGAAAGGGAGATGCAAAAATTGAAACTGGTTTGGGATTCTTTGATCATATGTTAGAACAAATTGCTCGTCACGGTGCCTTGGATTTAAATATTAAATGCGATGGTGATTTGCATATTGATGAGCATCATACGATTGAGGATGTAGGTATTGCTTTGGGCGAAGCTTTTGCTTTGGGATTAATGGATAAAAGAGGAATGGAGCGTTATGGTTATGCATTGCCAATGGATGAAGCTGAAGCGAAAGTCTTAATAGATTTTGGTGGCAGAAACTGGATTGTTTGGGATGCCGAATTTAAGCGTGAAAAAATTGGAGAAATGCCTACCGAAATGTTCTTCCATTTTTTCAAATCATTTAGTGATGCTGCAAAAGCCAATCTAAATATTAGTTGTAAAGGAGATAATGAGCACCATAAAATAGAAGCTATTTTCAAAGCTTTTGCGAAGTCGATCAAAATGGCTGTAAGACGCAATCCGGACAGCGATGCGCTCCCTAGTACCAAGGGGGTTTTGTAAGTTACTAACATTTGATAGCTTTAAGCTTACTATTTGTGAATTTAGATAGAATTTTTTGGCAAGGAAAGCTCAAATCTGTAATTTTGCCTTAGAATAAATGATAATGAAAAAAACAAACAATATTTGGTGGTGGCATACAAACTCCGTTGGGGTATTGTAGTGACATAACTATTATTGTCAAAATATACATAAACCCCGACATCCAATGTCGGGGTTTATTTTTTATTATCGGTCAGGAACAAAAATATTAAAACGAAAGAATTTAAAATAGGACATGCAAAAGAAGCAAATTACAACTACCGTATCAAGAATGCTTGCGGATACCTATACTCCAGTAGGTATTTATCTGCGATTAAGAGATAGGTTTAGAGACACTATTTTATTAGAAAGCACGGACTCACATGCTTCGGAAAATAGTTATTCATTTATTGGAGTGAATGCGATTGGGGGAATTGAAATTTCTTCTTTAAACGAAATTGAATATAAATATCCCAATCAGGATCCTGAAAAAGAAATCATTCAAAATGTTCATGCAGCGCCAGATCGTATTTGGTCCTATATGCAACAATATGAAATGAAAGGGCAGGAGGTAAAGGAGGCTGCTTTTGCACAAGGTTTATATGGATACACTGCTTATGATGCGATTCCATTTTTTGATACCATTGAATTTAAAAAAGGAGCAGATGCAGTGCCTTTAATGCGCTATCGTTTGTATCAATATGTAATTGCTTTTAATCATTTTAAAGACGAAATTTTTATTTGTGAAAATAAAATGGACGGTATTGCTTCAGAATATGACGCTTTGGTTTCCTTCATTAAAAGTAAGGATGTGCCTCAGTATCCATTTAGTTTACAAGGGGGTGAAAGTTCAAACTTAACAGATGAGGAATATAGAGAAGCGGTTAAGAAAGGTATTCAGCATTGTATGCGTGGAGACGTTTTTCAAATTGTATTAAGTAGACGCTTTCAACAATCTTTCCAAGGAGATGAATTTAATGTTTACCGCACTTTAAGAAATATTAATCCTTCGCCTTATTTATTTTTCTTTGATTATGGTGATTATAAATTAATTGGCTCTTCACCTGAGGCGCAAATTATTATCAATAATGGGAAAGCGGTTGTGCATCCTATAGCAGGTACTTTTAAAAGAACGGGAGACGCTGTAGTGGACGCCAATATGACCCAAAAATTATTAGACGATCCAAAAGAAAACGCAGAACATGTGATGTTGGTAGATCTGGCACGTAACGATTTAAGTAGAGTATGTACCGAAGTACGCGTAAAGCAATATCGTCAAGTGCATTATTATAGTCATGTAATTCACTTGGTGAGTGAGGTAGAAGGCAAGGTTGCCGAAGGATCGAATCCGTTTCATTTGATTGCAAAAACTTTTCCTGCAGGTACCTTAAGTGGTGCCCCAAAGTTTAAAGCAATGCAAATTATTGATGCTATCGAGCCTACTAAACGTTCTTATTATGGAGGATGTATTGGGTTTGTTGGTTTTAATGGCACTTGTAATCAAGCAATCATGATTCGTACTTTCTTGAGTCAACAAAATACTTTGACCTACCAAGCAGGTGCTGGGGTGGTTGCTGCTTCAGTTCCCGAAAGTGAATTGCAGGAAGTAAATAATAAATTGAACGCTTTAAAAACAGCCATGGTATTGGCAGAAAAAATTCACGAATAATGAAAGTATTAGTTTTTGATAATTACGATTCATTCACTTACAACTTAGTGCAGTTGATTAAAGAGATTGCAACAGATGCAAAAGTGGAAGTGCATAGAAACGATGAAATTCCCTTAGAGGATGTAAAGGCTTTTGATAAAATATTATTATCTCCAGGCCCAGGTATACCTTCCGAATCTGGTTTACTATTGCCATTGATTAAAGAGTATGCCGCTACTAAATCTATTTTTGGAGTTTGCCTTGGTCAACAAGCCATTGGTGAGTCATTTGGAGGTAGCTTGAGTAATTTAAGTAAAGTATATCATGGTATTGCTACGCCGATTCATTTGACAGCTCCCTCTATATTATTTCAAGGATTACCTAATACTTTTAGTGTGGGTCGTTACCATAGCTGGGTCGTGAATGAAAAAGATTTACCAAGCGATTTAATCATTACTTCAAAGGACGATGATGGTTATATTATGTCATTAGAACATAAGACCTATGATGTGAAAGGCGTTCAATATCATCCTGAAAGTGTATTAACTCCGGAGGGTGCAAAAATTATCGCCAATTGGTTAAAATATTAATATAAATAAGCGCAACTATTTTTTAATGAATGTATTAAAGAGATGAAAAAACTATTACAATATTTATTTGAACACAAAACCTTGAGCAGAGAACAAGCTAAGGAAGTATTGGTTCAAATTTCACATGGTGCGTATAATGAGCATGAAGTAACTTCCTTTGTGACTGTATTTTTAATGCGAAGTATTACCATTGAAGAATTGATGGGTTTTAGAGATGCTTTATTATCACTTGCGGTAAAAGTGGATTTAGGTATTGATAATGCAATGGATATTGTAGGTACAGGTGGTGATGGAAAAGATACTTTTAATATTTCTACTTTAGCTTGTTTTATAGTGGCGGGTGCTGGACAGCCAATAGTAAAGCATGGTAATTATGGTGCTTCCAGTGTGAGTGGATCTTCCAATGTAATGGAGCAGTTGGGATATACTTTTAAAAATGATCAAGCGCAATTATCAAAAGAAGTTAAAGAAGCTGGCATTTGTTTTTTACATGCACCTTTGTTTCATCCTGCATTAAAAACAGTGGGACCTATTCGTCGTAATATAGGTGTGCGTACTTTCTTTAACATGTTAGGGCCAATTGTAAATCCAGCGCAACCTAAATATCAATTAATTGGGGTTTACAATTTAGAAATGGCACGTATCTATAATTATGTTTTACAATCTTTAGGAAAAGCTTTTACGGTCATTAATAGTTTAGATGGTTACGATGAAATTTCTTTAACGTCAGATACCAAAATTGTAACTAATAAAGGAGAGTTTACTTTATCGCCATACTCTTTGGGTAAAAAGAGAGTGATGCAGGAAGATTTAGCAGGTGGCGCAACAGTGGAAGAAGCTGCTCAAATTTTTAGAAATATTATTCAAGAAAAAGGGACCTGGTCTCAAAATGCAGTAGTCTTGGCAAATGCTGCCATGGCATTGAACTTAACGGGTAAGTATGAAAATTACGAGCAGGCTTATCAGGCTGCGGTTACTAGTTTAGAATCAGGTGCGGCAAATAATTGTTTACAAAAATTAATTAGTCTGCAATAATGAGTACCAATATTTTAGCAAAAATTGTAGAGACAAAGTTTGGCGAAGTAGCTGAAAGAAAAAAGCAAATAACCATTGCTCAATTACAAGCCATGCCTTTGTTTGAAAAACCATGCTACTCCTTAAAAGCAAATATAATAGATACTTCAAAGACAGGCATCATTGCTGAGTTTAAAAGACAATCCCCTTCAAAAGGAATTATCAATGCAGTGGCAAGTGTGGAGGAAGTGGCAAAAGCCTATACACAGTTTGGTGCATCAGGAATATCTGTTTTAACCGATGGTCCATATTTTGGAGGCAGTCTTGCTGATTTAAGTATTGCAGTTCAAAATGAAATTCCTGTTTTACGCAAAGAATTTATCATTGATGAATTTCAAGTTATTGAAGCCAAGGCATACGGGGCTTCTGTAATTTTATTAATAGCTTCTTGCTTAACACCAGTTGAGACAAAATCATTAGCCAGCGTTGCAAAAGGTTTAGGCTTGGAAGTATTGTTGGAATTGCATGATGCATCGGAATTAGCACATGTATGTGAGGAAGTAGATTTAGTAGGTATCAATAATAGAAGTTTAAAATCTTTTGAAGTAAATATTGAACATTCATTGCAATTGAAAAACTTATTACCGAAAGGAAAGCTAAGTATAGCGGAGAGTGGTATTTATGATTTGGCTACTTTTCAATTATTGAAAAAGGAAGGCTTTAACGGATTTTTGATGGGAGAATATTTTATGAAACAAGAAAATCCAGCAAAGGCGTTTGAGGAATTTAGTCTACAAATAAAATAAAAGATTAATAAAAAGGAGCGATTAAAATATATTAAATGAGGACATTGAAAATTAAAGTTTGCGGAATCACAGATATCAATCAAGCCATTGCATTGGAAGCAATGGGTGTGGATTGTATTGGCTTTATTTTTTATGCTCCTTCCAAAAGATATGTTTTAAATAGTTTACTGTTAAGCGATATTAAAAATTTTACATCATCCAATGCTAAGAAAGTGGGGGTGTTTGTAAATGAACCTATTGAGCATGTCATTAATATTATAAAAAATGCAGGCTTGGATATGGTTCAATTGCATGGGGATGAGGATTTGGAATATTACACACAATTAAGAGCGCAATTAGCAGCAGCGTCTTTGCAGAATACACAATTGATAAAAGTATTTAGGGTAGGTGATAAAATGCCGGAAATTGCTTCATTTGAAAATAGTGCGGATTATTATTTATTTGATACGGATAGTAAAATGTATGGTGGAACAGGTGCTCATTTTAATTGGGAATTAATAAAAGGCAATTCAATAGGCAAACCTTATTTTTTAAGTGGAGGGATTGGTCCTAATGATATTGGAGGTATTGAAGTAATGAAAAAAACAAAAGCAGGCAAAGATTTGTTTGCGTTGGATATCAATAGTCAGTTTGAACTGGCACCAGGTAATAAAAATTTAGAAAAAATTAAATCCTTTATAGATGCACTCATTTAACAAGTCAATCAATTATCAAGACCCTAGTGCCGAAGGCTACTATGGTGATTTTGGAGGTGCGTACATTCCAGAAATGTTGTACAGTAATGTAGAGACTTTAAAAACGCAGTACCTGCAAATTATGCAGGATCCTGAGTTTCAAAGAGAATTTCATGCTTTGCTAAAAGATTATGTGGGAAGACCCACTCCTTTGTTTTATGCAGAAAGATTAAGCAAGGAAATTGGCACGCAAATTTATTTAAAGCGTGAGGACCTTTGTCATACAGGGGCACATAAAATAAATAATACCATTGGTCAAATTTTGTTAGCACATCGTTTAGGCAAAACAAAAATTATTGCAGAAACGGGTGCGGGTCAACATGGAGTAGCAACAGCAACGGTATGTGCTTTAAAAGGTTTAGAGTGTGTGGTGTATATGGGGGAGAAAGATATTGAGCGTCAAGCACCCAACGTGGCCCGCATGAAAATGTTAGGCGCGAAAGTAGTACCCGCAACTAGTGGAAGTAAAACTTTGAAAGATGCAACGAATGAAGCCATTCGTGCTTGGATTAATGAACCCAATGAAACACATTATATTATTGGAAGTGTAGTAGGGCCACATCCTTATCCAGACATGGTAGCGCGTTTCCAAAGTGTAATTAGTGATGAAATTCGCAAGCAATTAAAAGAAAAAACAGGTTCTGAATTGCCAACGCATGTGGTTGCTTGTGTGGGAGGAGGATCCAACGCAGCTGGTGCATTTTATCATTTCTTAAATGAGGAGACTGTTGATTTAGTAGCCGTGGAAGCTGCTGGTCATGGCGTAAATTCTGGAATGAGTGCAGCCACTACACAATTGGGTAAGCCTGGTATATTGCATGGTAGTAAAAGTATATTAATGCAAACCGAAGATGGACAGGTAGTAGAGCCACATAGTATTAGTGCTGGATTGGATTATCCAGGTATCGGTCCATTGCATGCATTTTTATATGAAAGCAAGCGTGGTACTTTCACCAGTGCTACTGATGAAGAGGCATTGCAATGGGCTTTTCATTTATCAGAAATTGAAGGCATCATTCCTGCATTGGAAACTGCACATGCTTTTGCTATTTTACCTAAAATGAATTTTAAACCAAATGATGTGGTGGTAGTTTGTTTAAGTGGAAGAGGAGATAAAGACTTGGCTACTTATATGCAAGTAATGGATATGAAAAAATAAATTGAAGATCATTAAATATCATTAACAGTATTATTTAAAGAATATATTATGTCAAGGTTATCGGAATTATTTAAGAATCAAAATCAACGTGTACTGAATGTGTATTGTACTGCTGGTTTTCCGCAACTTAACAGCACTTTGCAAGTGATGGAAAGTTTGCAAGCCAACGGAGCTAATATTATTGAATTAGGGATGCCTTATAGCGACCCATTAGCAGACGGAGAAGTAATACAATCTAGTGGTAATGTTGCTTTAGCGAATGGAATGACCATTGAAACCTTGTTCGAACAATTGGCAACAATGCGCAGTAGCATTCATATTCCTGTGGTATTAATGGGGTATATGAATCCTATTTTGCAATATGGTTTTGAAGCATTTTGTAAGAAAGCAAAAGCAGTAGGTGTGGATGGCTTAATTCTACCTGACCTTCCTTTGTTTGAGTTTGAACATTTATATGGAAAGACGATCAAAGAAAATGATTTAGACTTTGTTTTTTTAGTGACACCAGAAACGCCAGCAGAAAGATTGAGAAAATTAGATGAATTAAGCACTGGATTTTTATATGCAGTAAGTTCATCGGCAACTACTGGTAAGGATAAAGATTTTTCAAAAGTGGCAGTATACTTGCAAAAGTTGCAGGCAATGAATTTAAAGAATCCGGTATTGGTTGGTTTTGGAATTAAAGACAAGGAAACCTTCGATGCCGTTTGTGCATATTCAAATGGTGCGATTATTGGCTCAGCCTATATCAATGCATTGTCAAAAGGAACAGATGTAAATAACACTACGGCACAATTTTTAAAAGCAGTGTTAAGCTAATTTAAACATGAGTTTAGTAATTATACAATACAATGCGGGAAATATTCAGTCGGTGCTTTATGCATTGGAGCGATTAGGCGTGCAGGCAACAGTGACTGATAATGTAGAAGCGATACAATCATCGGACAAAGTTATTTTTCCGGGTGTAGGAGAGGCAAGTACCGCGATGCACTATTTGCAAGCGCGAGGGTTGGATAAAGTAATTAAAAACTTAAAACAACCCGTATTTGGCATTTGTTTAGGCATGCAACTCATGTGTGCTTATTCCGAAGAAAATGATACCAATTGTTTAGGCATTTTTGAAGAACAAGTAAAATTATTTAAGCCGAATGAAGCAACTATTAAAGTGCCTCAAATAGGATGGAATACGATAACCGATTTAAAATCCAATTTGTTTAAAGGAGTGAGTGAAGAAAGCTATGCTTATTTTGTACATGGTTATTATGCAGCATTAGGCAAACATACCATTGCAACTACAAATTATGTGCAACCCTATAGCAGTGCCCTGCACAAGGATAACTTTTATGGGGTACAGTTTCATCCCGAAAAATCAGCGAAAGTAGGAGAACGAATTATTCAAAATTTTTTAGAACTATAATTACATATCCATTTTAAGTTATAAATAATATTATAAGAAAGGTCAATAATAATAAGTAATGCAAATAATCCCAGCAATAGATTTAATAGAAGGTAAATGCGTACGCTTGACGGAAGGAGACTATGCGCAAAAGAAAATATACAATGAGGATCCTTTAGAAGTAGCCAAAGCTTTTGAAGGGATTGGGCTGATGCGTTTGCATTTGGTGGATTTAGATGGGGCCAAAGCTGGCGAAGTGGTGAACTGGAAAGTGCTAGAAAAAATCGCCAACCAAACCAGTTTAAAAATTGATTTTGGCGGCGGAATTAAAAAAGAAAGCACTTTAAAAACAGTATTGGATACAGGTGCAGCTTATGCAACCATTGGTAGTTTAGCAGTAAAAAATAGAAATGTATTTGAGGAATGGATTGAGCGATTTGGTGCAGCTGTTTTTATGTTAGGCGCAGATGTATTTGAAGAAAAAATAGCCATTGGCGGTTGGTTGGAAAAAACAGATATCAACGTTTATACCTTTATGCAGTCTTATATGGATAAAGGCATAACACAAATGTTTTGTACGGATATTCAAAAGGACGGAAAGTTACAAGGCCCTTCCATTGAATTGTATAAAAAAATTATTTCCAAATTTCCAACCTTGCAGTTAATAGCTAGTGGGGGTGTAAGTAATTTACAGGACTTAAAAGATTTACGTGAAATTGGTTGTGCTGCTGCTATTGTAGGGAAAGCGATTTATGAAAACAGAATTAGTTTAGCCGAATTAAGTAAATTTTAAAAGTAAAGTTTAAAAATATATCATGTTAACCAAAAGAATCATACCCTGCTTAGATATTAAGGACGGCCGAACGGTGAAGGGGATTAATTTTGAGCAAATTCGAGATGCGGGTGATCCAATTGAATTGGGTGCATTTTATGCAGATCAAGGTGCCGATGAATTGGTTTTTTTGGACATTACAGCCACCGTTGAAAAAAGAAAAACATTAAGTGAACTCGTTAATAAAATTGCGCATAAGATTAATATTCCTTTCACGGTGGGTGGAGGTATTAAAACCGAAGAAGATGTGAGTGTGCTTTTACAAAATGGTGCGGATAAAATTTCGGTGAACACTGCAGCATTTTTAGACCCCACTATTATTAACCGATTTGCAAAAAACTTTGGAAGTCAATGTGTAGTATTAGCCATTGATGCTAAATGTGAGGAGGACAATAACTGGTATGTGTATTTAAATGGAGGTCGTAAAAAAACAGATAAGCTAGTAACCGAGTGGGCTAAAGAAGCCGTGGATTTAGGGGTGGGTGAAATTTTATTAACCTCCATGAATCATGATGGGACTAAACAAGGTTTTGCTTTAGATATTACAGCACAATTGGCGGAAACTTTGCCTGTACCGATTATTGCATCAGGCGGGGGTGGTAACGAACAACATTTTTTAGATGTTTTTACGCAAGGCAAAGCGGATGCTGCCTTGGCTGCTAGTATATTTCATTATAAGGAAGTAGCCATTCCAGATTTAAAACAATATCTACATCAAAAAGGCATTGCCATAAGATTATAAACTTTTATTAATTTCAATTATGAATATCAACTTTTCAAAATACGCAGATGGTTTAGTTCCAGCTATTATACAGGATGCAAACACTAAGTCCGTATTAATGATGGGCTTTATGAATCAAGAAGCGGTGGATGTTACTTTGTCTCAACAGAAAGTTACATTTTATAGCAGGTCAAAATCAAGATTATGGACCAAGGGCGAAGAGAGTGGCAATTTTTTAAATTTCGTGAGCATGGCTGTGGATTGTGACAACGATACTTTGTTGATTCAAGCTAACCCAGTTGGACCAGTTTGCCATAATGGTACGGATACTTGTTGGGGAGCAGCTAATAATCCCTCCAATACCGACTTTTTAAATACTTTAGAAGGGGTCATTGCACAAAGAAAGTCAGCGGCTGCGGATACTTCTTATGTAGCAAGTTTATTTGCCAAAGGCATTAATAAAATTGCACAAAAAGTGGGAGAGGAAGCAGTAGAGGTTGTTATTGAAGCAAAGGACAATAATGAAAAGTTATTCCTGGATGAATCTGCTGATTTATTATTCCATTACCTAATATTATTGCAAGCAAAAGGCAACACATTAAGCGATGTGGTAAAAGTATTGTCAGATAGGCATGCTTCAAAGGGGTAATTGGGGTAAGGATATTAAGTTAATTGGCATTATTTAAAATGGCTATTAGTACTTATATTTGAATTATACTTGTGTTGATTGGGTAGCTCAATCACACAGAAACATAAATACAAAACATGAAAAAAATAACACTAGGACTTTTCGCATTATTGTTTATTGGACAGTTAAGCGCACAGAAATTAAAAATAAATGGTAATTTAACAAACTTACCAGACGGAACCCCGATCAAATTAATTGATGGGATGGCGAATAAACCAGTTGACTCTGCTAAGTCATTAGACGGAAAGTTTACGCTTGGTACTAAGGTGGAAAGCCCTACCATTTATGTATTATTATTTACACCTGCCAATACACAACCTGCGCAAATCCCAGTATTTGTTGGCAATGATCAATTGGAAATTGTAGGTGATTTAAGAGAGACGCCAACCATGCAGTTTAAAGGTTCAGCAACGCAGGATTTATATCTTACTTATATGAAAACTTTGACTCCTAAAATTCAAAGCTTAATGTTAGATAAATCAATGGCTGCTTCTCCAGCAGGTGCAGTCGCAAAAGATTCTTTAACAAAGGAAGTTGCGTCAAAAGAGGCTGATTTAACCAATACGTTAACTGGTTTATTGAAAGCAAATAATCAATCTCAAGTTTCTACTTTATTTTTAATTCAATGCACCAATTTTGTTGCTTATATTAAAGAGCACCTTGGTGAATTATATGCATTGTTAGATGGCCCTGCTAAAAAAGGACCTTTTGCAGAGTTAATTGAAAAGTCAGTACAATCTGCTGGCTTGGGTAAAGTGGGTTCAGTATTACCAGAGTTCAAACAAAATGATGTAAATGGTAAATCAGTAAGCTTAAGTTCATTAAGAGGTAAATATGTATTGATTGATTTTTGGGCAAGCTGGTGTGGTCCATGTAGAGCAGAAAATCCTAATGTTGTAAAAGCATTTAATACATATAAGGCAAAAGGCTTTACGGTGTTGGGTGTTTCATTGGATCAGGATAAAGCAAAATGGTTGGAAGCAATTAAGAAAGATGGTTTAGCTTGGACACATGTAAGTGATTTAAAATATTGGAACAATGAAGTAGCTGTTAAATTTGGTATTCAAAGTATCCCAGCGAATTTCTTAATTGATCCAAATGGTGTAATCATTGGAAAGGATTTAAGAGGAGAGGATTTGGAGAAAATCTTAGCTGCTAATATTAAATAGTACGATTAAATTTGTTAATTGATAACATTAAAAAAGCCCTAAATTATTTTAGGGCTTTTTTGTATTCAGCTTCTTCGAAACCGATAACTAGTACTTTTCCATCTTCTTCAATCAATGGTCTTCGTATCACTGAAGTTTTTTCCATCATTAAAGCAATGGCTGCTTTTTGATTGGTAATGGTTTCTTGAAATTCTTTAGGCAATTGCTTCCAAGTAGTTCCTTTCTTATTAATCAATGCTTCCCATCCAATTTGTTTTGACCATGCAGTAAGTTGGGTAGCCGTAATGCCTTTCTTTTTATAATCGTGAAACTCATATCCAACTTTATTGGTTTTTAACCAATCCAATGCTTTTTTTACCGTATTGCAGTTAGGTATTGCGTAAACAGTTTTCATAATGATGCAGTATGTTTTATGGAGGGTTACTAATCTGTAATCTTTTTTATTGAATGTATTTTTTCCCTAACCAACTTTCGCTAATCGGTTGCATCCATTTTGTTTCCATTTCGGCTTTATTAGCGACTAGGTTATTAAAGTATAAAGTATCCTTTTGTAACATGCCATTTTCTAAAGCATAAGCTACCTGTGCCATAGGAATTGTTTGTACTTTGTCCTTCACCCAAAAAGCCAATAGCTCACGGTTAAACATTTGTACTCCAGTCATTTTTTCAATTTCTTTAATCACATGTACAGAGCTATCTGTGCTACATCCGCCCACGGTTGTAAATGATTCATCTGCCATTAAAATAATAAACTGACCATACAAAGCTGTGGCAAACCCTTTCACTGGAGCGCCATGACTTTTCCATTGATCAATGAAATTTTCTAGTAATTCTTCAATTTTAAATAATTCACCCATGGTAAATGTGCGATTGGATTGATAAATCCAAAGCTTTGATTGTGGATGAAAGTTAGCTGGTAATATAGTGGATAAGTCTACCGTCATTTGATAAAAATTTAATGATAATTTATGCGATTGCTTTGGCTATGATTTCGGCAATATCTAAAACTTCTGTTTTTATTTGTTCAGCTCTATTTTTGATTCCATCGCTAAGCATCGTATTGCAAAAAGGACAAGCG
>Ga0208870_1000158_pt1 | contig 12001 bp, 8 predicted proteins | sample CryBogCBE27Aug07_FD_184590 | JGI IMG/M metagenome (GOLD analysis project Ga0208870, IMG submission 184590) | Freshwater microbial communities from Crystal Bog, Wisconsin, USA - CBE27Aug07 (SPAdes) | ecosystem: Environmental > Aquatic > Freshwater > Lake | place: Crystal Bog, Wisconsin, USA...
AAATTTAGCTACAGGTGTTACTGGAACTTTGGCAATTACAAATGGTGGAACCGGAGCAACATCAGCTACGACTGCATTAACTAATTTAGGCGCAGCTCCATTAGCTTCTCCAACATTTACGGGTACGGTAACTACAGGTAGTATTAACACTGGTGCTTTAACTGCAACGAGTGTGAATACGCCAATTTATGCATCCACTCCACAAGCTTTAACAGATGGATCAACAATTTCATGGAATCCTGCTTTAGGATTAAATGCAAGTGTGACATTAAATGGAAATAGAACTTTAAGTTTTACATCAACGCCAACAGCTGGAGCTTATGGAACTTTAGTAGTTACACAAGGGACAGGAAATAATACATTAACATTACCAACAATTGTTGGAGTAACCAATAAAGTATTAGGTTCAACATCAACAAGTTCCATTGCTTTATCTTCCTCAGTGGGAGCAAAAGACATTATCAATTTTTACTTTGAAGGATCTAATATTTATTGGAATGTGGGTCAAGGATATGGTAATGCAGCTAGTTTTACAGCAACAAACATTGCTGGTGGTGCATCAGGATCTATTCCATATCAAACAGGATCGGGTGCTACAAGTTTATTAGCTAAAGGAACGGATGGTCAAATATTAACTTTAGCATCTGGATTGCCAATATGGACTGCGGCACCTGTAACTGGTGTGACTTCTGCATCGAGTCCATTAAGTATTTCAAGCAATGCCCTTTCATTAGGAACAGTTCCTGTTGCAAATGGTGGAACGGGTGTTACAACAACACCTAGTAATGGACAAATAGACATTGGTAATGGTACTGGTTTTTCAAGAACTACATTGACTGCAGGTACAGGTATTTCCATTACAAATACTTCTGGAGCTATTACAATTGCAAGTAGCGGAACTACAGGTGTTCCTTACACTGGGGCAAACCAAGCTGTTAATTTAGGGGCTTATGATTTAAAAGTAAATGGTTTGACAATTGGACTAGGAGCCGGATCAATGTCAAATACGGTGACAGGTATAGCTTCATTATCAAATAATACAACAGGTAATTATAATGTTGCGATTGGTAATAATACACTTTTAAATAATACATTAGGTTCAAATAGCACTGCTGTAGGTTATAATTCACAGTCGCAAAATACGTATGGAACAGATAATGGATCATTTGGTTATAATTCACTCATTTCAAATACTACAGGTTCATATAACAATGCATTTGGTGGAAGAGCTTTAAATGCTAACACAACAGGTTGGTTTAATACAGCTATTGGTAGAAGATCTTTATATACAAATTCAACTGGAAATCATAATACAGCAATTGGTAATTATGCAGGGGTAGCAGTTGGTAATCTAGAAAATGCAACAGCAATTGGGGACAGTGCTATCGTTTCAAACAGTAATACTATCCAATTGGGTAATACCTTAGTGACCAATGTAAATACAAGTGGAACCTTAACTGCAGGTACAGTAACTTATCCGAATACACATGCTGGAACATCAGGCCAAGTTTTAACTTCATTGGGAAGTGGTACATTATCATGGACAGCTTCAGCGGTTTCTAAACCTACTTCGGATCAATTTACTGCAACAGCTGGCCAAACAAGTTTCACTTTAACGCAAACTCCAATTACCAATACAACCGTATATCCTAATATAAAACCAAATGTTTGGATGTATATTAATGGAACAAGAACTAATAATAGTGCTTATTCAATAAGTGGAACAACAGTAACTTATACAGCTTCGGCAAATAATAGTTATACATTGGTTGTGGGAGATCGTATTCAATTTGACTATGCTTATTAATAAATATGAAAATTGAATTTTTTAAAATGAAACTTAAAAATGCATTAGTAATATTAGGATTATTGCTTTGTTCAAATTTTGTTAATGCTCAAAACACTTTAGATAATGTTGGGCTGACAAATACAACGCAAGCATCCGTTGCTTATTCATTGCGTTTATTAAGTTCTTCTTATACTGGACCTTTAGTTAGGATAAAAGTAGGTTCACTGTTTTATGATGTCTATCCAGATGCAAGTACTAAAAATTTCAGTTTAAGTTCAAAAATTTCTGCGTCTATAAGCACTTATAATGCTGCTATGGCAGCAGCAGGAGCAAATGCATTAAGTACAATTATAACCGGTGCTACTGATGCAACGGTAGCAATTTGGTACGATCAAAGTGGTAATGGAGTAAATGTTTTATCTAGCACCTCTACTGCAAAAATTATAACTGCTGGAGTTATTAATTTAATAAATGGGCAACCAACGGTATATTTTAATGGAAGTACTTCTTATTTAACTTCCTCTGTAACTGTTAATTATAGTGCACAAACTGCGGCTACAATAAATGCAGTGGTGCAAAATGTAGCTAGTATCGACTATATATCAGGAATTATTGCAACAGGTGATAATGGCGGTTGGGGCCTTTGTTATGATCCTACTTCTACTATTAAAGGATATTGGATAGATGCATCAGGAGGAAATGGAGCTACTACAAATGAGAATACAACTGATCTTAAAATTGTTACTGGATTAATAAGCAAAACTGCCAATTCGTATATTTATTTAAATGGAGTAGTAAAAGGAACTAAAGCTGCACAGAATACTTCAAATGGTACTGCAGATAAGATGTATATTGGCATGAGGGGAAATTTTGCAGCTAGACAATTTAATGGTAATATTTCGGAAGTCTTAATGTTTGCAAAAAATTTAACAACTACAGAGCAAACTACTTTAGAGGCTAGTCAATCTATATTCTTTCCTCCAACTGTTACTGTCACATCAAGTGCAGCTGGTGCTTTTTGTGCTGGAACCAATGTTATATTTACTGCTGTTACAAGTGGATTAACTTCTCCAACCTATCAGTGGTATAAAAATAGTGTTGCAATTAGTGGAGCAAATGCTTCGACTTATTCAGCCACTACTTTAAGTAATAATGATGTAATCAATGTTACTTGTTCAACTTCATCAAGTATTGTTAGTGATAACTCTTTATCATTATGGCTTGATGCAGGAAATGTAACTAGCTATTCGGGATCAGGATCTACATGGACAGATTTAAGTGGTAAAGGAAATCATGCAACTTTTAATTCCCATCAAACCTATAATTCAAGCAATGGAGGTTATTTTCAATTTGATGGAACAGCAAATCCAATGTTGATTAATAAAGTAACATCGGCAACAACCGAAGTAACAATGTCGGCATGGGTATATATTACACCTGGCACTACTCAAGGTTCTTTTATAAAAAATGGTGCAGGTAATGGATATACTTATGGTGCTGGAGGAGGTGGTGGATTTTGCGGATCTTCATTCCCAGGAATGTTATTGGCAGGCCAAAGTTGGTTAGGAAGTAATCCAGGTACCAGTAATTTTTTAACTGGGTGGCAATTATGTACGATGGTAATTACAGGAACTTCTCCAACCACTTATAAATATTATATAAATGGGACTTTAGCTAACATTGCAACTTTTAGCTCACCAGCTATTCCAAATGGTTCTTATACAGCGATTGGAGATAATTATGGAGATGGAGGCGCTTGTACACCATTTAATAGTAAAATGGGTGCCGCTTATTTTTATACCAAAGCATTAACATCAAGTGAGATAACTCAAAATTATAATGCAACTGCAACAAGATTTGGATTAAGCAGTTCAACAAGTATAACTTCAAATTCAATAACATCTACTGTCAATGCATTGCCTTCTGCAAATGTTACCGTGAATGGAGATGCATGCATTAATAAAACATCTTTAACTACGTCTTCTGGTTTAACTTCTTATGCATGGTATAAAGATAACGTAGTTATTTCAGGGGCTACTAGTAACACTTATACACCAAGTGCAAGTGGTGTTTATCTAGTGACTGTTTCAAATGGAACTTGTTCAAATACATCTTCAACTACAACTATTTATAATTGTGCCGTAGGTAGTGATGGGAAAATGAATACAACTTCAAATTCAAACTTAGCAATTAGTCCTGAAGGTGGCGCAAATTTTGGAACAGGTAGAGATTTTGCGGGGAAATTGTATAACATAACTGGATTAACCACTTCTTCGGGAGCCACTGGTGTTACTACTGCGGTACTTGGTGGGATAATTAGTGCAACAAATGCGATAACATCAAGTATTGGAGTTATTTATAGTACAGATTTTAATTTTGGAACTTATACAACAGCTACATTGCAATCAAATGTTTCTGCTGGAACTTATACAACAACAATAACTGGTCTGAGTTCATCAACTACCTATTATGCTAAGTCATTTATAGTTAATAAAGCTGGAACTAGTTATGGTAATGTAGTAAATTTTACTACTCAAGACCCCCCAAAAACACTAGGACAATTTTATGGAGGAGGAGTTATTTTTTATATTCTTAAACCAGGTGATGCAGGATATGATGTGAATGTTCAACATGGGTTGATAGTAGCACTTGTAGATCAAAGCTTAGGTATTAGATGGAATAATGGTACTAATATTTCAATAAGTACAGGTAGCAATATTGGAACAGGTAGTACAAATACAGATGCAATTATAGCTAGTCAAGGGGTTTCAAATAGTTATGCTGCTGGTTTGGCTAGAGCATATACAGGTGGAGGTTTTAATGATTGGTATTTACCTAGTGCTAGTGAACTGTTAAAACTTTCTGGTTCTTGGGATGGTCAAGCATATGGAAGTGGAATAGCACTATATATATATGCATATGGAGCAACTTCATTTCAGGCTTTTGGAGCTAATACCTATTGGACTTCTTCTCAAGCAGATATAAATTTAGCTATTCGACAGAATATTGGTTCTCCTTCACAATATTATGAACAGAAGGCAAGCACTTTCGCAGTCAGAGCAATTCGTTCATTCTAAATTTATTAAATGAAAAAGTTTCTTACCATATTATCTGTTCTCTGCTCGTTTGTAAATATTTTACAAGCACAAAATACATTAGATAAAATTGGATTAACAAATAGCACCAGCGCTTCCGTTGCTTATTCACTAAGACAATTGAGCACTAGTTATACTGGTCCTTTAGTGAGAATTAAAGTAGGTACTTCTTTTTATGATGTTTATCCTGATGTAAATTCGAAAAACTTTAGTTTAAGTTCAAAAATTTCAGCTGCAATAACGAATTATAATGATGAAGTAGCTGCATTTGGATCAAATATGTTAAGTTCAATCATAACGAGTTCTACCAATGCAACCGTTGCAGTTTGGTACGATCAAAGTGGCAATGCAATTCATGTTTTATCAAATAGCTCTACTGCAAATATTATTACAGCAGGAATTATAAATACATTTTACGGACAACCCACTATTTATTTCTCTGGAAGTACATCGTTGTTGACATCTTCAAATACTGTTGATTTTAGTGCACAGTCGGGTGCGACAGTAAACGCAGTAGTTCAAAATTTAAATACAACTGCCTCTGTTGGAGGGATTATTGGTACTGCAAATGGAATTCAATATCCTGGATACAATCTTTCATATGGCGCAAATGGGGTAGGCTATCAATCAGATGGGGCTGGTTGTCAACCTGGAACAAGCATAGTTTCAACAAATCCTCAAATAGTCAGTAATATATTTGTGAATAGTACTACAAATCTCTCAAATACTTATATAAATGGGGTGTTGAAGACTAATTCTGGTAGTACATGTGGACTTACTAATACGAGTGGATCTAAAATTTATATAGGTAGTGCTAGAGGATATGGGGCTTTTTCTTTTGTTGGAAATATTTCTGAAGCCATAATATTTCCAAAACAATTGGTTGATGCAGAGAGAAATCCATTAGAAGCTAATCAAACTGCAACTTATTTTTCCCCAGGGGTATCAATAACATCATCTGCTACAAATAATACAAGCTGTTCAGGGACTTCAGTAACATTCACTGCCAATTTTTATAATTTTACGAGTACTCCTACTTATCAATGGTATAAAAATAATGTTGCTATAACAGGAGCGAATTCTGCTACTTATTCAACAACTACATTAAATAATAACGATCAAATATATGTTTCCGCTGCACTCGATATTTCATCCGTTACTAAAGTTACAAGTAATCTAATTGCGAATTTGGATGCAGGTAATGCTAGTAGTTATAATGGAAGTGGAAATACATGGACCGATTTAACCGGGAATGGCAACAAAGTTACTTTATCTGGAACTGGATATTCAAATGTCAATGGGGGAGGTATTTCTTTTAATAGTTTAGGAACAGGTTACGGCACGCATACACTTTCATCTCCACCCTTTAATGGAGATTTTACTTGGTCAAGTATATTTAAAGCGCCAGATCAATCAACAAATGGATGGGATTTTTTATATGGGGTGGGTTCTTACAATGATTTTTGGATTGCTACTGTTAGTGGAAAGCCTGCCTTTAGCTGGGGTAGCTGGTTTAATTTCATAATTAATACGGATGCTGAATCACAAATGGTAACTGGAAACTATTACATGCTTACTTTGGTAAGATCCGGCAATAAACTTTCAAGTTATCTGCAAGCAGCACCCTATGGTGTAGGAGCTTCCATTTCTGGGACGATTGCAACTTCGCCTATTTCGGTTGGTAAGGGACCGAGTGGTGAACATTGGGAGAACGGAATAATGAATGTCATGTTGCTTTACAATAAAGCTTTGACTCAATCTGAAATTACACAAAATTATAATTCCTATGCCACTAGATTCGGATTAAGTGCAGCAGGTGTATTATCAAATAAAATAACAGTAACTATTAATCAATTGCCAGATGCAACTATTGTGGTGAATGGCGATGCATGTATCAATAAAACAACTTTAACTACGACTTCAGGCTTAACATCCTATGCTTGGTATAAAGACAATGTTGTTATTTCAGGTGCAACAAGTAATAGCTATACTCCAACAACTAGCGGATCTTATCTAGTGCAGGTATCTACAGGAACATGTTCAAATACCTCAACAGCTACAACTATTTATAATTGTGGGAGAACTGCAGATGGCCGAATGACCATAGTTGAAGGATCTACAACAATGGTTAGTACTGAGGGGGCAATAAATAATGGAAATGGTGTTGATGATAGAGGTTTGCTTTTATCAAAACCTTGGGTTTATGGTACAGTTACGACTGCAACTGGTAGAATATGGATTGACAGAAATCTTGGTGCGACAAGAGTAGCACAAAGTTCTACTGATGCATCTGCTTATGGAGATTACTATCAATGGGGTCGACCTGCAGATGGACACCAAGCAAAATATTTGACAAATAATAATAGTACTGGGTTTACAAATACAAAATCATCAACTAACATTCCATCAAATGGATTATGGATTGCGCCGATAGATGGTTCGAATGATTGGTTAATTACAGCAGATAATACATTATGGACTGGGGCTAATCCCACTAGCAATCCTTGTCCTGCAGGATTTAGAATCCCAACTTTAGCCGAATGGCAAGCTGAACAAGCAAACTTTACTTCTAATAACGCTAGTGGTGCATTTGGGTACAGTTTAAAACTTACAATGCCAGGTTGGCTAGAAAGTTTTAGCAGTAGTGGTGCTAGTTTTACTGCTAAAGGATCAGGGGGGTTTTATTTAACTCAAACTGCAAATACAAATGGTTCTGTTCAATACTTTGGAGTTAACGGAAGCAATGTTTGGACCGATACTAATTTATATAAAAGGCAGGGTCTTTCCTGTAGATGTATAAAAAATCAATTTTTATAATTACATGAAAAATCTTTTAATCATATTGTTTATTCTCTGCGCATTTGTCTCAAATGCTCAAAGAAACATGTTTGGTGGTCAAAATAATTATATTGCGCCTATTACAAGTAATGATATTAATGTTGTCACTGCGCCTACTAATGGCGGAAGCCTTGTTTTAAATTTGGATGCGCGTAATTCAAATTCCTTAGCACAGACTGGTAATCCAACTACTTGGTATGATTTGTCAGGTAATCATAATGATGCCACTTTATATGGGTCATTAGCTTATGGAACGGGTAATGGTGGGGCACTTAATTTTCCTGGAGGTAATGCAAACTATGCTCAAGCAAAAAATGGTGTTTATTTCAGCGGCTCATCATTTACGATCCAAAGTTGGGTATATCCTATCGAAGTATTAAACTGGAATAGAATTATTGACTTTGGAAATGGTGCGGGACAGTATAATATTTTACTTTCAAATACATACGGAACCTCAGGAGCACCTGGCTTGTATATTCAGGGTTCACAGTTTCAGGCTAACACGGTATTGACATTAAATGCTTGGCATTTTGTTTGTACAACTTATAATGTTAGTACAAAGGTTGCAACCATTTATGTAGATGGTCAACCAAGTGGAACAAGGAGTAATTATCCAATTCCAACAAATATTACGCGTACAAATTGTTATATAGGAAGATCTAATTGGGGATTCGGAGATCCAAATTTTCACGGAGGACTAGGTTCAGTTCAAATCTATAATGGATTTTTAACGGATGCTGAAATATTAAGCAATTTCAATACAACAAAAGCTTATTACGGTTTATAAAGTTTAAATGAAAAAATTCTTTACCATAATACTTATCCTTTCTGCATTTTTTTCTAATGCACAAAGAACTATGTTTGGTGATCAAAATAATTATGTTGCACCATTAGTCCCACCAAATATTACTACTAGCGGTTTAATTTTATATTTAGATGCCTCGAATCCTTTAAGCTATTCTGGAACAGCAACTGGAACTACATGGACTGATTTAAGTGGGAATAATAACAATGTCACTTTTGTAAATACTACTGCTTTTAGCTCGGCAAATCAGGGATCCATTATTTTTAGCGGCGCTAACTATGGTGTTATAAATAGCCCAACTTCTAATTTAATTTTCGGTAATTCAAATTTTACAATAAGTTTGTGGCAACTTGCATCAGCTAGCAATAATAATACTAGACTTTTTGGGAATTTATCTAATAATAGTTGGACCACAAATAATTGGGTGTTTGCACAAAATAACTCTGCAAATAAAGTTGATTTTTTTGTTAATAATAGTACAACAAATCCAATAGTAGGTGTAACAACCACTGCGCAAACTTGGCAAAATATTGTAATGACAAGGTCGGGGAATACTTGGACCATTTATCTTAATAATAATCAAGTGGCTACCACTACTAATACGGCATCAGTTGATGGAGGTATTCTAAGATCATTTTATATTGCCAGCTCAGGATGGCCTGCAGACGTTGCTCCTAAATGGATTGGAAGTATTGCTAATATTTTAATATATAATAAAGCGCTTACAACTTTAGAGATTAGTTCAAACTATAACGCCCTTAAAACCCGCTTTGGTTTATAAAAAATGAAAAAAATATTCACCATATTATTTTCTCTTTTTGTATTTGTAACAAATGCCCAAAGAACTTTGTTTGGTGGTCAAAACAATTATGTGGCTCCTTTTATAGTTACTAATATTATTGCAAATGGACTTATTCAAAATTTAGATGCCAATAATTCAACTTCTTTTCCAGGTGCTGGAAATATTTGGTATGACATTGTTGGTAGCAATAATGGAACTATATCAGGTGCAACTTTTACTAGTGATGCTAGGGTGTCATATTTTAATTTTACCACTAAGTCAGCTGCTAGTTATATAACAGCTCCTTTGGCAAAGACTAATTCTATGACGTTTAATGTTTGGGCAAAAGTGAGTTCGGTAAATCAATTAAGTTGTATGTTATTTAATGCCGGACCAGATGGTCGTGGCCCAGATATGTTTTTTTATAACAACGCTTGTTTTTGGAATATTTGGGATTCAGAGAACTCTCCATTTAAAAATTTAAGTAATACTAATCTGAATACATCATTAATGATATTAGATACGAATTGGCATAATTATACAGTAGTTGCAGATGCAACAGCTAATACATCCTCGTTTTATTTTGATGGAGTTTTAAAGGGTACTGCTGTGTATTGGTCGCCTATTAGAAATGATAATACGTCATTATATATAGGAGGTGCAGGTGCAAATGATTTTGGTTGGAGTTGGTTGGGAGGTATTGCTTCATTTCAATCATATAATCGTGCACTAACTTCTGCAGAAATAACTAATAATTTTAATTCACTTAAAACCCGTTTTGGTTTATAATAAATGCTTATGAAAAAAACATTTACAATATTATTTTTTCTTGCTGCAATCATTGCAAATGCACAAGAATCTTTTTTTAAGGGAAATAATAATTACGTTACACCTTCGACCCCATTTCAAGCTCCTAACATTGTTCAAACAGGATTGATATTAAATTTGGATGCAGCAAATCCTGCAAGTTATCCAGGGACAGGCGCTATTTGGACAAATTTAATAAGTGGGAATGCAGTTTCTAATTTTTCAATAAGTAGTGGTACTTACGTAAGTAATGATGGAGGTGTTATAAGATTTCCTAATACAGGTGGGAATGCATCTTCAACAACTGGGTTTGCTAATTTGACTTCTTTTACTGTTGAAATTTGGGTTAAAATGGCCGGAACAAAAGGAGATTATGATCCAACAGTTCCAGGAAACACAAATTATGCTCCATGTCTTTTCTCTGAAAAAGTTTCAGGTGGAACGGTGAATATGGCCTTGGCATATAATGCAAGAGCGTGGTCAGGAGCTGCTAATAATAGTTATCGGTATACTGCTGCTATGGGAGGCTGGGGTACATATGAAAATGCGACTAATTATGGGTCTGATTTAAATAATTGGGTTCAAATTATAGCTACTTATAATGGTAGTATTTTATCACTATACAGAAATGGTTCATTGTTGGGATCAAGCACAACAAATATTACATTAAGATCAACTTCACCTGGATATTATATTGCTCATAGATGGGATATGTCAGATGGGGTATATGGAGATTATTCAAGTGTAAATATGTATAATAGAGCATTGTCACTTTCTGAAATTACTACAAACTATAATGCATTTAAATTAAGATTCGGTTTATAAATTAATTAATAAATAACAATGAAAAAATATATAACAACAATTGCAACAATTATCTTTCTTGGTTCCTGCGTGCCTCCTGGTAAATTAAATGAGGCCTTGGATGCAAATTCTATGCTTGGTCACAAATACGATAGTTTACATAATAAACTAAATGATACGGTAGCTAATTTTACAACTAACATAAGCGTATTAAATAACAATGTAAATAATTTAAAAGACAGTGTTAGTTACTATCGAGCACTAGCCGATAAGCCTCCTGTGATTACAGAAGGTGAGGTATTTTTAAATCAAATGTTAGGGCTTTCACTATTGAGTAAGTCGGAACTAGCAGGAATTCAAACAACCAAGGGCAGTAACGGTGAAAGAAATTTATGGCTAGAAGGGTTTAAAGCAGATATGAAAAAATATACTGCATCTGATGCCGATGTTAAACTAAACAAAGGCTTTGTGTTTATTGAAATTTCAGATAAAATATTATTTAAGAGTGGTAGTAAGGGATTGTCAAAAAAATCAAATCAAATATTGGCAACCATTGCCGGTTTGTTACAAGCACAATCTGATTTAAGTTTTATGATTGAAGGTCATACTGATAATAAATCATTTAAGGGCAATAAAAATGATAACTGGAATTTGAGTGTGAATCGTGCTACTGCTGTTGCAAGAATATTACAAACAAAATACAAAATTAATCCTAAGCGTATCATTGCTGCTGGACGTAGTGAATTTATTCCAGTAGATGATAATAAAACCAAGGCAGGTCGTTTAAATAATAGACGTATTCGTATTGTGATTATGCCTAGCGTAACACAGGTAATGAATTTGAGTAAATAACGAAACCTAAAACATTTATTTATGGAATCCCCTTCTGTCATAAATATTAATAAACTAAGTCCTAGAGAAAAGGAAGTTGCCTTACATATTGCTAATGGGGTTTCTACGACTATTATTGCAAAAACCTTAGGTGTTAAATGCAATACTGTATCAACACTTAAGAAAAAAATTTACAATAAGTTGGGTGTGGACTCCTCGGTAGCGTTGTATAAGGCGCTACAGGGGTAGGT
>Ga0208870_1000164_pt1 | contig 11843 bp, 10 predicted proteins | sample CryBogCBE27Aug07_FD_184590 | JGI IMG/M metagenome (GOLD analysis project Ga0208870, IMG submission 184590) | Freshwater microbial communities from Crystal Bog, Wisconsin, USA - CBE27Aug07 (SPAdes) | ecosystem: Environmental > Aquatic > Freshwater > Lake | place: Crystal Bog, Wisconsin, USA...
GGGTAAGGGTATGGCATCTGGAAAGCTGCTGAATGAGGGATATGTGGTAACAAAGGGATCAATGTCCAAGACGCCTGCGAGTAGCGTGGCGAGTCCGCCGACGGGAACTATGCCGGGTGAGGCGGCGGTTCAGCCCGAGGTCCCGGATAATCTCCGCGCTTGAGTGCTTTTCTCCAGTTGTCACGCGTTCCTTGCCCTTTAATGGCTTGAATTTCATCGTGGGAAATCCAGTCACATGCTCATCCCATGGAACATTCGCCGATTCGATCTCAACTGCCGGAATATGAATATTCTTCTTCATTTCATCCCAGTGTGGACGGGTGACCTCACAATGAGAGCAGCCTTCCATATAGAAAAACACCAAGAGTGGGCGGCGCTTGAGTTTTCCCGCAGCACTCTGCGGTGTAAACAGTCCCTGATTGCGAGCGATGTCAGCCATATTTATATCACCCACTAGAAAATGGCATGCCTGGATGAGTTGAACCAAGAGCCCGACAAGACATGGGTCGGTATTGCGCGAACCGGTGAGATGCGCAAGTTTGAAACCCTGGGTGATTTCAAGAAATATCAAGAAGCACTCGGATGTCGAGAAATTCGTCCTTCTCCATATGTTGAACCGATTGCCGGTAAGAATACAACTCCTACCGGATTTCTCGAGTTCAAACCTCGCGATACTGCCACGCAGGCTCGATTTGATGCGATGTCAGATCAGTGGGAAGGTGTCTATGCTTCCGATGCCGCAGTGAAGCAGGGGCTGTATATCGAAGACAGTGCTGAGCCAGCTCGAATCCGCGGGAAGAAACCCCAACTTACAATGCCGCCCCCACAGTCTGAACGCGCAGCACCTCCTCCTGCGAAGACAAACGATATCTGCTCAATACAATGAAGTGGGTATTCATCGCAGTTGTGGCAGTGATTTTTCTATTGGCTTGGTTTCGAAGCACCGAGCGATTTGTTGATACTGAATTTAAATCTGGTGGCGTGACTGGAACTCCATCTGCTGTGACGAAACCATGTGTATGTTCTGGATCTACATGTCCTTCGGACTGTAAAGCATGGGAAAGTAAAGTTACTGCAATTGCCCCTTCAAACGCTGTAGTGTCCGATTATATTTCAGTGCTAGCAGCCTTTTACGATACAGTGTATAACCCATCAACAACCAAACCAACTGCTGCTCAAGTTGATACGTTCCTTGCATCTCCTGCCGGGACGGTGTCCGGTGTAGACATCTCGTCCTTACGACGAATCATCATGGATGGATTCCACATTGAATCCGGAACAACAACGGTTACAAGCGAATTAGCTAGTCAAAACTTCATTCCCGAAGCCAGTCTTCTTGAGGATAAAATGGCAGTCGATGAGATTGGTGTTAGGAAAGAGAATACATACACACCCGCAGTTAGCAAGTCATCGACTCGATTTTCCGAAGGCGATTACGCTCCAGTGACGCAGACGAATCCGATATATCCGGGACAGTGGGACGATGGATCGACAACATGGAAGGGCCCACGTCCAGCATCCGTATGCGCCTGTGCTGAAAACATCATGTGAGTTAGTGTTAATGAGAACGTGGCTTCTGCTCGCATTGCTCGGGCTTGTCCTATTCTACGCATTCTCACTTCGCGAGGGTGCAGACGATACTCTTACTCCAACGCCTACGTGTTCTGGGTCGGGCGTATCTCTTGTTGATGGATGGTGTAAGAAGCCAGATGTTCCTGCCACTCCGGCTACGTGCCCCGAAGGGACAACACTTAATAGTTCAGTACAGAAGTGCTATGGACCAGCCAGTATGACCCAGGCAGAAGCTGACGCTGCTGGGCTGGTGTATAGCGCCATAACAAATCAGTATAGCAAGGATGCAATTCCCACATGTCCGTCTGGATATACACTTGGATCGATGAATAACTGTGAGGATTCGGGTGCCACTCGTCCGTCGTGTTCATCTGGGTATTCATTGGATGTTTCATCTGGCAAATGTAAATCCACATCCGCTGCCAGTGGCGACACTTCTTGCAATATCTACTGGGATGCGGCGATTGCGAGTTGGTCGGCTGGAAATGCGGCTGCGTCGGAGGCTAGTTCCCAATGCAAACAGTATGCCCCGTCTTGGATCACATCGCTTCTTGCGTCTGGAAACCTGCTCGATAGTTCGGGGAATCCAACCCCGGAAACAAAGGCTCAGGCGATTATCGAACAGAGGCAGGCTACCAGCTATGCCGCCGAAACATCGCAAACTAGAGGGTATGCTGCATCAACTGGATATGCGGACCTTGCCGCCGCAGCAGCCGATGCGAATAATGGTCCACTTCCTCCACCGATCGATGAAACCAACCGTAGAATGGATACAGAAGCTACTCGATCGACAACAGGGCCGGTCTTCGATAGCGATGGTGTATTTTCCGGAATACCTGGAACAGGGCAAGGAACTGCATCGTCTGCAGCCGCCGGGCTCACAGGTGGAAGTCAGTATGGCGGAAATGGAGGAGGCGCATATGACTCGACTGGAAACAGACCTCCTTCGTCAGCGCCTGGCTTATGGCCTAGCACAGGTGGAACATCAACTCCCGCAACAGGTAACGGACTCCCTGTGAATGGACCATCGTGGGGTGGACCCGGAACACTGTCTAGTGTATCTGGTTCTGATAGTTCCTCTTCTCGGCCTGCGCCTACTTTATACGGACCACAAACGGTTAAATCGGGATCTGGATATTTAAATAGCACCACCGCCCAAGTTGGGGATATGTCCTCGACGGGCTCTGATCCCAGTAACGCATTTGCTGTCACATCGCGCACACCTGGTGACCAAGATATGATTCCCAATCCCTATCTCCAGGCGACATCGTATTCGCTTGCTAACGGATCACGGAAAACGGATCCCGTTCCATTCTTGGCAGATTTCTCTGCGTTCCAAAGTTAAGATGACATCTTTCGGTCTTCGCAATCAGCGTGGCTCGTGCTGGGTAAATGCAACTCTCCAAGCAGTCTTTCGGATTCCAGATCTGCAGGCACGCTATGTGCCCGACGCCGAGATTCCGTCTGGGGCAACGGTTGACCTTTGCCTCCAAGAAATCTGGGGGAGCAAAGGAGATGAGGGTCTGAAGGCATTCTACGAATGTGTACACACTGCCGTAATGCCGGCGGGCGAAGGAATTGGCGACTCGCACGAACTGCTCGAGTTCCTATGCGACAAGCTTCCATTCCTCGACAAGCTGTGTCGATTCAAGATTGTCAACGTAGTGAAGTGTGACAACTGCGACTATAAGGATTCGCACCCGGATTCACTCATCGAGTTCTCGGTATCTCCCACGCAGAGAAAGCAGAGTTTGGTGGACTGCGTGGTTCAATCAGTTACGCCCACGAAGATTCCCGATTGGAAGTGCGAGAAGTGTTCAGGACGAGGCTGCTCAAAGCAGCTATTGATGGCATCGTTTCCACAGGTCTTCGTCTTCCACGCAACTTCGATTAGGACATCGGTGTCCTATTCGACTCTGCTTGTTCTGAATGGACAGAAGTATGCGTTACTCGCAGTAGTATGCTTCAATGGTGGGCACTGGTGGACGTATGGTCGCGAGATGCCACCTGGCAAGAACTGGATTGAGTATGATGATATGAATGTTCGCAACCATGGTCCCAACCACTTTCCGTTGTCGGACCATATGCGCCTGCTGTTCTATTATCGTATCAATGAATAAGCAAAGATGTCTAGCTCGACAACGACAACAACGGCGGCGGCAGACAAAGCCGCCGCCGACAAAGCCGCCGCTACTGATAAAACCACCACTGACAGCACCACAACAAAAAGTTCCTATACGATACCGATTACAATCGCAGTCGTATTGATTCTCACCTTTTTCATTCTTCTGAGCACTGGATCAGTTCTCGCAGTCGGAGTTCTGTGGCTGCTTCTTGCAATGGTTGCACTTGTTTTACGTGTGTATGGATTTATTACCGCAGATATTCTGAATCCAGTCCTCTCGACACCGGTTGTTCAGCCAGTTGGATCGGCAACCTCTTCACTTACAAATGTAAATGTTGTAGGCAGTGAGGTCTTTCACATCTCGGATAACAACTTTACCTATAATGATGCTCCGGCGGTATGTGCTGCATATGATTCCCAGTTAGCAACACTCGAGCAGATCATTGATGCTTACAATCACGGCGCCGAATGGTGTGGATACGGCTGGTCTGCCGGTGGGATGGCTTTATACCCCACACAGAAGGGGACGTGGGATGCTCTCCAGCAGGAGGTTGATCAGAAGAAGAAGACAGCGTGTGGCCGCCCCGGTGTAAACGGTGGCTACTTCGATCCGTCTTCGAAGTTTGGTGTTAACTGCTATGGCATCAAGCCACAGGGGGCTACTAAGTTACCGACACCTCTTCCAGGAACTGATCAGAACGAATTCAATGAAGCAGTAAACAAGTGGAAGGGTGTACTAAAATCATTCAATCTTGACCCCTACTCTAGAACGACGTGGTCTGGAAATCCGACATCGAGTATTGTTTCGGCTGGAAAGCAGTTCACTGACAAGTTAAACGAGCATTTCACAAACCGCGAATATGCCGATAACCTTGGAGGTGATCCGGACGCAGAGGTTCTTCCTGGGCAGACAATTGCGAATACAGCGGGTTCTGTCGGTGCTCCGTATGGCTTAATGGGCGCGGCTGGTGCTGCAGGGCCGGCTGGACCGGCTGGACCGGCTGGACCTAAAGGTGATAATGGTGTCAGCAATGTTCCTGGACCGAAAGGAGAGCAGGGGCGGGATGGCGCTCAGGGACCTCCGGGTCCTAAGGGAGATAAGGGAGATACTGGACCTCAGGGTCCCGCAGGTTCTTCTGGTGCTTCAGGCGCCGCGGGTGCGGCCGCCGTCATAGCTCCGTCAGTCATTAGTGCAACATATGGAGTTCCGGGACGAACGAAGGATATCTCAACCACTGTTCGGAATTCCCTGCATTCTGGGAATGGATTTTATTGTAACAATGGCTCTTTTGGAGATCCTGCTTCGGGTGCTCAAAAGCAGTGCGTTATCGAGTATTCAATCGGGTCTGGCACGAAGAAGACACTTAAGATCGGAGAGAACGGATACTTTGACCCCAATGTTGTTCCGTTCACATTATGATGGAGTGTTGTCAACAGGAATATGAGGAGGAATATTGACAGCATACTTATGCATCAATCTGAACATCGGCGGAGCATTGCCGATTCCGCGATCATACCCGGTTCTACCACCTTTGTAACATAAATAGGGCGCTCCTGGGTATTTTTCAGGATAATCCTTGGGACAGGGCTTGTAGCATAATCCGTCCACCAGATCCGAATGTTTATCATTCAGCTCATCGACATCTGCGCATGTCTTGTGATTAGCAGCATTTGCCTCAACTAATGTTTCACCTGGAACGGAATCACCCTTTCCATTTGAAGCTCTCCACTTCCAGTATTCATGAAGATAGTCCGGTCCAAAATCAGTAGGTCCGGGACATATCGACTGCTTCGCTTCGACTTGCCCGCCACTCGGTTTTGGCCAGCATGTGCCAAAAAGATCTTTATAGCCGCAGTTATCCCAAGTAATGGGGGCACGACACAGAAGCCCATCATCGACCCATCCACTTGGACACCAAGAATTGTTTGCAGCATCTTTGTGCGCTAGTCCAACAACCGTGCCAACGCCTCGTCCAACAGTATCTGCTAGACATTGTGTGATAGACCCGTGAAATCCAGGATCACAATTTTTGTAACACATTCCGGCTTCTAAAGAAGGATGGTCGCCGACACAGGAATTTGGTGCAGACGATAGAACTTCTCCAATATATGGAAGCTGGATTGGACTGAACCACCATGCGATTATCAGAAGAAGGATAGCATTTAGCGCTACAAACCAAAAGATCACCCATGGATTCCAAGCTCCGGGTATTGTCTTTGTCACATCCACATAGGTTGCACCGATCATAACAACTGCGACCCAGAAGAGAACGAAGGAAGCGGTTGCCATTGACGACGAGAAAAGGTTCGAGATAGGTCCCCATATTTCCGATGGGAACATAAACTCGAATGTATCCGATGGGACATTCGACATTCAATTGTTTCTTAGGAAGAAAACAATGGACACACCCCAGCCACTGCTTACGGTGTTTAAGAAGCTCGCAGCCCAGGTGACCGTCCAGGTTCCACCAACATCGGGGCAGGAACTCAACCGATTTGATTGGCTTTTATACCGTCCACAGGCTCACGCAACAAAACCATTCGAATCTGATCAGTCTGCAAGACAAGCGAAGTATCAGAATACGAAATAAAGTCCGTTGACATACGTAAAGATGGACGTTGTTCTCCTCATGGGGCTTGCTGCCCTCGGGTATGCTATGGCCATGCCCAAGAAACGCAATGACAATGATTCTAAACCCACATCGGGGGTAAAGGAGGAGATGTTTGGCAACAAGGACTTCGACGAGCTGCCGGTTGTCCAGGATCTTCTTGGACATGGAAATATGGTGCCTTTCTTTGGCGCAAACCGCACACAGACCACCTATTCAGATGGTCACGAGAGTCTTCTCGACAAGTATACAGGCATGGGAAAGAACACCTTTTTCCGTAAGGAGGAAGCCGGTGCATTTTTCAGTCCCGAGGCCGGACGTGGTAACCCGTGGAAGGCTCAGGTTGAAACGGATTTCGAGCAATCTCGCCAAGTGACCAGTCTTGCGATGAAGAACGTCGCACCAATTGACCGTGTCCATGTGGGCCCTGGTATCAATGATGGGTATACCAATCTGCCGTCTGGTGGTTTCAACCAAGGTCTTGAATCTCGTGAGTTCCAGCTGCCGAAGACCACAGATGAGCGCCGTGTCGCCACCAAGCCTAAGCTCACATACACTTCGAACCCGACTCCGGGTAAGCAGCGTTATGGTCTTCAGCCGGGTCTTCAGGCTCCCGTCAAGAAGAATAAGCCCGATCGCTTTCAGGTCCTTCAAGCCGAGGATGGTTCTCTGCCTCACTTGAATACCACGGTTGGTCGTGAGAAGGCATCTGCAATCTACCCCGAATTTGTGATGAAGGATCAGAATCGCATCGACACATCGCAGCAGTTTATGGGTCCGATTGGCAAGGGTGTTCGTAACAATGAGTCGTATATCCGCGCCTTCACGGAGCCGTATCAGCAGTTCATGAAGCTGACAACCGAGGGTCGCCCTGCTCCAGGTGGGCCGGTGGTTGGAATGCAGGGGATCAACGCAGGTCCCGAAGCGTATACGGTTCAGACACACCGCGATGAGTCGACTCACGTCAACTACCGCAGCTTTGAGTCGCCTCTGCTCCAGCGCGGTGGTCATGCGCCGACGGCCGAGATGCGCGGCTCTGTCAAGTATGATGAGCCGGTTGGACAGAGTGTTCAGATGGATCGCGTTTCTGAACCCGGCCTTCTGGATGCCTTTAAGAGTAACCCGTATACACAGAGCCTTCAGTCTTCAGCGTAATGGATACATCACTTCTAAAATACACAGATGCGCAGGTAACTGTGTGTCTACATGACATGACACGCCAAGACATGCACAACGTGATACGCTCCGTAGCGATTCACCCGACACGAATTCGTGTCTGTTCATGTGTTGCCGATCATTGGATTCGATCGTCTTTGTCGTTTCTTCACGTTGTTTGGATTCCTATTGGTGAACAATGCAAGGCATCGGGCAAATCGAATCAACCCTCCTTGCCCGTCGCTCAGAGCTTGTTCAATCAACATCTTGGGTCTTCAGCGTCCTCGTCTTATGCGCAGTCCTCGGGGGATTTGGCTGGTTCCTCAAAGTCCAGTATGAAATGAATGCCGCAAAACCTGAAGAGAAACGTATACCGTTTATTCCGACCGTATGGTACTCTGCAACGCGAAACGTTCGCAGTGAAGAGTATGCAGGACAACTCCAACCTTTTGAGATTGAAGCTCGATATGGTATACAGGGATCTGGCAACGGAGGTGGCACAACAGAAGTTCGCGGAATTAACGGAAGCTCGAGCAGCAGCTCCGGTCCCAGCTCCAGCTCCAGTGATAGCTAAACGCAAGAAGTTAGTGAAAGCTGTTCCTGGTAGTAAGTAAGAGGGATGCCGATTACGGTGGTGAACACTGTGCCAACAACTGGACCAACGTTGGTTCAGAATGGAAGCACAACTTTTTACAAATACGAACCATTCGGATATACATTTGCGGATGGAGGGAATGTTCTCACACCTAGTGGACAGAACTTCTTAAGCTATTTCAGCGGTATCGGAACTGCCACATTGACTTTTGCTGCTGCCAATGGATTCGCAACAACAAGTTCACAATCTGGAGAGGTTTTCACTATTACGAGCTCTGGCGGATCTACATTCACATTCACAATCTTTGTTCTTGCCGGTCGGTTTCAAGGTCAAAATGCAGTTACCGCCTATATTGGTGAAACTCTATCTCTTCAGTATAAGTCAATTCCACAACTAACCATTGCATATCCAAGCCCCACGTCACCGCCTGGGCTATCTTTTGCACTTGGACCATCGACGATAGTAACATTATCGGGAAGTCCAACGACAGTGACTCCGGCAACAACTTACTTGTTATATGGATCGAATGCTAACACTGGGTATACTGTCAATGAACTTATCACTATACAGGTCTGTAATGTGCGAGTTGTTGTTGCACCCGCAGCGCCGCCTACCCAAACTCTTACAGTTGGCACTGATTTCACAACGGCTGGGCTAACGTTATCAAATGCACTGTCTTCAACCGATATGCTTACGTTCGGCGGATCTCTCCCTCCGGGTCTTGTATTCAGCCCAATAACTGGAGTTTCCACGACAATAAAAGGAACACCCACACAAAGTTCGGTTTCGTCATTCACCGCTCTGTGCACAGCTACCAACTCTGCAGGCACAGCATTCACAACCATCCCAATTCTATTTGTTTATGCCGAGTATGTTTCGTTTACAAATACCAGGTTGTCATATCCGCTCTACTCAAATATCCAGGCCTCATCAACAATTGGTTCGGACATTACGATCACTGCAGTAACTTCAAATGGATCAAAAAGTGGGATCGCATCCTATACCTCAAATATGCCTATAACTGGACTAACTCTCAATCCGACCACCGGTGTTATAACAGGAGCGCCTACAGGAAATGGAGGAATCGTAGTTTTCACTGCTACAAATTTAAATAGCATTTCTGGCCAATCTCCCAACTTTACCTTCACAGTTTCCCAGGCTACGTTTAAAGTGTCGAATGCCCCATCAGCGGTATCGGGGATTGTTGGCAAAGCGATATCCGACATCACTTTTACGGTATCAACTGATGCATATTTTACGTTCCCTTCAGGTATTGTCACATGGTCATCTACAGGCATTCCTAACGGACTCAGCGCAGTAGGGATCTATAATACATTCACACTGAAAGGCATACCGACTACGCCAGTAACAACAACTGCAGTAATTACAGTTTCTATACCTAATGTCACTCCGTTGGCGATTCCTATTGTGTTCACGATAACACCCGATGTGTTTACATTTGTTCCTGTTCAAAATGCAGGATATGCATTTGTGCAGAATGTTCCAATCACTCCGATTCAGTTTACCGCTACACCAACAAGCGGCGTTCCAATCACGTTCTACTCGAGTTCAAACCTGCCTGCTGGATTGACTATTTCATCAACCGGGTTAGTGCAGGGAACTCCGTTATATTCCGCGAGTTCAGGAACATTTGGCATTACAGCGACTAATGGATATACATTGGCAACGGCTAATTACAGCTATACCACGGCAGTGGATACTATGCTTTGTTATTCGACATCGGGGAACTCATTCGCATTATCCGCCAATCAATTGGTTTCAATTCCGATTACAACCATTTTGCGTAGCGGTGCAGCAGTTTCTGGTTTGACGACTGGCTATTTATATGGACTGAATTTGACACCCACATTGTTATCCGGAATAGTGGGAACGGGTGTATATCCAGATGTCGTAATTCAATCGAACAGCGCGTCGATAACAATTGCTGGTTCAAATATCGCAGGTTCGGTTGCCAGCACGGTTTTCCAAATTGTCGGTGCAAATGCTAGCACGAAAACAAATTCTATCGCAGTTGATGGAAGTGTATATTATTCAACTGATTCATTCAATACATTGGTTCCAGCAAACTTAACGGTCCAAACAATAACCGATTTCCAATCGGGAACATCTGGGGGAAATGACTTTATGATTGCAAATAAGACAACCGGAACATACTACAGCGCAGATGGTGGAAAAACATATACTCAATTTCAAAATCCAAATCTAACTGGAAATATTTATCAGGTTGCACTTGTTAATTCAATTTGGTATGGAATAGCAACGTCTAATGATGGAACGTCACAACTGGTAACAAATACGAACTGGACTCCTATTGTTCAAAGTGGCGCGGCCGCTCCATCTCCCCGTATAGATGGTGGTCTAGTTTTGAGATCAGTAAAAATGGCACAGACATTTCCATCTGGGGCTTCGAATATTCCTATAAGCAATGTTGTAAGTGACGGAACAACTATCAGATATAATCTAGCAGCTGCAACTGGATTTTTTACTTTTCCAGTTTCTGGGACTTTCTCATTTTCTGGATTTAGTTTTTCCGGGTTCAATTTGGAATGTGTTCCTGGAATAATTATTACAAATACATCGATAACTGTATCCTCCAGTATTCCGGCTCGATCCGAATCTCGTCCACCAACTTCCTATGGATCTGTTATTATGTATGATAATGCTAACAGTCTGGCGCCTTGTAGATTACTGTTCGGAGGAATTAATTTAGTATATGCACCACCTGCAGGAGATACCACTACATTAATTTTGACATCATGTTCTCTTGAGGAAGTCCGCGATTTATCTACAAATGTGCCATCTATGATAATCGCAGGGGGTGGACATCGATCAAATGACCAGCCATCTACTATATACAAAACCCTTCAATATTCAACCGACTATGGAGTTACATGGAATTCATCTACAAACGATTTCTCATGGTATGCAAAAAGAGTTGTATGGGGTGGGCATATAAATACGATTGACGGAACAACTCGTTCATGGATTGCGATTGGATATAACAATACAGGTATTCCTGGGATTAAGTATTCAACAGATGGCATGATGTGGAACGATGTAAGCATCGGTGTAACTATGACAAGTGGCACAATATTAGGTCCGTTGCAATTTGACGGAACGAACTGGAATTTGTTTGTAAACGGTGCGTTGTACACACACGACGCAAGCACTGCAACATTTGCATCTCCGAGCTTTTGGAAAGGTCCTCGTAGTATAGACAAAGTTCAATCAGATTCATCTGTATTTCTTTGTGCAACGCCATCATTTAGTAGTTCAACAACACCTACAATGACTCTTCAAATTGGAACAACTCCAAATGGTCCAACGTTTTCATCTCCAACCGTAACAAGCTATTTGGGATATCAATATATACCACTATCAACAATCACATTTGACACAATCCAAACAGGCACATCCTTCTTTTTAGCATCTACGCTTCCACCTGGCCTTGCATGGTCCCCCGCTGTATCGAACGCAAATGGTCACGTATGTGCAACAATCGCGGGTCGACCTGTCACGCTTGGAACCTCAATTATCGATGTATACGCTCAGAATTCCGCGGGGATTTCAAAAATGACAATAACGATCATCACGCGGTTAATTCCACTCAAAACACCCAATACCACTCCGTCTGGATATACCAACTTCATCAAACAAAAGGTAATTGCCGACTCTGCTGTCAGCTCGATTAATAATAAGGCGCTTGTGTCGCCTGTCGGAACCTTTTTAGCCAATGCTCCTCAGCCTGAGATTACTGCTCCTGCGA
>Ga0208870_1000190_pt1 | contig 10927 bp, 20 predicted proteins | sample CryBogCBE27Aug07_FD_184590 | JGI IMG/M metagenome (GOLD analysis project Ga0208870, IMG submission 184590) | Freshwater microbial communities from Crystal Bog, Wisconsin, USA - CBE27Aug07 (SPAdes) | ecosystem: Environmental > Aquatic > Freshwater > Lake | place: Crystal Bog, Wisconsin, USA...
ACCCCCTCTACCCTTTCTCGGAGACTTCTCAAAAATACAGCATTAAGACAATGTTCAAGCTCAAGAACTTTAGAGGGAGTTGTTGGGTCAACACATGTCTCCAAGCCTTATATAGAATACCCGAAGTCCAAGAACGATATTCTTCAAAAACATTTGAACCTGAAAATGTTATTGACGAGTGTTTACATCGGATTTGGGTCACAAAAGGAGAAGATGGTCTAAAAGACTTCTTTTCGGCGGTAAGGACTGAAACTATGCCTGCAGGAAACGATATTGGCGATAGTCATGAACTTTTTCAATATTTGTGTGATAAACTACCATTTTTAGATAAATTATGCCGATTCAAAATTGCCGATTATATTACTTGTAAAAATTGTTCAAAAAGACAGGTGAAAGAAGATTCCGTGATTGAGTATTCTATTTCAGGAGACAAAGATCGTGCACCAATTGGAGAATGTATTTTAAAATCGGTAACGCCTTACGATATTCCAGAATGGAAATGCGAAGATTGTAATAAACAAGGATGTAGTAAACAGCAATTAATTGGATCATTTCCTAAAGTTATGATTTTACATAGAACTTCAATCGACGAAGCTACAATTGATTATTCAAGTATTCTAGTCCTGAATAAGCGAAAATACGCTCTTCTTTCAGTGAGTTGTTTCAATGGAGGTCACTGGTGGTCTTACGGTAGAAATATGCCGCCAGGTACATCTTGGTTTAGATTAGATGACCAAACCATAATCGACCACGGTCCTAAACAATTTCCACTTTCTCCGAAGATGAGATTGCTAATATATTATCGTCTTGAAAACTAACAAAGATGTTGCCTGTCTCAACACTCATTCTTGTAGGAATCGTAGGACTTCTCTTAGCAGGAGTTGTTATTTATGTCGCAAGCCAAAGTTTGCTCACAATCATCGTAATCTTTACTCTCATTGGCGTATTAGCGTATAGTTTAATGAGAATTGGTGTTCTGAAGATATCGTTTGAAGATGGCGGAATCGATATTGCGTTATTTGAATCAACTCCAGTTCCGTCGGCACCAGGTCATTTACTTGCACCCGCCGATAAAAAAGAAGTATTCTACGTAAGCGGAAATGATTACACCTATGATGAAGCAGCAGCTGTGTGTGCAGCGTATGGTGCGGATTTGGCTACTTATGATGAGATAAGCGAAGCGCACGGCAAGGGCGCCGAATGGTGTGGATATGGATGGACGCAAGGCGGAATGGCTCTATTTCCTACCCAACAATCTACCTGGGAATCGCTTCAACAAGAAGTAGACCAATCAAAGCGAACTCTCTGTGGTCGTCCTGGAGTCAATGGTGGGTATTTTGATCCATCCATGAAATTTGGTGTAAACTGTTACGGTGTGAAGCCAAAGGGAAGCCCTAAACTTCCTCTTCCAATTCCAGGAACAGATGCAGGAGATTTCCAAAAGATGGTTGAAAAATTCAAATCAATGTTGAAAAGAATGATGGTGAGCCCTTTTAACCGTAACGAGTGGTCAGAAATGAATGTCGGTTCAAAGACAAATGAATTACGCACTGGACACTCCGACTCAAAGAAACTTGTACATTCCTAAACCAGATGAACAGTTGAAGTTAAAACTTCCAGAACATACACCTGAAAGAGACCAATCTCATAGACACTTTCAGTGGTTATTTCATCGTCCTCAGGATTCTGCTATATTTCCAGCACCAGCAGAGTCCGCGAGATTAGACAAGAAAAAGTAAGCATCAAATACAAATGATTGAACTAGCACTTTTAGTAGGGCTTGGGGCAGTCGGTTATTTGCTGGCTGCAGACCAACAAGCTCCAAGAGAATCCTTTGTTGGAGCAGACGTTGCGTATGCGAGACCCACTGAAAAACACCAAGATGAAATTATTCATTCACAAGAACACCTTGGACATAATAATGAAGTTCCTTTTTTCGGAGCGAATGTGACTCAGAGCATGTACTCGGGTGCTACAGATAGTATATTAGACCACCATACCGGTGCTGGAAAAGAGTATTTCCAAAAACGAGAAGTAAAATCCTTTTACGACGCCAAGCCTGGTACTGGAAATCCTTTTGGAAACCAAGTTGAGACTGATTTTGAACAATCACGTATGGTTTCAGGTCAAAACATGAAAAACGTGTTTCCAATTGAACAAGTTCAAGTTGGTCCAGGTGTGAATGACGGATACACGAACATTCCTAAAGGTGGTTTCCAACAAGCCGATATGCGTGAATTCGCATTCCCAAAGACAACTGACGAACTTCGTGTAGAATCTAAACCAAAGTTGTCGTATGAACCTCCTGTGATTCCAGGAGCCAATCAAGTTACTATGCCTGGTATTCAAGCAGAAGTAAAGAAGAATAAGCCAGACAGATTTGCAGTATACGGAATGGACCGAGCAAACACTGCAGTCGGTGCTCAAACTGCTCCTCGTATTTATGCCGAACAACCAATGAAAGTTCAGGCACGTGAAACTACCGGTGTAGAGTATCAGGGAGGTGCTCGTGGTAATGCTATTTTTACATCCTACATTCGTGCATTCACTGAACCTTTCCAAGAATTCATGAAATTGACTGCAGAAGGAAGACCTGGACCAGCTGGATCTCTTGGAACGGCTGTTTCAATGGGTGCAGAAGGATATTCAGTTCAAACTAAGAAGGATGAAACAGTCTTGTCGGATGCTGCTAGATTGAACGTTCCTCAAAACTATGTAACATCTGGACTTGAACAACTTGGTTCTTACAGATACAATGAACCTTTACAACAAGATATTTATGTTGAAAGAAATCACCCGGCTATTTTGGACGCACACAAGAATAACCCATATACACAACCGCTGAATGCTTTTTAATAATGGACAAACTATTGTTGGTAAGTGCTTTATATAAGTTTAAATCAAAACTTGATTTTAACATATACGTCGAACACGCGAATAACCTTATCTCAAACACGTATTGTGATATGGTTATTTTTACAGAAGCACCTACAGTAGATCTACTTGTTAAAAGAAATAATCTAAAAATAATAGTCTTAGATACATCTGAATGGAAAAGCAATATGTTTGCAACAGAAGAAGAATTTAATAGTATGATTCCTAAATTTAAAGATTCATTTGGTGTGCATCATCGTGAAATTGAATCAAAAATGATAAAAATGTATATGGAAAAGCATATTTTTGTGAATAAAACAATTGATATGTTTCCAAATTATAAATATTATATATGGAATGATATTGGACTTAAAATAAAACCAATTAGATTATTTAAAAAATATTTATCAACTTATCCCGATATTGGTAAAATAGATTCTCTGAATATTGGCGATAAGTTATGTTTTCAAATGAGAAGATATCCATTTGATGAAGAAAAAAATAATACTTTTCAACTCGAAGATATATGTGATGCTTCAATTATAGGAGGAGGAATCATTATTGGTAATAAAATAGCTTGGAGAACATTTAAAATTTTATACAGAAAAACATTAGAATATTTTAAATTAAATAATATATTTTGGGGAAATGATGAAACCCTGTATTTTCATATATTAATGAAATATCCAAAGTATGCAACTGCATTATACACAATTAGCCCTGTAGTAGGAATAGGAATCATACATGATAATATTAGATATTATGGGTTTTTTGGAGCATATATTCTTTTATCAAAAGATAGCACTTATAAAGTAACATTATTTGATAATCCAGATCGTGTAGTTGGTAGAGCAAAAAGAATAACTTGGGGAGAAGGAAATGATTATTACGATGTTACAAATATAATAAACAATCTTCCATCTAATAAAATAATACTTTTAGATTATTCATTATTTCCATATGATCCAGCAAAAGGAAAATTTAAATCTTTATTTTTTGAATACGAAGATGGTAGAGTAGATGAATTAAAAGAATACGACCTATTTTCTATTAGGTAGAGGAGTATAAATAATGGACCTAATACGTGAACATCTAGTATACAAGGATGTTCCTTTAACGATTTGTATGAAAGAATTGAAGATAGTAGATCAATACGAATGTATTCGTCTTTTACCCGCAACACGAACAAAAGACGTATCAGTATGTACTCATGATTCTACTCCTGTACAGGTTCAGAAACTTCTGAAGGTAATTGGAGTTCAGACTGTAAATTGTCAGGTTCAGCAACAGGTTGCTCGGGAGTTTCCGTTGGAAGTACTTTCTGAGCAAGATAAACCGACCCAACCGCCGACAAACTCGCCAAAATAAGTGATAAAACATATACTGTGGATAAAGACGCCATCCGATTCTCTTGTGTTTTGATAGAGATGTTTCATTTAGTCCAAGATAACTTGCCCCAAATTGAAAATAATATACTTTGGGTTAAGTCGGTTAGAGACTCGATATTTGCTTGGTGGTTTAATGTAGTTTTATTAGTCTTAGTAGTTGGGTCCTTTGCATTCTTTTTATACATGAGCCATGGAAGCGGGACTCCGAAGGAACTTCAAAAAATTGAATTCGAACCAAGAACGTGGAATAATGCCGTAAGAAATGTTCCAATAACAGAGTATGGACAGACTCCTCAAATTGAAAATGGAGATCCTATACAAGGATTTACCCATAGAACAAGCGCGACAGCGTTTTGAAGAGTTGAAAAATATACAACCAACTCAAACTGATACTCCCGTTGTGAAAACAAGACGTAAGCTAAGAATTCCTGCTAAGGAGAAAGTAAATGCCTAGTGCTCAATCTTTTACAAACGGAGTTCGTGTTCAAGCAGAAGGACGATTAACAAAGGTTCAATTTCCTGGAAAAATAGCTAAAAATTTGAACCCATTAGAAGCCGCGGTGGCGTTATCCCCCGATTTCACACCGATTAAATACACTTTACCAAATTATTGTAAACCAAAACACTATGTAATCTGTGCTATTAAATAATGTTATCACTTTTGTGGTTATTTATAGGAGCAATAACAGGCCTTCTTGTTGTATCGGTATTTGTACCGCCAATAAGAAATGAACTACAAGTTCCAATTCCAGGAGAATCTATCGCTATGCATACCGGTACAGGATGTGTTCGGTTTAAAACGAGAGAAGTTCCATGTACAGATAGTGCAACGTCTCTTAATTTCATCGCATCACAACACAAATGATAATCTCAAAAATAATAGAGATTTTTAGAAGTGAAAAAGCAGCACCTTTACTATCTTTTATAATTGGTTTGGGTGTCGTGGTCATGCTTTTTCATCGCCCAATAATGACGAAACCTACCTTATCATTACCATTAAGTGAAATTGAAGGACAAGTGGTTCGACATGGTTCAAAATGTTTTGAGTATCACGCGGAGGATACTCAATGTGAAATCCTTCCTTCTAAATAAATGGCAGACGGAGCAACTGATTTGAGCGACTTACTTGGTTCTGGACCAGTTCAAAATCCAACTTTACCACAATCGACTACGTTCGCACCAATTGTGACCGGTGGAGGTGATCCTTTTATCAATCCTGTGAGCACTTCACAGCCACAAAAACCAGCATACGCAAGCCAACATCAAACTTTCAGTACAATTAGGTATGCGGTTAAGAACTTGATGTTATATTTTGGGTTCTTTTTAGGTGCTGTTCTTATCTCAATGTCGACTCCTCGTTCTCTCATTCTTCAGTACATTCCTAACACGTATACTTCTGGAGGCGTTCCTTCTTACATGGGCGCTGCTATTTTGGGAGGTGTAGCGGTAGCTGTAGGATACGTTATTGGAACGTTAGGAAGTTCGTTATTTTAGTTTTCAAATAACATGACTACTACCTACAATGGTAGACCAATATCTAGGATACCGTAGATTATCAAAAGGATGGCAATCCGATCCTATTGCTAGACTTCATCCTTGTATTTTATTTGGTCCAGGAAAAGCATTAACAAGAGAATTCGTTCAAAAGAAAAATATAACTCATGTAGTCAATTGTGCATTTGATGAAAATTCACCAGAATGGTTTCGTAAAGAGTTCCCAGATAACTATCACTGCTTAAATGCTGTTGATAATGAAAAAGTGAATATACTTCAATGGTACACTGAATTTGAATCAATAATGGATAAATATTTAAGAGCCACTGATTCAAAAGTCGTATACGTTCATTGCCAGTGTGGAATGAATAGAAGTGGATTTTTACTACTAACATATATGTGTAATCGATTCAAATACAGTGTTGAAGGTATGATCAAAGAAATCCTTATACAACGACCATGTGCTCTCGCAAATCCTGTTTTTATGAAACAAGTAATTCAGTATTTCAAAAAGACGTAGTATAGAATAATGGGAGACTTAGGTTCAAATCCACTATGGTCGGATATAGAAAATAATCCACAAAACGCACAACTTGATTTATTGGGACCAGCGTACAGTTACGCAGACAATGTTCCAGGTCCTAATTCGTTAGGTGTTGGAACAAACGGAACATTTGGGCAACTTACTTCAAATGCAGGCGCTGTTTCAACCTATGTTAAAACACTCATCACAGGAGACCCTCCTCTTGGAAACCAGTATTTCGTAAATACCGGTGGAATGTGTACAGCTCCTGACGGATCTTCTCAAATCCGATGGAATTATATTAATAACAAATCATCGGGAGCCGATTTAATGCCTGCAAGTTTATCGGATATTGGGGCCGATTTCAATGGACTTATTCCTGGAATTGTAGGAGATATTGAAAGCTTGAATCCTCTTTATATGCTCAGATCACTTGCATCTGATGGAACACCAGCATGTGAATGTTATAAATGTAATGTGACTTCTGGAAACTCTACCGCTTTTTTAACTACTTCTTTAAGTCCAGATTTTGATACGAACGAGTGTCAGAAAGTAGATCCATCGTTATGCAAAGCCCCTACGACAGAATCATTTTCAAACGCGTCTGATTTTACTATGGTCCCAACTATCGTTGGAGTTTTAGCAATTGCCTATTTCGTATTTTCACGTAACAACTAAAAATTACCCAAATGGAGAATGTATTTAGAATTAAAAAAACTAGAGATAGTTCGTCAAAATCAAAGTCACAAGAAATAGTTACTGGAACTCTTGATTCTATTCATCAAGGAATGATTCATGGAATGAAGGAGACGGTACTTACTACAGAAGATTTGAAAAGAAAAATTGAAGAAAATAAATTGTTGATTGAACAACTTGAACTTTCTTTGGATCTTTCAGATATTTTAAAAGTATCTAAACTGTTAGAAGAAAATAAGGAAATCCAAGAACGATTAGATCAAGAAGATCCGTTGAAAGATTATTATACGAAAAACGCGGATATTATACTGAAATACTACGGAGCAAGTGAAAAGGCAGCAGTGATTACGTCTACGCCTGCCGATCAAAATACATTTATTAAATATTTAGTTTCTAATCAAAATTCTTCTAATGAATCCGGAAGTCATACGAAGAAACAATTGTTTGAAGAATATGCGTCACGTATGAAACTGAATACTGGAAATGAATCAACTGACCAAAAAGTTGTGTCTGAACACTGTGAACGATGTAATGTAGCCAGAGAAGAAATGTCTGAAGAAGGAATACTAGTTTGTCCTATTTGCGGTTCTGAAGAGTATATGCTTGTTGTTTCTGATTTTCCTAGTTTTCGTGATCCTCCAAAAGAGAGAAATAATTATGCTTACAAGAAAATTAACCATCTGAATGAGATTCTGAACCAGTTTCAAGCAAAAGAATCAACCATTATTCCAGATGAAGTCATGCATGAAGTTGTGTGTGAAATAAAGAAACGTAGAATTCAAAATATTGCGGAATTAACTGAGAAAGATATGCGAGAAGTCTTGAAAAAATTGAACAGATCAAAGTATTACGAACACGCTACTCATATTCTTTCAAGATTAAACGGAAATCCTCCACCTACAATCACTCCAGAAATTGAAGAAAAGGTAAGGGCTATGTTTCAAGAAATTCAAGCGCCGTTCCTTCTTTACTGTCCAGATGACCGAACAAACTTTTTATCGTATTCTTACATTTTGTATAAATTCTTTGAATTGTTGGAGTTAGATGAATACAAGGTCTATTTCCCTCTTTTGAAATCAAGAGACAGACTCATTCAGCACGATCAAATTTGGGAGAAAATTTGTACGTATTTGAAATGGGAATTTATCCGAAGCGTGTGATGATTGTGGTTTTCAAATAAAAATTTTTCTTTATGAAAGGCATGAACAAAGTTTTTTACTGTACATTGATTTCGCGGGCAAATTTGCATTTGAGTCAAGTACCAACTTTTCTGGGACGGGCGAGAGATCGCTTTATACCAGATAGGTCAATTGAGTCTGCTATCAGAGAGCTACAAGAGGCAATAAAAATACTAGAAAAAGCCAAGGAGTCTTATTTAGACTTACAAGCCAATATTCATTCATCTAAATTCATCCCACCTAAATGATCAATATATAAACATCCACCAGGTTGCATATGAGCCAATTGGTTTGGCTGATGTGTTTCACATGCTGAACAAGGTTTATCAATTTCCATTGTATTTTCGGCTTCCATTTCTACGTCTTCCATTATTTAAAGTAAAAATCCATTTTAAACAAGTTCTTCGTATTCGTCGTCTATAATATTTGCCGGATCCCCTATTGGTTCACTTTGTCTACAACATTCCATACAATTTGGAATTATATCAGCAATTAATACGAATAAAGCGAGCATTGATACAAACATTACTGTGACGTTTATCACTCCATCCTGCACATCCTCCATTGATTTTTAATTACAAAAAGTATGAACTTCTGAAGCGAGCCGACAATCTCCCGACGAACACATCTCATACCCTTCAGGACAAGGATGTTTTTCACGACTGTCTGGATTTGTGAATCGTTCCATTAAAGGAAGGACGTACCAGTAAATAAAATAATTCACTACTGCGAAAAGCACACCGTGAAATACTGATTTTTCAAGAAGAGTTCCACCAGGAGGAAGGCTTAGCACAACTCCTGGGAGAAGAAGAACGAATACAATTGCTTTTAACAGAGTATTAACCCACATCATTTGTCTTTTATGCAGACTTAAATCCAGTGGTGGCGCTGGCGGTTGCATGACCAACAGGCACGCAATCTTTTTGTCCAGCTTGGTTTAATCCTTCAACATATCCATTTGGGCAAGTATCACCATAATTCGTCATCTTTTCAAACACATGACGAATGTTGTGCCAGTAATATTGCATTACCAACGAAACAACAATCGCAAACAATACGGCATGAGTTAAAATAACAGTTCCGCGACTACTCTTTGGTGGAAGAGTTACAAGTACACCAGGTACGAACGCAACAAAGAGGAGAGCTGATAGAAGGCTGCTGATTAAGTCCATTTATATTTACTAAAAGTTTTTTACATGCGCTTGATTTGGCTCCAAAGCATCTTCATAATGACGTGATGAGTGAGTGCGAACAAGGTAGCATGGACTGCGAGCACAGTGGTCTTGCTTCCACCGGGAGGAAGGGTGACCAAGACGCCTGGAATGAAGGCAACGAACACAAGGGCAGAGAGAATGAGTTTAATCCACATTTTGTATTTACATAAACATTTTTCTCACCCAGTTGCGGTCGGCCTTGTAAGTCTTGCTTTTGCCCTTGGACGTTCGTTTAGTATAAGTTGAAACTGCTTGAAGTTTTCGGAAAGTAGAAAGTGGTCCATATTTCTTCACCGCTTTACGAATTGCCTTGTGACGAGCAGTCTTTCCTTTTTCCGCAGAATATCCTACCTTTTTCAACAATCCTTCCTTCATAGGACCAATTCCTGGACCGTGAATTGAAGCCCATTTTCCTGGAGCTCCAACATCATGAATACGATGCCCAGTAACATGAGAACCTTTTACATGGACTCCAGATTTACGAGTAAAAGCACGTCTTGTGTATCCTCTACGCATAATTGTACGTCCTCCTTGTGGAAGATCTTCATCAGGAACATAACCACCAGTCATTGAAGCACAGCTCATTTTAATAATTCATAGGATTATCTTTCTTAGGGCACGAATTACAGCCTTCTTTTGGAGGTGCGACTTTAACCGAACCAGATATATTATAAGCATACGCAACGGCGGCTAATACTGAAATAGCAATTGCAATCATCCACCACATTTGTTGTTTAAAAAGAGAATTCATAATAGTATTTAAGCATGGGAATCCCATTTTATTTCGCAAGTCTTGTGAAATCACATAAACATATCGTAAACACTGTTAAGAAAATTATTCCTTTAGAAGTTGATGTTCTTGGCGTTGATTTTAATTGTTTAATTCATCGGTATTTGAAAGACGATAATCCAATTGGGTCTGTTGTAGATGCATTTGAACATATTTTAAAACATGTTTGTAAAGCCAAACGTTTAATTATCGGAATAGATGGACTTGTACCATACGCTAAAATTGTTCAGCAACGATACAGACGTATGCGAATTAAAGAAGAAGGCTCTGGAATTTTTGATAGAAATCAAATATCACCCGATACTCCTTATATGCGTGAATTAGAAGTAGCACTGAGATCTAAATTTCCATACGCCACTATTTCAGGAACATCAGAAGCAGGAGAAGGAGAACATAAATTGATATTAGAAATAACTAAAATTCCAGAAAGTCAGAGAAAAAGCGTATGTATTTATGGCTTAGATGCAGATTTGATTTTAATTTGTCTTCAACATCATGCATTATCAAGTCCTTCAAATATGTTTCTTTTACGTGAAGGATCTGAATTCAACGACCCAAAATTAAAAAACGCAGAATTTGCAACTTTGAATATTTGGGGACTTTTAAGCCAACTTCCAATTCCGGTTGAGCAGTATATGATTCTTTCATTTCTTTGTTTTGGAAATGATTTTATGCCTAGTTTAGGATTGTTTTCATTACGAGAAGATGGATATGAACGTGCGTTGGAATTGTATGAAGAAGCTAGAAAGCCAGATTTATTAACATCTTAT
>Ga0208870_1000215_pt1 | contig 10216 bp, 10 predicted proteins | sample CryBogCBE27Aug07_FD_184590 | JGI IMG/M metagenome (GOLD analysis project Ga0208870, IMG submission 184590) | Freshwater microbial communities from Crystal Bog, Wisconsin, USA - CBE27Aug07 (SPAdes) | ecosystem: Environmental > Aquatic > Freshwater > Lake | place: Crystal Bog, Wisconsin, USA...
ATACCGCACCAACTGCACCTAACAATATTGTTTCTAAACGCTTTAATCTTGCATTGATTGCTTCGTATCTTAATGCACAAATTTCCTCATGTGTGCTTAATCTATGATCTACTTCATCTAAACTATGTTTCATAATTTAAGCTTTCATTATGTATGCTAGGGCATAGTAAGGTGGAAGGTTAGCGTTAGTGCCACTTGAACCTGCTGAAGCATTGGTTACTGAAACACCAGTAGTAGCGCTTTGTGTTTGTGTTGTTGCAGCTGTTGAACCTGAATTAGTATTTCCTGTAACTCCAATAGTTCCACCACCTGTTTGTGATACTGATTCTAAATGGAAGTGGCCAGGGTCAGTAACAGTTGCAGTATGTGTATGGGTGACTACAATAGCGTCTGTTGATCCGCCTGTTTGAGCTACTGAATAAGTATTACCTGCACCTACAATAAATTTATCTTTTAAATTAGGCGTTCCATTTGTTCCATCACATAAATAATAACCAGTTGGAATAGAACCAATAGAGCCTGACCACATAATAATAGAACCACTAGGAACGGAAGTTGAGCCGCCAGAGTTTGTTCCTAAAATGCCATAAATGTTGTCATAAGTAGCAATGACATTATTGCTTGAATCTTCCAAAACTAATTTATATGTATAGCCTGATGTAAGCCATAATTCACTAGGCAATCTACCACTTGTTCCTAATATAATAGGATTAGAATTAGCAATTAATCCATTGTTATCTTGATAAGAAAGTAAAGGTGTGGATGAACCAGCTTGATATGTAAAAAGCTGACCTGCTACTAATGGTTGACCTGTATTGTCAAAAAAGGTTATTCCGTTGCCTATTGGGGATAAATTGACTGCCATATTATTTTCCTATTTTGGTATTAAGTCTGTAAGTTTAGTTTTTTTTTCGTTTTGTTGTTGAGATGATAATGCACCACGAACTGTTTGTGTAGGAACATCTCTTAATCTTGATTCTAGTTCAGGTTTTTTACCTAATCGCATCATGTCTGCAAGGTTTTGAACATCTTGAGTTCTTTGTCCTGTTGCTAATTTTCTAGCTAATACAGTTCCGCCACTTATTAATGGCCCAACTACAGGCAAGTTAGCTGCAAGTTCACCTGTAAATATTCCACCAACTACGCCTGTAGGTGCAAATCTACCAAAGAATTTAAGCATATTTTGTGTAGAACCACCTTTAGCAGCTTCAATAATTGCATTTTGTTCTTCAGCTGTAAATAAACGCATTTTCTTATCATTTTTAGCTAAATTGCGTAATTGTGTAGCTAATGAATTTTCTGCACCTGAAGCTGTAAATTTGCTTTTGTCTAACTCTGCATTAGAAAGCATATCATCAAATATTTCTGCTTTTTTTAATTTGTTATATGATGCTCTTGCGTCTTTCCATGCTTCCAAACCACTTTTATCACCTGCGCTAATAGCGTCTTTAGGTGCATTTAATACATAGTCATCAAACTTATCTTTTAAAATACTAGCAATTCTGCGTTCAGAAGGATCGGCACTTGCTTGTGCATTTTGAATCATTTTTCTAATAGCAGATAATTCTGTAAAATCTTTAGGTGTTGCAGGGTTTTGCATTTCCTCTAATGCAGATGCAACTTTAGGATATGCGTTCGGTGTATATCCTTCACCTCTTAAATCTGTTCCAAATGATTTAGCTGCGTTTCCAAAATTATCTTTATTAAATGTAATGCCTGATTCTTTAGCTTTATTAAATAAATTTTGAGATTCAGCTAATAGTTCTTCATGCGATACTGTTTGAATAGCACGTTTAGTTGTTCTTAAACCTGCCAATCCACCAGCGCCTGCTCCAGCCAATACTGATAAAATAGGATTACCTGTTTCGTCATATACATATTGAGATGCACCGCCAACAGGTGCAGCCATGCCTAATTGTAAGCTTGGTCTTTCTGATAATGCTTTTGCAACCCCACGAGTTACAGGTGATGTAGCTGTTTCAGCTATTTTTTGTGCAGCGCCTATTTCTGATGCAACTCCACCTACAGAACTACCAACAGCTTGCGCCACTCTTTCACCTTCTGTTTCAGGCGGTTTAATGCCTGGCGTTAAATAACGTGATGCAATTTCACTTGGCATACCTAAATGAGTGCCAACTGTTTTATTTAATGTGCTATTAATTAAATCTGCAAAAGGCAATGCTACAGTTCCAACGCCAGCACCAATTGGGCCACCTAAAGCAAATCCAGCTGTTGTAGAAGCTAATGTAGGTGTAGCGCCACGAATAGCTAACTCACCATATCTTCCAGCTTTTTTAGCTATGTCTTTAGTGCGTTTCCACCATTCACCGCTTAATGTTGCAGTTTCAGGTTCTACATAAGGTTTAGAATTCATAACAAGATCATTAATATCATGTTCTGCAACTTTAGATGGTTCACCACCTAAACTCATAACAAGATCATTAATATTTTGATCTTCTTGCTTTCCTACATTAATAGTAGGAAGTTGTAATGTTATTTTATTGGCCATTATTTATTGCCATTAACAAGTCTTAATAAATTTGAACGTCTATCTAATAAACTTTGTTTTTGTTCTTTTGTCATGCCTGTTAATAATCTATTTAATTCATTTTTATCTTGATCGTCAATTTGAGCTTTGTTTGGATTTTCACCTGTTAATGATATAAATTTCATTAATGTAGGATCATTTGCGTATTGTGCAAATTGAGATTTAAAGTTATTAACTGCATTTAAATTAGGATTTACTGGATTGCCACCATTTTTAATAATCCCTCTAGATAATAAATCTTGAGTTGTTATTTGTGTAGCTTTTTCATTTCTGATTAAATCTAACAATGCTTCTTTTTTAAGGTTAATACTTCCATAAGCAGTATGTTTACTTTGTAAATCCATTTGTGAACTTGGATTTTGATTTTGAATACGTTGTTCAAGATATTTAGCTAATTCTTGTTCTTTAGGTGTAAGTGATTCTTGACCTGTTTTGCCTGAAAAGTAATTAGTAATAGGGCCTGTATCAACACTTGGATCTTTTAATAAATTAATAATATTATCTGTTACTAATTTTTTAGTAGGTAAATGACCTGCTTTGCTATTAGGATTGTTTTGCATATCAACAGAATTTAAATAAGCATTTTGTGATTCTTCTAATTGACCTTTTTGTAACATACTTGGATTAGCAGGTGTTTGACCACTTATTGCGCCAAGCATATTTTGACTAGGTGCAGCCATACCGCCACCACCTTGACCACCGCCTGCCACATTAATTGCTCCTGTGCCAGGTGTAATGCCAACAATTTGACCAAGTTGGTTAGTTGTATATTTAGGATTAATAAGTTCTGCTTGTCCAGTAGCACCTTGTCCAGCTCTAATAGAATTAGAAAATTCTTGATAAATACCTTGCGGATTTGTATTAGCCATTTGAATATAAGGCGCAGAAAAAGATTCTACAATAGATTCATCAACTCCTCTTTTTACAGCTCTTTTTTTAGCTTCAATAATTGCTTGTAAAACTTTTTGTCTTCCTTCAGGGGTATTTTGTGCATTTTTAATACGTGGATCATTAACTGTTGCATTTATTTCATCCTGCATAACTTGAGCTTTTTTATTTGTTAAGCTAAAAGAAGCTTCTTTAGCTCTTGTTTCTTCTTGTGTTACTTTAGGCTCTAATGTTCTTTTTGCTAATTCTGTTTCAACTTGAGCTTTTTGAACTTCTAAAGGATTTAATTGTTGTCTTTGTTTATATTGTTGTATTAATGTAGCAGTATTTAAAATATCAGATAATGACATTGGTTTTGCATTTAATGATATTGAAGGGTCTATATTAAAATCCATATTATTTCCTTATCCAAATATTGTGCTAGATTGTGATGGGCCAAGTAAACTGCTTAACATTACAGCATTGCTAAGACCGCTACTATAATTATTTGCTGCGCCAACTAAACCTGCAGCTTGAGCAGCCGCCGCACCTGTAGCTAATTTAGCAGTATTAGTTCCATAATTAGTAGCCAAGTCAGCAGATTGACCTTGAGCAGTTTGTCCTAATCCTGCAATAGAAGCTAATGTATTATAAATGTTACCGCGTTGTGTTTGATAATTGTTATAAGCATTTTGATAAGCATTGCCTGCAAAGTTTTGAGTATAATCTTGCATAGCTTTTAAAGTGTTGCCACCAACTAAACCACCTGTTGCATTTTGTTGATTAGCTAATGCTTGTTGACCTTGACCTAATTGGAAAGCATAGTTAGGTGCTAAATTAGCGTTTAAGTCTTTATTAGAAAATTGATTAGTTAAATAACCTGAACCAACACCTGTTCCAATAGGATTACCATTAGCGTCAAACTGTGTATATTGACCTGAACCTAATTGACCAATTTGATTTAAAGCACCATAGCCTGTAGCTCTTGCTGGAGCTAATTGAGCATTTTGTGTGTTAAATATTTGACCTTGTAATTGTTGTTGACCTTGTGCGGCTGCGGCTTGAATTTTTGCTGCGTTTTGTGCAGCATTAGCACCTAATAAAGAACTACCAATATTTGCTGCAGTTAAAGCGCTTGTAGGGGATATTTTACCAATTAGACTACCTGCACCTGCAACTGAAGGCAATGCACCTTGAGCAGCCATATTAAGCGTTCCACCACCATTCATAATACCTGCTACAGTAGAACCATCAATTCCGCCTGCTGCTTGACCAATAAATCCTAAAGCTTGTTCTTGAGTGTAACCTGCTGAAGTATAAGCATTGACAGCTTGTTGCATTTGATCAGCAGTCATAGTGCCACCTGCAGCACCTGCCGCAGTAGAGCCACCACCAAGTATTGCAGGGTTATAACCTAGTGAACCAGCAATGCCACCACCGACACCACCAGTTACTGCGCCCATTAGTGGATCGCCACCTGTTACACCACTAACAACAGCACCAGTTAAAGCCGATCCAACAACGTCAGTTGCTACCGTTCCTAACGCATCACCAGCTACTGCAGCTACAGCAGAAACACCCATAATTTAGTCCTTTATAATTTTACCTACGATTACATCTTCATCTACATACCCAAGTCTATGCAAGAGTATTCTAAAATCTTTGTTAAACTTAATATGCCAAAGAATCTTGTCTACTTTTTTATCTAATAAAAACTTTTCTGAAGCTTTTATTAATTTTATTCCTGTAGTTCCCCTACGATAATCAGGATGCAAATACAGTAAATCATTGTTAGCATATTTAGTTGACTTGTAATGTAAATGGTTAGTAATAAAAAATATTGAATAACCTACTAATTTACCTTCATCTCTAGCTGTAACTATGGTTAATACGCCAGTATCACATAGATTTTTATATCTATCCCAATCAGGGTCTAAAGGTATTACATCTTTATCAACTGCTATTTCCTCATAATGAAGTTTAATTAAATCTTTTATATCTTCATTTACTTGAGCATACTTTTCAACATCAAAATTAATCATTCAATTGCTCCATTCAATTGTTTTTGCTTTATTTATTGATTGTAATAAGGCACTTTCACTTGTTGGCCATTTACAGTCATATTAATAAATCCAGCAGGCTTTGCTGGTAAAGTTGCAGTTCCAGTCGTAGCAGAATTAGAACTTGTAAAATTAAGCAAATTTAAAAAAAACTGTTGCCATGCTCTAGAAGGTCTTTTGGTATTTTGATCCAAAAATTCAGTCTGTGGGTAAGGATTGTTTTGATTTGATCCCCATATTCCGCCTGACATTAATTTTCCCCTTCTTGTGCTTTAAGGTTAGCTGATATTATAACCGCATTTACAGGGTCTGTAACTACAACCTCAAAAACTCTATCTCTAGACCAACCTAATCTGCGCCAAATAGCACGATTTTTATATTTACCTGCTTGTCCTATTGTAACCCAATGTTCGTTTGACCATGTAGAACCGCCATCACTTGACCAACGAAGCATGGCTTGTGGATATGTAGTTGTTGTGGATATATTTATTTGATTCTTTAAACCTAATATTATTGTTGCTGAAGGTGCAACAACTAAAAAATCAGTAGGCGCAATGTAATAAGGTGAACCAATAAAAGTATCTTGAATTGCAGATGATAAACCTGTTGTGCCTACGCCTGGTTGAAATTGAATTTGCAATTCTTCTAAATATTGACGTTGTAAATCAGTAACAACATGAGGTGCTCGTCTTAATCTACGAATATTTTGTCCATTATCAGTATAGTTTGATTTATCTAACTGATAAATTTGACCATTTGCATAATCACCTACTAATACTTGGCCTTGGAATAAACTAGCGCAGTTACCACGATGTCTGTGATAAACATTATTATTATCAACCCATAACCATTTATGCCACATTTCTGTTGCAATATCATAAACCCAAGTTAAATCTAATGTCGGAAATGAAACTACATAACATTCATGGCCTTCTAATTGATAAGTCCAAGCAATAGCATCGTCAATGTATTTATCAGTTAATGTGTTCTCTACAGCATGGTTTGATATTCTTTGTGGAATATAACCATTCATCATCATAATTTGAGCTTGACCACGAATATTTCTTGAAACATAAGCAAAGCTATTTCCAACTCTAGACATTGAAAATTTGGCTGCAATACCATGTTGCGTTGATGTGCCAGGTATTCTTTGAAATGGAAAAGGGAAAGAACCTACATCTACCCATACTTCAGAAGATGCTTCACCTAGAAGATAAACTTCACGATGATCTACAATTAAAGATACAAGGTTATCAGGTGCGCCATCTTTAGATGAAAAGCTTAAAGAGTTTGTAATAGGGCTTAATGGATTAGAAGCCGCCCATTGTTGTGAATTAGGTTTATTGTAAACAAAATAGTTATCTACAATGTCAACAGTATTGGCTGCGTTAAATGGGCCATCGGATGTAGGCATAACACTAAAGTTTAGTGCATACATAGTTTCAGAAGCAATAGTTTGGGATGAGCTAACTACATAAGTTCCAACTCCGCCAGCACCTGTTCCAAAAGTTAGCGTTAAAGTTAATCCTGTGCCTGATCCATTACTAGATGTGGATGCGTTATTATTAGGAATTGATGTATAAAGACCTGAATTAGTCCTAGTTAAGCCTGTAACAGCGCCTGAAGCGCCAATACTTGAAACAGTATAAGTAGCAGGAGTTGTTCCATAAACACCGCCTAAAACGGTTACTGTATCATTTACAGCATATCCTGTGCCAGCAGTCGCAATAGATTCACTTAATACTGTGCCTTGACCTAAAGCAGTAATAACTGTGCCTGAAGCCACGCCTGCACCTTGAACAGTTTGACCTATGTAAATTGTGCCTGTGACTGCTGTAACTGTTAGAATTGCACCTGAAATAGATGCAGTCATTGTTGCACCTACCGCTACAGAATTTAATACTTCAGATGATATTGTTTGGGATAAATTAATTGTGTAAGTGCCTACACCACCTGATCCTGTGCCTAATGCTGTAATTACAGTTTCTGCTGTAACACCTACACCTAATAATGATTGACCTACACCAATAGTTCCATTTTTAACTTGAGTAACAGTTAAAGTAGTGCCTGATACAGAACCTATAAAATAAGCACTAGAAGGAATAGAAATACGCCATGTGTAACGATTAACGCCATCTACAATATAAACATTTACACCATTGTCAGTAATACTTACACGACCTGTATTAGTGTTTAATTGACCCACCATAGTAGGTGTTAGGTTAGAAGTTAAAACGTAAACATAAGAACCCACCACAGCAACCATATATTGACCACCTGATACGGTTCGCATACCACGCACTTCTTCTTGATTTTGAAATACAATTTTTGAAGTTAAACCAGGTGTAGGATATAAAGCTACAATGCCACGAGTGCCAGGTTGTTTTAAAGGATCAATTTCAGGGCGAAAATTGATACATTCTTGTGCGTCTTGATAAATCGAAGGCGCTTCATAACTTGGCCCAACAAAACCAAAATCCGCCATAATTTACCTTTATCTAAAGAAGCCGCCTGTTAAAATCCATCCAGCATCTTTTTGTCTTGAACTTAACAATGCGTCATTAAATCTTGCAGATTGCATAGGTTTCATATTAGTGCGTTTTAATGTAGCTTTTGCTTGACCTGCATAAGCTGAAATCATAGCAATTTGAGTTTGTGATGCCTTACCATACATAGGCATTAAACGTTCAGCTAAACACCAACGTAGCGCCATAGAATAGCCTTGAGGTAAGTTTATATTGTCATTAATAGAAGCATAGTTTCTAAATAATGTTTGAGCAAACATATGAATTTCACCTTGTGCAGGATTAGGCCATACAAATACGTTACCTGAATCAGAATTAGGATTGAAATATAAAGCTTTAGGCCATGGGCCATTTAAAGTCTTTAATCCAATCATGTTGTAATCATCTAAAGCTAAAATAGCTATTGGATAATCTAAACCACCATTTACAATAGGTTGACCATTAGAACTTGTATTAATACGAACAAAAGCTGAATCAATGCCAAGAGGTTTTTGATAGTAAGCTTGAATAGTAGTAGATGCAACAGGGCTTGGATAAGTAATATTAAGTAAGTATGTGCCTGCATAATTTACGTTACCGCCAGCGCCAGTTAAACTATCTAAAATTTTAGTGCCATCTGTAATACCTGTGCCTGATAATGTTTGACCTTGTGCAACTGCGCCTGATAACACACTTGTCACTGTAAGAATATTGCCTGAAATAGAGCCTGTAAATTGTGCGCCAATAAAATTAGGCGATGCGTGATTAGGGCCAATCGTATATTGAACTTGACCTGAAATAACAGGCCATATAATTTCTGTTACATTAAACACCATCATATCTTCATTTGACCATTGGTCAATGATGTCATTTAACATATCAAAAGCGTCTTGCGCTTCGTCAGGGCTTGGTGTTTCGCCTGAAGCTAATGCACCAATGTCTTTTAATGCTCTTGAAATAATATCAATGGGTTGTGTCATTATAGGTCACTCATGTTAATTTTCATTGGTTGCCAAGGAAGTTGAGTCGTATTGTTATTTTTTAAATTATTAAGTTGATTTTCTAAATTATCAGTAATATGACAAACGCCATTAACTGTAGCTTCTTTTTCAATCCAAGAAATAATATCTTTTTCTTTAACGTCTGCTAATGGAATATTAAATGTTTTGTCGCTAAACCACCAATTTCCTTCAGTTTCTACTGAATTAAGTTCGTTATTAGCAATAACATAATATTTAGCATGAATAATTAACTCACCATCGGTAGATATTTCTGTTACTTTCCATGCGTGATCTATCATATTATTTTTCTTTTTTAATAAATTCTAAAAAATTTCCTGTGTATTTTTTAACGCCTATATGATTACAAGTCATATTAGGATCAATAAATACTTTGTTGCTTAATTTACGCCATTTTTGGCAAAATACATTATCTTCACTTATTAATTCACCATCAACAAGCTGAACATCAAATACCATTCGACAAGTTTTGCCTTCATTTTTGTATTCAGGGCTTATATCCCAAACCTTTTGCAAGGCTTTTTTAGATATTTTTAAAAATCCTGTGCCTACGCACTCAACTTCTATTAAACCATTTTGTTGCTGTTTTAAGCCATCTTTAAGGGCTTTAACGTTAAAGGCTATGTTGTCAGATTTTTTAACAACTGTAGCGCCAATAACATCTTCTTTATAAGTTATTAATTTAAATATCCATTCAGGATTCCATTCCTGATCGGAGTCTATAAAAATTAAATAATCAAACTTTTCTTCTATAGCAAGTTTAACTAAATCATTTCTTGCTCTTTGCACTAAACTATCATAAGCCATATAAACAGGTATTACTTCTATACCTTTTAGCATGGATAATTTAATAGTATTTACTAAACTATTAGCAAACCACACATCTACTCGCCCATCATGCGCAGGCGTTCCTATTAATATTTTAGTCATAACATCCTCCATTTATGTTATTTATTTTAATTATGCTGCAGGCGTTGCTTGTGTTCCTGCAAGTTTAGCTTCTAAATCTGCAACTTTAACCGCTAATTCTTTAACTGCATTAATTAAAGGTAAGACAAACATTTCATTAGATACACCTTGTAATCCGTCAGCTTCACGAACATTCCATCCACCAAAATGATCGTAACCTAATTCATCCATTGCTACTTTAACATCTTGGGCTAACATACCATACATAGTAGCTTCAGTATTTTGTGTATTTTCTTCTGAGTATCCAAT
>Ga0208870_1000222_pt1 | contig 10031 bp, 2 predicted proteins | sample CryBogCBE27Aug07_FD_184590 | JGI IMG/M metagenome (GOLD analysis project Ga0208870, IMG submission 184590) | Freshwater microbial communities from Crystal Bog, Wisconsin, USA - CBE27Aug07 (SPAdes) | ecosystem: Environmental > Aquatic > Freshwater > Lake | place: Crystal Bog, Wisconsin, USA...
TTTCTTGAAAGCTCTACGCTACCTACAAAATGATTAATTCTTCCGTTCTCAAAATCAGATGTCTCATGGAGAATGTGATTAACATCAAAGCCATCTAAATTTACATTCATCATTTCTTTTATGGCTGATTTTCTTCCTTTGAAAGTTTTATCAAGATTTACTAGTTGTTTTCCATGAACATCTTTTACAAGATTCTTAAATTCTTGTGATTTTTTATAATCTGCTAATTCCTGTTTGTTCTTTAAGAAACTTTCCTTGCTTCTGCTTCCATTTTTGTAAGCAGTATATGCTGTTTTGTATTTTGTTAATAAAGCTCCCAGAGCCATTTGCTCATCACTTAGTATGTGGTTTGACAGCTTGGATTTGGCTGTTTCTAGCTGTCGGTTAGCCGCAGCAATTGCATTTGTAGAAGCATTAACTTTCTTTTCATCCGTTTCTGTTTTTAAGATTCCCTCATGTTTAGCAATTTTCTTGTTTGCTTTGGCAATGTTTTTTATCTGATCAGCAGATTTCTGCTTAATTATTCCGATGTTAGCTAGGACAAGGAAAAGATCTTTTTGTTGTCTAGTTATTGGAGCATTCTCAATTTCATTTGAAATGGTGCGAACAGAGCGAGAATTAGAAGCATGGGAGTCTTTTCCCATAAGATATGTCATAAGGTCATATGCACCCCATTTCTTGGCTTTGTTTTTCATTGAAAGAACAGGCTTCCATTCATTGTTTGCCCATACTACTCTATATTCTTTGCCATCACTTCCAGTAATTGTTGAATTAATGTTTGATAGTAGCCAAGGGTGCAGAATGCCTCCCATATCTCCGCCAGTCGCCGTGTGCCTATCAGCCATTGCCAATTGCACAGCCTTTCCAGCGTGTTCTATGGCGGCATCTTTAAATACAGGTTTTGCTAACAAAGCTGGATCGTATTTGAATGTAACTGAATTTCCATCATGGTTGTAAAGAACAACATTCCCAGTCTTATCAAAAGCGAATGATGACCATTCATTGTCGCCTGTTATTGGAATACGCTGAGAGAGCAACGGCAAAGCCTCGTCAGGACGAACTGGCCTTGAAAAAGCCACCTTTCCATCTTTTCCTACTGCTAATGCCTGTTTTAGATAAGTGTCATCGTATCCGGCCTGCGTTGTTGTTGCGGGTTGCACTTTCTTCGCAGGCATGAAGCTAATGCCGCCAATAGGAGACAATGCCGCCAGCGGCTTTGCGACCTCCTGAGCCTTCGTCTTAAAGCCTTCCCAATCGATAGAGCCGTCTTCGGTCTTTGGAAGTTCGTTAGCAGGCATGAACCTGATGTCATTACTTGCCGAATTGAAGCGTTGCGAGAGCGGGATTAGGTTGCCTTGGTCGTCGTAGGTTGCGGGGTCTGCTAGTTTGGCTTGATTAGAGTCAAAAACAATGTGCGAATCACCTCTTCCTTCTACTTCATTGGAATAAACGACTCCATCGTATCCTTCTGCTTTAATATCTTTTCCTAGAGAATTTAATGCCTCATATTGTTTCTTTCTAAAAGCATCATTTCTTTTATTGTAAATTTCCTGCCCTTCATCCATTGGCAAATTAGTCCAATCAGACTTTTCTCTTTCGTTTTTTAGATCCTGCCATTCAGAAACAAGATTTTTGCTTTTTTCACTAATTTTGATCCCGTATTCTGGAAGTTGCTTCAGAGCTTGTTCAGGAGTATCCCAAACATGATCGGGTAGCCTTAATGGGTTTTTAACAGATAGATAGGTTTTAAGGATGTTGCTGGCATTTTTCCACAATGCTTGTCCTTTTGTTCCAAAATGATATCCGAAATCTTTTGAAATCTGGAACTCGTTAAATTTGTTGTTTGTTGCATGATAAACAGGCCCAATCGTATACCCCGCCTTCCTCGCCGCCTCATCAACCATCCTCTGCGCCTCTTCTGTATCGCCAGACTCAATAGCCTTTGCGTGAGCTTCGTCTAGCTTGGACGGCATGAAGGAGATGCCGCCTTTGCCTTCACCCTCATAATTAACCATGTCGCTGTGCAGGACTCCGCGATCAGCATGGAATTTCTGCTCCTCGCTAGTCGCCTCCTTTAGCTGACCAGCGGCCTGCGCGATGTTGTAAGCCTCGTTGCGGTCAACGATGCGTCCTTTGTCAGTCGCAAAGCCATAGGCAGGCGATTCGCGGTCTGTAGCCTCCTGTGGTGCGTTAGGATTGGCTATGCGATGCGTAGCACCGCTAGATACCTCACCCGTGCGAGGATTGGTGTAGGTGGCCTCTGTGATGCTCTCCGGCTCTTCCTCGCGGGATGGCATGAATGTTGTATCGCTTTTATCTTTTGGAGGATTATATCCAAATTCTGAAAGAGAATTTCCTTCGGTGAATAGATGAGAGGCAGGTACAGACTTGGAAAGAATCGTGTATTTTCCTCGCAATGAAGACTTGCCATGTTCTTTTGCATATCTACGAGATGGAGTAACCCAATCTCCAGCGTTTATAGTTGTTTTAAGACGCTTTGGAAGCTGTGCATTCAGAGCATCAATTTCTGAATCATATTGCTTCCCATCTCCTCCCATTTTTAACGACAAGTTTGCCAACTTAACTAATTTATTGATTTGATCGGTAATCTCACGAACTTTAATCTTATCGATATTCTGATCTTCATACTTAGGAACAGCGCGATATACTTTAACTTTAGCATTAGGTTTTCCTTTTGCCGCCCTGATTGACGCGAGTGATTCTGCACTGTATCCAGACTCATCTGCATCGCCGTAATATTGCAAGGCGGTTTGGAATGGCAGGGTATAAATATCATCTGGATATATTCCGCGAGTTACTTCATGTAATGGAGATCCATTTGATTCATCAGGAGGCTGATGAACTCCGCGATAGGAATATTCATCTTCTTCTTTTGGCATGAAAGAGATGCCTGCATTTTTGCGGTTATCTTCTTTCTTAGCAGGCACATGAACCGCGCTGATGCCCTTGAGGATGTCCGGCGTAAGCGCGGGTTGGTCGCCCTTGGGAGCGAATGTGAGCGGTTTAAGGGCTTCCTCGCTTTCTTCTGGACGTTCTTGATAAGGCAAACCGGATTCCGGCATAGCATTGATCTTGGCCTTGTAATAATCGACAGGAATAGGTTGTGCGTTGCTTGGTTGAAGCGATGACACATGGTCAGCTCGCATTGACATGATCGTGCGATCAAGTTCAGCTAGTTTTCCCTTTAGATAAAATCTGTTTTGGTTAAGAAAATCAGTATCCTTGTCTTTAAGATTTAGGAAGTTATTGAATATGTCGCGCTTCTGTTTTGCAATATCCTCATTAGGATCAAGACCCTCCCATCCTTCTTTTCCTTTTTGCCAGTTGGCAAGGTACTTGGTAACAAAGTCATTAAAGAATTCAGATTTACTGCCACCCCACATATCAAGAATGTGAGGGAACTCAGCACCCCATGCGTGAATCTTGTTAAAGAGGCGTGTTGCAGAGATGACCGTCACATTGAAGTTTCCATCCTTCGTGAAGTGCATTCCTATCGGAACCACATCATACTGCTTCATCATGAGAGACTTTCTCTTTCCCTTCTTGCCGGAGGTTGGCGAATACTCTGCAAGCCAGCGTTTACCCTCTCCAGATGCAAGCGTCTCGTTCATCGAAAGGATCACATCCTTGATTGCTTTTGGAACTACATTTTCCGGCAGGTTCTTGATGTTCTGAATCTGCTCCGGCGTAAATGTTCCGCGCCATGTGATTCCTTGTTCTGGAATCTCTCCAGTAATTCCAAGTGCGTTTAAGATTAAATCCCTGCGTGCCTTCTGATTCTTTTTGATTTGCGAGTCCGATAGCATTATCGGGCTTTCACCATCAGGTTGCATGGCGACTTCTCTTTGAACATCAAGAGACCCGCCTTCAGGAATCTGGACATTACTTACTTCATCTGGAATCTGCCCATACCCTTTTGTCTGGACTGGCTTGCCTGTAGCCGGATCTATTTTCCAACTTCCTTCCGGCGTAGACTCGCTAGGAATAGCAACCTTGCTAACCACATTTCCTTTGGCATCACGAATTGTAGCAAATACCTGAGTTTGGAACATCCCAGACTGGATTCCGTACTTTTTGAGCAATCCTTTATTTTTCTTTAGCTCTTGTTGCGTAATCTCAACTACAGGTTGTGCATCAATTACAGGTGCAATGTGTCCATTGTAGTCATTAACTGCTTGAATTGCTTTTTCTGTAGCTGCGGCAATCTCTGGAGTGAATTGGATTCCCATCACGGGAGATGGTTTTGTCGGGTCTGGCCCTCCATGCCCAAGAACGGCTTGGATTGCCCTAGCAAGCGTATTGTTGCTGGCACTTGTCCTAGCCCACTTCATGACAGCCGTCTCTCCTCCTCTGCTAGTCATCTGATGAAGGGAATTTCCAGCCATTTCAGCAATATACTCCTCACGGGCATAAGGGATGACTTCCTTGTCAATAAAACGATCATTTGCACGATCCCACATTCCTTGAGACTCAAGCCATGCCTTCTTTTGTTCGTCTGTCCGGCCCTTTAAGTAGTTATTCCAGATCATGTCCTTTAGCTGATCATTGGATACTGCTCCAGCATCCTCAGCCGCTATGGTTCCATCATCGTGGTAAATATTCGTTGAAAATAGCTGTGAAAGAAGATCGGAGTTTGCTTTCTGGAATTCTTCAGTTCTTCCATACAAATGACCTCCTTCGTGAGAAAGAGCATCATAAGTGGTCGTTCCATAAACTCCTGCCCGTGTGCGTGCGTTATCGGCATTGATGATTGCAGTAGTTTTGCTCGGATCAAATAAGATTGGCTCTTTTTTTAGAGCTTCAGCAAGATCTGTTCCGGTGCGAAGCTCAACACCTCCGGCAGAGTTAATAACCATGCCGTCCTGACTGGCGATCATCTCCAGCTTTGCCATGCCTTGTGGCGTGCTTGCCAACTCCTTATTTTGATCAACTAGCTTTTGCAGGATCTGATCTTTTGTAAGGATTTCTAATCCAATGTTCCCTTGTCCTGCAAGTAACGGCCCATTTAATCCCCTATGGATGTTTGCCCAAAGAAGATCATTCTGCCTTCCATATTCCAATCGCGTTTCTGAATTAGCAGACATTACTTGCGTCAGCTTTTGATCAGCTTCCTTTGCTTCTTGGGTAGCCTGTTTAATTTCTTCTGGCTTTGCCTTTGGATTAGCTAGTGTTTCTCGTAATTTCTGAACCTTATCATCGGCAATCTGTTTCTGATTGTTTACTACCTCTCTATAGTCGCTGAATTGTGCGGCAGTTTTAATGCTTTCTGGAGATGCCTGTGCCTTTACTTGGTTAATACGATTGTTCTCCTCTTGGATGCGTTTTTCTCGTGAGGAAGGAGTTTCATGAATAGCAGAAGTAAGGATGTGAGGCATCATCATCATCGCCGCGCCTGAAGCTGCTTGCTCTGGCAGATCTTCATAAGGAGTGCTATCAAGGACTCCCATTGCTCCGGCAAGTACGCCTGCTTGAACACCTTCGTATCCCCAATTAACAAGATTGTTCGCCATCCAGTTTGCTACTGGAGCTGTTATTTTTCCTACTTTACCACCAAAGATTTCTTTTGTGAGATCCGTAGAAGTTGGAAGGTTTCCGGCAATCTGAAATACATTACCTCCAGTTCCCTTTAGTCCTGCGCTAACCTTTCCAAGGTCACTAAGCACTCCTAAACCTTTGCCTGCTGTTTTTAATGCTCCATATCCAGCAAGTTCTCCGGCAGCTCCATATTCAACTCCTTTTAAGAAACCTGCTCCCATTCCAAGAAGTCCTTGATTTCTATTCTGATATGCACCAATAGCACCAGTTGTTACTGGCAATGCAGTTGCAAGTGCGCCAGTAGTAGCAGCTTTCTTGATGGCATCAGCAGTATTGTTAGCAGCATCGCTACCAGCACCAGCCCATACAAAAGGTTTTGGAATATTCCAAGGGCCAAGCCGGATTACATTCCCTCCAGCCCTTTCATATATATCAGAATCAATAGTCTTTAAGTTGTCAGTATGTAACTGCTCGGCATTATTCCAATCTTCACGCAGTTGTTCTTTTGTCCTTGGGCCTATTGATGATTTAGGCGCAGCATGAACATTCCCTTGCGGATCAACATAAAATGTTCCTCCCTCCCTTGCGGTCTGTGCCGTATCGGTCATTGCCTGTGCTTGTGGCATCAGTTGCTCCACTTCGGATAACCTTGCACCTTCTCTTGCACCTTTTGTTAATGCTCCAAGACCTTCAGCACCGATTCCAAAAGTAGTTGTGTATTGAGGAAGTAAAAACTCAGCGGCAGTACCAACATCTTGTTTTGGTTTTGGCAATTCTTTTGCGTATTCTTGTAAGGCAGAAGAACCCCATTGGTCGGAATCTTGTATAAATTGCTGTGTAGCTTCTCCCTCTGTAAGATTTGGGTTATCAAGCATCCTTTGCTTAACACTAGGAACAAGATAACTAGCAAGAATTGGCCTCAAAAGCTGTGCATAGCTTTGCTGACCTCTGTCAGTTGGCTTTTCACCTGCATAATACAATACCTGACCAATGTTGCTTGGAACCTTTGCTTTAACTCTTTCCCTGTTGGCATCAATCTCATCTCGCGTGATGCGATTAATAAGTTTTTCTGTAGGAGTCTTATGCTGGATTGTTAAAATACCGCTTGTTGGATGAATTCCTATTCCAAGGTCATCCGCCAGTTTCATTCCTCCCTCATTAATCTTTGACCCAAGCTGATACAGATCCCTGACCGCGCCTACTGTTTTGTCTCCAATAGTAAAAAAGTCTTTGTATACTTCCTTTAGCCTTTGGGATTCTGGAGTTTGAGCCTCTCCTTCTGCTGGTTCATTTAGATAAAGAGCATTCCCAAGATCTGATGCAAAGGTTTTAACGCCATGAAGACCTTCAACAATATCGTTAGCAACACCTTTAGCAGCATTTGCAATCGGGTGAGTTTCGGATTCCGGCGAGTGATCTTCGTATTCCTGTAGCTTTCGATACATTGGAACAAGATCTTTCGTTGAAACATCAGAAAGTTTTATTCCTTTATTTGCTTTTAGAAGATCGGAAAGATTTTTCCCATCAAGATTAACAATCGCTTGTTTTTCTTCTGTTGAAAGGTTTTCTGGATCAGACTTTGACAAGTATGGAAGTGCAAACTCTCCTCCAACTCCCATTGCGGCAGACTTTATCTGCTCGGGTGCTACCTGTTCTGCTGGTGGTTGTTCAATAGGAGCCGATACAGCTTTTAGACGCTCTGCTAAATGATCATCAGTTGCCGGAGCAGCTACTTCATTCAATTTCTGTTGAGTAGCATCTGCTGGAGGTTGATCTATTGGAGCAACAACAGCATTTAACCTACTTTCTAATGATTGAGGATCATTGTTTTCAGCCATGAATATTTATTATTCGGAATCATCTGAGGGCTTGGCTGAACTCCCGCCCATATAGAATTGTTGTTCGGCAGGATTAAGATTCGACATTTCATTAGATTTCATAAAATTAAATGCGTCTTTACTTAGTTCATTAATAGGAACAGGTGCTAAGAATCCTTGGCGTGTATTAAGAATGTCGTGATAGTTAACTATGTGTCCCATAGTTTTATCAACTTTTGTTTTTAGGTCAATCGCGTGCTTGCTCATATCACGCCATTCTTTATCAGCGGCAGCAAATGCTTCAGCATCTCCTGATTTCTCTAGTTTATCGCGTTTTGCTTTAGCCTTTGCAATTTCAGGTATCATATCATTGATTTCCTGATTAGCTTCTGCCTTTGTCTTAGGAAGAATAAATGGAGCAATATACTTTTCTGGGTTTTTAACGCCTCTTCCTTTGTATGTGTCCTGCCAAGCACCAACGGTCTGGTTTGCAAGAGAGGCTTGAGCTTTTGCCTCCTCAAGCAATAGCTCATACATTTGAGTTGTTTGACGAGGAGTGAGAGTTTCTTTTCCTCCTGCGAGATATTTTGCCTTCATCTGCTCAAGAGTATCTGTAATTCCTTGGCTATGAAGATACTCTTCCACAGAGCTAACTGTTGGAACTCCTCCAGTTTCAGCTTGAGCCATAAGCTGTGCCATTCCTGCTGCCGGAATTGCATTATGCTCTGGATCTTTCATTGCGGCTTCATAGGTAGGAGACAAACGCACTAGCATCTGCATTAACCCCCTCTGTCCCATATAGTTTTTAACATTGTCTTCTGCTTCAAATGCCTTTGGTTCGCTTTTTAATGTATTGCTAACTCCATAAGCCAAGCGTTGATCAAAATTCTTTTGTTTCATGGATTGGAATGGTGTCATTCCTTTAGGCCATTCTACTTTCATCATTCCTTGTCCAACTCCTGTTATTTGAGGAGGTTCAATTCCTTTTGCTATTGCATATCTTTTAATATTTTTAGCAGTTTCTGTAGGGATAGCTTTGTAATTATTCCCAATCTCTTCCTCATATTCAGGAATCGTCGGCACTTTGGTATCAGCAAGTCCTTTTTGCAATTCGGAAAGGTATACATCATTCAATGGCAAATCCAGTTTGTCTAAGCCTCCAAGATTTTCAGCTCTAACAGATTTTGGAGAACGAAGCCAATCAGGTTGGATTGCTTGTACATTTACAGGCGATGCTCCTGCCCCTGTGCCAGCTCCAAGGCTTCCTTTAACTTGTGACCAATCAATAGAACCAAGTGCATTGAGTGCTTGCTCTCCCCTTGCTGACGGCGCGGCGGCAAGAGGTACTGGGCTAGTAATATTACCAAGGGGGTTTTCCTTAAAACTCATGTCAGGTTCAGGAGGATTTTCTCCATCACCACCTTGCATTTCATTTATTTGCTCATCCGTAGGAAGAGTATTGTAATTTACTCCACTCTTGATAGGCATGAAATCAGAATGAGGTAACTCAGAGTTTTGTAATGCAGGCGATTCTTGATTTTCTTTTAATGAAGGCAACCTAAGATCTGTAGAATCTTTTTCTATGGAAGATTGTTTAGGTGTTCTGTCTTTGATTCCATCTCTAAGTTCTGCAAGATCAATAGCATTTTGACCCCTGATGCCAGCGATCTTCTCTTTTTCTGCGTACTCTTGTTTCAATAAAATATCTTCACGAGCTTCCTTCTTCTTTTCTTTAGCATCTTCCCTTTCTTGATCTTGTTTGCTCTTATACGCAGCAGTAATTCCCTGTGCAATTGAGCCAAGTCCAGAGGCGACCCCTTGTGCTATTAGTTCAGGGTGTGAGCTAGGAACACTCCATCCGGCGAGCGGTTGAAACTGGACTGGAGACTGACCGCCTCCAGAAAATGACAAAGGCTTCAGTCCTTGCAATGCCTGTTGGTCAACAGGAACAAGGGCTGGTGCGTATCCATATCCTCCAGTTTCAAATGCTAGTGCCATATTATTAAGTTCCGCCGAAAGTTATACCAGATGTAGCTGGAAGAGTAAATTGGTTTGATCCAGCACCGATTTGATTAGCAGAAGCTGCGGCAGCTGCTTTAGCACCAAGAGGATTTGCTTGCATCGCTCCCTTTGCAGGTGATGGCAAAGCTGGAGTAGGTTGTGTAGGGGCAGGCATCTCACGATTTTGCTGAACTTGATTGTACCCAGCAATTTGTTGTTGGGCGTTTTGTTGACCTATTGAAGCTGCATTTTGAGCATTCGCAATAAATTTATTATACTCGTTTATTTGCGCTTGAGTAGGTGGAGTTATTGTAGGTTGCTGCTGCTGCCACCTTGTATTAAATGCCTTTTCTTGGTTGCTTAAATTTGTAGGTATACCTCGCAATTGTTCAGGAGGTATTATACCAAAAACCCGTGGAGTCCCATATTCAGAAGTATAAGCCTTCTGCTCTTCAGGATTCCAAGATTTGTAATAATTGGTTCCTCCCATACCAGCATTATCCAATCATTACGCCACTTGTAGAAGGAAGAGTAAATTGATTGGCTCCAGTAACTCCTTTATTAGCTACAGGAGTCATGCTTCCGGCGGTAGTGAGAGCAGGATTTACTTTCCCAGCAATATTACCAGCAAGGTTAGCGGCAGTAGGGTTGTAATAG
>Ga0208870_1000223_pt1 | contig 9916 bp, 12 predicted proteins | sample CryBogCBE27Aug07_FD_184590 | JGI IMG/M metagenome (GOLD analysis project Ga0208870, IMG submission 184590) | Freshwater microbial communities from Crystal Bog, Wisconsin, USA - CBE27Aug07 (SPAdes) | ecosystem: Environmental > Aquatic > Freshwater > Lake | place: Crystal Bog, Wisconsin, USA...
GTATCAGATTAACGCATACCCTACTTTCAAAGTTGAAACTGATTCAAAGGTGTATGAAATGGTAGGCAAGCCTTCAGTTGATACTTTCCGCGCTTTCCTCCAAAAGGCCCTTGGAAATGAGAAAGCCGCGTAACGTGTCTTTTCCAGTCTTAATAACATCTTCAATATCGAATTTTGATAAATCCGATTCACCTACAAGTTTAGGGTACTGAATCAATACTGTTAAATCTGTTTTTAAGTTTTCATGATACTGAAACATCGACATATGCTCGAGCATACGAATATATGTGATCGCATCTATCTTCTTCAACTTTTCAGGAGTTATTTGAATCGTCCCTTTTTTGTAGAGAGAAATCACAAGTCCATCAGGAACTATTTTTCCAAGAGAAGGAACCATCAATCCTCCATCAATGTAAAGTTGCCCATACAATTCTTGAGGTTTAAAAAGACCAGGAATACAACACGAACATGCAATTGCGTCAAGCACAGGTGTGTTTTTTGAAAAAATAGTAGGTACTCCTTTTGTTATGTTTGATGCTATGATGTATAACGGCATTTTAGCATCAGATAATGTTTTGGTCTTAATATCTACTCCAACTTCATTAAACATATCGATGATCGCAGTTCTAAATGAATCCATGCTGAACAATCCTTTTGACGAAAACATAGTTGTGAAATCTTTCACGTTAAGATTTGGAATGGCCTTTTCAAACGTTAAATATTTATTCATTAAGTAAAGAATTGTATTGTCCATTGGTAACCCAAATCCTACATACGTCGCAATCACAGACCCAATTGAAACACCGTATATTCCATCCGGAAATTCCAAGCGTTGATATTTTGATAATTCTTGAAGAGCTCCTACGTGTAAGATTCCTTTTACTCCACCACCACCAAGTCCAAGTTTACGAAACGGAATAGACATTCTTACCTTGTAATAAGATAGAATGTTGAGAGCTCGTGACGTCTGGGACGAACAAGAAGAAAGAAAAAGTAATAGAATGGCTGCTATGGTTCCTGTGATAACTCAAATACAAAGCAAAATCAGACAACAAGCGGTTCATAATCCAAATGCACCGTATATTGTGTATGAAGTACCTACCTATGTGTTTGGATTTCCGCTGTTTCAGGTAAGTGAAGCGATTCAGTATCTTTTTAACGAATTTTCAAAAGCGGGATACTGGGTATGGATTGTTGAAGGAAAATATTTGGTTATTTCATGGTTAAAACCAACAAAAACACGTGACGCAGGAAGACCTATTTTGGCTACAAACTACCGACCTCAGGTCTACGATCCGTCATCGATTGCATTTATGGCGCGAGATCCAAATGAAACTTAGAGTGTATAAATAATAGAATGGGATTCGTTGAGAATATAAAAGTGACGTTTAACGTTGCTATTCTTTCCGTATTTTATACGATGTTTGGAGGTATTTTATCATACTTCCTTCATTACTTGTTTGACGAGTTTGATGATAAGTGGAAGGAACGAAGTTTGGCCTTTCAATTAGCAGATATATTTTTAGAACTTTCAATCATCGGTGTGATTGCTTACTGGTTGATTGATTACATTCACAAAGCTCCTCCAATTTTCCACGTAAGTAAGAAACTCGATTTGGAAATTGATTCGTATACTTCCGGAATCTTCTTTGTGTTTGCGATGTTCATCTTTTTGAACGATTTGACTTCCAAGATTCAACATATTTACCACCAAGTAGTCGGACCACACTTTGAAATTTTATTGCCCAATGAAGGATCAATTATTGATTTATCTTTACGTTACGGACCGCGTAAAACGGAAACTCAAAAACATACCGGTAACTAACACATTAAAATATGGAGTGTGAACATTCCTTAGTAATAGATGAAGGTGAAAGAGTATGTGAAAAATGTGGAACAATTATGTGTAAAATAATAGACGAAGGCGCTGAATGGCGCAATTACGAAGATAGTAAAGGTGAAGACCAATGTCGAACAGGATTTGCAACTTCTGAACTCCTGCCCGAATCTTCCTACGGATCTATCGTATCTCATAAAGGAATTAACTCAAATAACAGTGTTATGAAATCCGTTCAACGATTATCATGCTGGTCATTGTCTTCAAACAGTCAACGTTCATGGATGGGTATATTTGATGCCATTCAATTATCGTGCAATCATGCTGGACTTCCAAAAGCAATTATTATGGATGCATGTGGACTTTATAAACAACTTGAAGATGCTCAAAAGGTAAGAGGAGAAACTAGACGTGCGATGATGGGTGCTGCTGTATTTGTATCATGTCGAAACTTTGGCGCGCCACGAAGTCATGAAGAAATCGCAAAGCTTTTCGCAGTGAATATTCGACCACTTTATAAAGCGATTACTCACTTTTCTCAAACTGATAATACGGTATTACAAACTCAAATTGGAATTGCAGAACGACTTTGTGCGACGCTTAATTTGAACGACGAACAAAGAGATAAAATTATGGAATTGTTATTTGAAATTTCTACAAAATCAGAAGATGAATTCGAACATACTCCAAAAACAATTGTGTCTGGAGTTATTGCTCATGTAATGGGACTTAAAACAAAAGTTCAAATGAAAGTTGTTTCAGACGCATCTGGAGTTTCATCCTTAAGTATTTACAAAATTGCTGGAAAGATTAGTAGCTAGGTAAGAATATCGAGTACATATATCCACCGGTAGTTAAAAACTCTGATTGATAGACACTACTAACATTTACTCTTATAGCTATCCTATCATTTTGATTAAATGTAGCACGTGTTTGCATACAAAAATTTATAGGAAGTCCTATATCAACGCCTGGACTTCTGAATCTAAGTGAAGTTTGGTTTGCTCCTGGAGTGAAACTAATTTGTGTTCCACTATTATTTACTTCATATGTTATCCTAAAATAATATACTTCTGTTGCGGGTGAAGGAAAATGTTGGTATATCTCAGCATTTATAAATACTTGAAGCTGTGCGTTTTGACCATTTACCCAACTAGTTAGTATGACTTGGTGCGTAGCAATAGTTTGAAATGTCGGAGATGATGGTGGTACTACTTGGTCTGGAAAAACAGGATAAGGATAATTGAAAGCACTTATTAATCCAGTTGCTACTCCAGACGGACCAGTACATCCTGTTGGTCCAATTGAACCAGTATATCCAGTTTTTCCAGTGTATCCGGTTGGTCCTATGTGGCCGGTATACCCAGTAGGACCTGTATATCCTGTAGCGCCACTAGCACCTGTAGCACCAATTGTTCCAGTATATCCTGTCCATCCAGTTGGACCCTGGGATCCGCCAGTTCCACTTCCGCCTCCACCAATAGGACCGTATGGTCCATACGCAGTTCCTGAAATGTATATATTATCGATATTGATAAGGTCTGTTTTTACTACGTATCCGCCTGTAGGACCTACAATTTTAGGTGAAAATACGTGTTGAATTAGATTTCGTGTATTCGTGCCTGATAATGGGTCCGACATTTGTTTATACAAAACGGAAAGCGTTTAATCCTTTTCCGAGGGTATTACATATGGATCCATTATTCGACCCCTCATCATCTACATTAGGCGCACGTTACACTTTGTTCCCAATTGCGTCACATGAAACCGAACTCTATAAACTCTACAAGAAAGCCGTAGCTTCTTACTGGACTCCTGAAGAAATAGAGTTCTCGAAAGATAAGGAAGATTGGGAGAAATTAAGTGAAAATGAGCAGTACTTTATTAAACACGTCCTTGCTTTCTTTGCTGGATCCGATGGTATTGTTCAAGATAATCTAGCATCCAGATTTCAACGTGAAGTTCAATCTCCAGTAGCCAGACTCTTTTACGCTTTTCAAAATGCTATGGAAGGTGTTCATTCTGAAACGTATTCGTTATTGATTGATCAGTATGTGAAAGATAAAGACGAGCAACTTAAGTATTTCAGAGCGATCGATACAATTCCATGTGTTCGTGAAAAAGCGTTATGGGCCGTAAAGTGGATTGATTCTGCAGAAAATTATGCTACCCGATTAGTTGCATTTGCGTGTGTTGAAGGTATTTTCTTCAGCGGTTCATTCTGTGCTATTTACTGGATTAAGAAACGTGGATTATTGCCCGGATTAACGTTCAGTAATGAATTGATTTCAAGAGACGAAGGATTACATACCCAATTCGCAGTAGCAATGTACCATTTACTTCAAACTAAATTAGATAATTCCACCGTTCGTGAAATCATCGAATCAGCGGTTGAAAAAGAAACTGCATTTATCACTGATGCTCTACCATGTTCATTGATTGGAATGAACGCGAAAGATATGACTCAGTATATTCAATTTGTAGCAGACAGATTAGCAGTTCAACTTGGAATTCCAAAAATATACAAAGTCCAAAATCCATTTGATTTCATGGAACTCATTTCATTAGAAGGAAAGACCAATTTCTTTGAAAAGAAGGTTTCCGAGTATTCTAAACCTGGAGTTGGAATGAATAAGGAAGATATGGTTATCCGACTAGACGAAGACTTTTAACGAATATGAAAAGGTTTGTAGTAAGTGAGAGTCGTTTTTGCTGGGCGATTACTATGATTGATTTTTAAGTATCTTAACGGACTTACAACCTTGTTTGAAAACGAAGGAAGGAAATCTGGAAGTCCAGAACCAGTTGGAACATACGAATACAAGTGAGTGATCGGTTTTATACCATTATTCACTGGTTGTCCACGTTCATTGATCGCATTGAACTTTGTTTGTCTAGTAAACGCTGATGCATCAGGGGTAGGCATTCTTATTAGTTATAGTAATACAAAAATCCAAGTCTAGCTAAATTTGGACCAGTATAAACTGTTCTAGTAGCACCACTCGCTCCATGAAACGCTTTGCATCCATAACAAATACCTGTTTTAGTATTCAAAGTAGTTGTAGCACATGTACATAGTTTGGTAGACGATAATGTAACTGCATTATTAGTAGAACTCTTAGATTGAGTAACATAATCTGCAACTCCAGATGCTACAAAGTCGGTCCATTTCGATGCTGGACGAAGTGTTTTAGATATTCCGGCTGCTTGGTACGGAATTAAAAACGACTTCGAGTACGGGTATTGTGCAGCTTCTGTAGGATTGATGTCTGCGTTTGTGACTAAATCACCTCCAGCATTGTTTCCTGATGTTTTTGCACCACGTAATCGTTGTAATCGGGTCCAGTCTCCTGCACTTAATCCTCTTGTTTGTTGTCCTGCGTTTGAGAATGCACTCATTTATGAAACTACCGAGGTAAAAAACCTGATTTCACCAGGTGCCGTTCTGGTTCCTATTTTCAACAACCGTTGAGTATCTTGAAACGCAGACGCATCAAAAATATCGTTCGTGTCCGGATCTAAGACTATTAATACACCTTTTACTTTCACTAATTGTAACCTACGTGCTCTTCGAATGATGTTTCGCATATACAACGTATCTTTTTCCTCATTCATATAATTTGGTTTGAAAGCCAAATCTTCTGACTTTGAAGTTGTATCAAATTTCAAACACTGAATGACCGGTTTTTCGCGTGAATGTAACTTACGATGAATTTCACAATCGATGGCTGCTTGTTTCAGTAAATGGCTGATGTTTTTGATAATACGCCCTTTCTCGTACGCTACTTCATACAAGAACTCGTCTGAACTCATGAATGTTTCTCTCGGTTCAGTACCTTCATACCTTTTCAAGGTCATATCATTACGCCGAATTGAAACAATGTTTGGTCCGTCGTTGGAAATAGATTGCTCAGGAGAAAACACGGACATAAATAACTGAACTTTCACAGTTCGTTGGTCAAGTGGTAATGTAGCATGTGAACAAATACGAATCGCACGACCAATAACTTGTTCAATACGTGAAGGGTTCCAGTACGGTTCCATAATATAAACGTTTCGTACATTCGCAAGCGTGATTCCTTCTGCTCCAGAAGATGATGCCATGAGAACACATAATTTATGTTCCTTGATTGAATCTTTCAATGATTGTGGGAAATTACCTTCGTATTTCTCGTTGAAAATTTGACGGTATAATTCCCTTTCCTCTTTATCTTTATCGCTCGTTGCTCCTACAAACATAGCGTAGGATGGAACGCCTTTTTTCATACTTGGATCCTCTTTCCATATTCCCTGTTCCTTAATAATCTTGTATCGCTGGAACCCGTTGAATTCCAAGATTGCTCCAAATACTCCTAATCCTTCAAGTGTTAAGTATTGCGAATACACGAATTGGTTTTTAAAAGTAGAATCGCCTACATTTGCTTTCAGTTCTTTCAACATGGCCAACATTTTAGGCGAATATACTTTCAACGATTCAGGAGACAAGTACTTATCCGGATTCGATCTCAGTTTCTCAAGGACTTCAGATTTTTCAACAATAGTTTCTTCCGTCGCTCCTTCTTCCATCATAGTTCTAAGTTCAGGCGGAATAGCATAATTACAAACCAATCTTGAAGTCATACGAAACGATCCCATTTCCTCATTCAAATCAGCTTTCATTCGTGTTTTTCTCGCTTCTCGTTTGATTTCCTCATTACGTGTTTCCAAGTATCGTAAATATTGTTGGTCAGACATCGCGATTTTTACAAGCGTCGATTCTTCATCGATTCGTTTCGGAATTAATCGTTCATCTGCGCCTTTGAAGTAAGATACAAGTCCTTGAATACGTCTAGCAAACAACTGAGTGTTTTTCAAATTAAGTCCGTCAATAAACGTTTTCATGAAATCTTCAAATTCTGTTGGAAGACATTCTAAATACTCAATTACCATTTTTTCCTGTTCTGAAATCTCAATTCCTCCAAACTTCTTTTCAAATTCTGATTTCCAAGTATCTGTCCATTTTCGCATATCCGGTTCTTGTTCGAAATCCTTGTTGTGCTTCACAGCAACTCGTTCGCCTTTTTCGTTGTATACACTTTCAAAGTATGGCGGATTACGGGTCAACATAATCGTTCGTTTCACGGAATTGTATTCAATCGTATCCACATCTCTCAGTGACTGGAAGTATTTGGTCATCAACGATTCGTCCCAAGACAATGCGGATTTTGTAGGAACTGAAATACGTTCAATTGGTCCTCTCAGTAAATTCATAAGGTAAGCGATTTCATTAGGTCTGTTCACTACCGGAGTTCCAGAAAGACATACAACTTTCGTGTTTTTAGCATGATAAATCATATCGTACATTTTACGTTTAATGAATCGGTCATTCACAACTCCTCCAATCAAGTTATGTGCCTCGTCAATTATGATCACAGAATCATCAAACATATGTGGTTGGTCTGGCGGGAATATCTTATCCACGTTCATAGACGATACACCATTGTAGTTAATAAATGTGAATCGTTGATCTATTATATCGGTAATTTGGTTCTTTATTAATTTTTGTTCATTTAATGGAAGAGTGCTGAAATTGGGAGGTCTTCCTGGAATTGTTACATAAAATCTACCAGTTTGGTCAAGGTATTTTTCAGATATTCCCATACTTTTCGCCTGTTCTCTGTCTTCAGGTGCTGTGATTGATCTAGGTTCCCAGTACTGCTCTTTCGCATAAATAGGGTCTCCGCATTTCAAAATCTCATTACGGTAATTGTCCTGCAACGATGCTGGAAGAAGGATAAAGACCTTTTTGGTAGATAAAAGTGATTCGGCAACTGCAATAGAAGAGCAAGTTTTACCTGACCCTAGACCATGATACAGTAAGAGACCACGATAAGGCGTTTCCATCAACAAGTAATCTCGAACTATCTTTTGGTAAGTGAACAGTTCTCGCGAGTTTCGGGACATATCGCCCTGGTGTTTGCATAAATCTTCTTCTGAATCAGCTGTATCTAATGGATCTACGTCTTTCCCTCGGTATTTCAAAAATATACGTGTTATGAAATCCGAGAATGCTTTACGATTAGGAAGAACATACGACATTCTCTCTACTTATTTTTGGGAGGGAATTGATAATGGAAGCAATAATTCGCAAGAATCCTAAATTATGGATGGTCGCTTTTTACTTATTTATGGTTGCAGGGTTCCTGTATCTTCGCCCAGCAATTGCATTCGGAAGAGATGGTAGAGTTCGCCCCTTCGGAACAAAAGGTAAAGACTCAACGGTCTTTCCAGTTTGGTGGTGGATGTTCGTATTCGCAGTCATCTCTTATTTAGGTGTAGTTTACATACTTGATTATTCAATTTAACAATGATATTTCCAATAAGCTTTTCAATACCTGCTTGTAAGATTGTAGATAAAGTTCCTGAAAAAACACGGGAAACTGCTATCATTATCCCTGGTGATTTTAGTACATATATCTACCAAGATGAAGAATCCTACTATAAAGGGTATCAGGAAAGCTGGTTTGGACTCACAAAGAAAAAATCAGGATGGGACTGTTTACGTCACTACGAAATATTGGCAAACGGATGTATTCCAATGTTTGAAGGATTAGATAAATGTCCACCTAAAATCATGACACATTTTCCTAAAGAATTAGTCTTAAAAGCAAATCAAGATTTAGCAAATAAAGCGTTGTATGCTGAGCAATTATTGAATTATACTCGTGAACATTTAACTACACGTGCTATGGCTTCGTACGTTTTAAAAATGTGTAACAAGGAATCTATTAAAAGCGTTCTTTATTTATCTGGAGGAGATGCTTGGGGATTATATGTTGATTATTTACGATGTTTAACACTTCACGGATTCAAAGAATTATTTGGAGCAAACTGTCACGATTATCCTAAAATTCCCCATTTGTATAAAGATTATCCTGGAGATAGAAATGCATTGTACGGAAAAGGATTCTCTTGTTCGTATTTACTTGATTCAAAAACAGATAGAAATGATGAACTAGATAAGACGGTATTGGAAGATATACGTCAACATAAATACGATCTTATTATATACGGTTCAACGCATCGTGGACAGCCATTTTTAGATACAGTTACATGGGAGTATCATCCTACACAAGTAGTCTTTTTTTGTGGAGAAGATATGTATGATACAACGGAATACAAACGATGTCCTCTTCAATTTTATTCAGAAAAAGGTCATCCTTGTTTCATTCGAGAAATTCACGAAGAATAAGTATAATACCATTTTCCTGGAACAGCTACTGCATGTTTTTCCATAAATTCTTTTAATTCATTTCCTTCTCGTGAAATAGTTGCAATGTGTTCGTAATTAAACAAACTCTTGTCTTTTGGAGGCACGACATCCGTCATACTTCGTTCTTTCAAAGGATAGATTGCGAGCTCAGGTGGACCTTTTATACTTCGTTTATCCATCACGTATTTTACAAACTTCAACTTATCAGGACTTACAATTCCTTCTTTTATTGAATTCTTGAATGCAGCAATATCGTTTTTTCCTAATGCAACCCAACCAAGTATTTCAGGATACTTTTCTAAAAAGTTTTCACGAAAACATGGATCATATGTTCGTCCTTTTAAACACGATTTACGAGTTTTATTACACGCAATCATAAATTGTTTCTTCTTAAGTCTCGTCGCACGTGTGAACTTAGACGGAGAAATCAGCGACGCTACTTCTATATCGTGAGTTGCAACATATACGTTCATTGTAGGTATTCTAGTATACCATCCAGGTATTCCATCTACTATAAAAGGACTAAAGTAGAAAAAGACATTGTACTGTGGAGAAAAGCAATTATTTACTCCTTTAAAATCAGCTTCTTTATCTTCAACCGCCCTGAAAAGCAATGTACCTTTTGGAATTGTGATTAATGGAACTTTACTATTTCCATATATAGCCATTATCTTACACTCCAAAAAAATGTTTTAACCTTGTATCCAATCCTACTAATGTTTCTTGACTAATACTTTCTAATTCTAATCCGGTTTGTGATTTTATCATACCCAATACTTCATTGAATAGGTTCATATGCTCCTGAGAAAAATGTCCATACGCTTTCA
>Ga0208870_1000234_pt1 | contig 9620 bp, 8 predicted proteins | sample CryBogCBE27Aug07_FD_184590 | JGI IMG/M metagenome (GOLD analysis project Ga0208870, IMG submission 184590) | Freshwater microbial communities from Crystal Bog, Wisconsin, USA - CBE27Aug07 (SPAdes) | ecosystem: Environmental > Aquatic > Freshwater > Lake | place: Crystal Bog, Wisconsin, USA...
AATGTTGCTAGCTTCATAAGCGCGTTGATTCTCCGAAGGTATGATTTGCTGAAAGTGCTCGTGCAGTGACCGATGCGGACTACGCATGTGCCGGATAGGGAAACCGTTTCGGCAGGCGACCCAGCATGCCGATGGCCAGCATCAAAACTGCGACAAATCCAAGCAAAGCCGGTTTGTATGAGGCAGCCCGATCAAATGAAAGACCCATTGCATAAGGCCCCAGCCCTCCGCCGACACAAAAGGACATGAACAAATAGCCGTACACCTGACCAAAGGCACGCATTCCGAAGTAGCGGCTCTGCAAGTAGGCGATGAGGTCTATCTCAGCGCCCATTCCGACGCCCACTAGCACCGCACCTGCCACCTGCGCACTGTCGCTCATGTTCAAGGATAGCAAGAGCGCGCCAAGCGCGGGCAGTGCGATGAAGAACATAGCCACATATGGCGCGAAGAAACTGTCAAGCAGAGCACCGCAAAACAGCCGGCCCACAAATATCGACAAGCCAACACCCCCGAAAATCTTGACTGCAATGTCTGCGGCGATGCCTCGGTCAGTCAGCATCGAAACAAGGTGCACGACCGTGCCATTGCAGGCCATTGGCACAAAAAAGAAAATGGCGATCAGCAGCCAGAAGGACCCTGTGCGTACGACCTCATGGGCGCTCAGACCCACGGCCGCCCTCTCGCCTGTGCCGTTATGCGTAGCCACTGGGATGGACAGTCGCCCTGTGGGCTCTCGCAGAAACAGCGCCACGGCAGGAAAGGCCACTGCGAAGATCAGGGCGCCTAGTCCGACAAAGGAGCCCCGCCACCCGTAGGAATCCTGCAGTGCCTGTGTGATCCTGGGTATCAGGGCCGATCCAACCCCGACACCTGCCATGCCGATGCCCAGCGCAAGGCCGCGGCGCCTGTCAAACGCTCCCGCGATAGCTTTGGCATACGCCAAAGGTGCCTGGCCTGCACCGCAAAAGCCAAGGCCTGCAGACATGGCGATGAAGATCGAAGCGTTGCCCGGTGCAAGTGACATGAGTGCTGTAGCGACCGAGGACAGGATGATGGCCGCCAAGGTGATGGGCCGCACGCCCCATTTGTCGATGAGCCTCCCGACAATGGGGGAACCGATCGCTAAAAGAAGTGCGGCGAAAGTGAAGGCTGTCGAGACAGTTGCTCGACCCCAGCCGAATTCAGCGGATATGGGTTTGATAAGGACCGACAGCGCGAACTGAAGGATCATCATGCTGCTGACGCTCAATCCTAGACAGGCAGCAAACACAACCCACCATGGGCTTTGAAACGGTCGGAACTTGTAGCTGCTCATTCAATATCTCCAAAAGTTAGGTGACCCCACGCACGTTCAGAAAGGTTCATCATCGGGTGCACCTTAGCGGCGCCAGTGTCCGTTGACAAATGCGCTGTGTGAATTCTGAGGATCAGGAATGGAAATGCGCAGTTGGTTGCTTATGCAACTTAATGATGCTTCAATCTATCCGTTCCTGCCGGTCGGCTGGATCGGCTGAAAAGGGTCGCTTCGTGCGCTCTTGTTTCGTTCATCTCCTCATTCGAACTCAAGCGAATGTTGGGTTTCGCCTTATGGGAGTCTGAAATTGATGTTTACATTGGCAACACTGAAGTCCGGTCGCAAGCGTCTGGCTGCGATCCAAATTGACGGCGTATTTTGGCCTGTAGCCGCCGTGGCTGATGCCGTCGGCATCACTGTCATGCCGGGCGGTCTGTTCGAGTACCTGCAGGTCTGGGAGAAGGCCTGGCCGCAGATTAAGCGGCTTGCGGCGAAGATCGAACGCGGCGTCGTACCCCGTGAACTGGCGATACCAGCGTCAAGAGCCCGCCTGGACGCCCCGGTGCTGCTGCCGCGTAAAGTCTTCTGCGTCGGCGCGAACTACCAGGATCACCTCGACGAGATGGGGGCGCCAGCCACGCTGAAGAAGGTCAAGGGAGTTGCCCCCTTTTTCTTCATCAAGCCGGGCTCGACTGCTATGGTGGGGCCAGGCCCAACCGTGCACATTCCGGCCCGCTGCAAGGAATTCGACTGGGAAGCTGAAGTCGTCGCTGTGTTCAGCAAACGGGGGCGCGATATTGACCCGAAGGATGCGATGAACTTTGTGGCTGGTTACACGCTGGGGATCGACTTCACTGCGCGTGACCAGCTCATGATGCCTGAGCACCCTTTCAAGTTCAACTTCGTGCTCGGCAAGTGCCAAGACGCGATGACCCCGGTCGGGCCAGTCTTCGTACCCAAGGAGTTCGTCGATGGTGACCGCCTTGAATTTTCGCTCTCGGTGAACGGCGTGCTGAAGCAGCGAGCTTGCACGAAGGACATGATTTATTCGCTCAAGGAGCAGATCGCGGGCATCAGCCAGGCCGTCACGATCGAGCCCGGCGACTTGATGTTGACCGGCTCGCCTGCAGGTGTGGGCGCGCCCAGAGGCGAAAGACTGTACCCGGGTGATGTGGTGACTGTGGAGTCTGGTCCGACAGGGGCCATGCAGATAACGATTCAGGGACCACTGAAGTGATCAGGACAAGGCAGGCATAGACAGCCAGCGCTGGCGTTTCATATGCAGGAGAACCGATAGTGATTCGTTACGCAAAACTTGGCTTGGTAGAGTTGAATGTCACCGATTTGAGTCGTTCACGCAGCTTTTATGAAGACGTAGTTGGGCTGCAATTCATCGGAACCGGCGGCGCTGGCGAATTGCAATTCCGCTGTGACGGAGAACACCACAGTGTCTCGCTATTCCAGTCTTCACAGGCGGGTTTGAAGCGCGTGGGTCTGATGCTCGAGGACAGCGAGCAGTTCGCTGCTTTGAAAAGTCGTCTCGATGTTGCCTCCGTCCAATGGCAAGAGGTTCCACAGACCGAGTGCAGATCCAGGCAGGCCTTGCGTGCCATTCGCCTATTCGAGACCCACACCGCTGCTATCTTGGAGTTCTACGTCCGTGCCGAAGACTCCCGGCGGCCTTTCACGCCCACGGTCGCGAAGATACAGCGCCTGGGTCACGTTGTGTTTAACGTGCTAGATCCTTTGCGGGCGGTTGAGTTTTGGCGCGACGTGCTTAACTTCCGAGAGTCTGACAGTATTGGCGAAGTCGTGACATTTATGCGGTGCTTTCCGAATCCTTTTCACCATGGCGTAGCTTTCGGCAAGGCGACACGCCAGAGCCTCCACCACGTTAACTTTATGGTTTCGGAGATCGACGACATCGGCAAGGCGTTGTCTCGCTTTCGTGCCGCGTCGGTGCCGGTGGTGTTCGGACCCGGGCGACATGTTGCTTCCGGCAGTGTGTTTCTGTACTTTCTCGATCCGGATGGACTGACGCTGGAGTACAGTTTCGGAATGGAAGAGTTCGAAGAGGCTTGCGCACGCGAAGCTCGCCTGCTTGTTCCGGGGCCGAAGATCCTCGATAGCTGGTCTTCCATATTGGATCCCCGCGCGTTCAATCTGGCTGGCGTTAACGAGGCGCTTTGGGACTGAATTCCTAGAGGTATGGATACGGCACCCTTCCAGTACGGCGCGAGGAGTTCGAACGGGGCCACCAACTGATGGAAGTGGCCGACTACGTGGGCCTCTGCCTGATGCCTTGCCGGCAGTCGGCGCTAGTAGTATTGTCCGGCTCTGTGAAACCTGTCGAATGAGTGTGACAGCGCGTTTGAAGTGATGCTGATTGCAGCGTCTTTACTAGACGCGGTGGAGTTGGGCGTATGTGCGGATGTCGAGCATAACTGAACTTTGGGTGCTGAGAGATCGCGTCCTTTGATCTTCACTTTGATCATGCTCAACGTTTGTCCTAGGCGATTAAATTCGCCAGTCACTCCTGCGTCAGGAGCGACCTGACTTTCCTTACTGCATTCGGTGAATAGATATTTCTGCAATTCGATCGTTCAAAATGCAGTTACGCTGGCTTTCTTCTCTGGTCTCAGCAGAATTCCTAATCATACTTTGTAGGTGGCACAGGGCCTTGCTGCGCACGCAAATAAGCTTGAAGCGCGACGCAGCGTCTGAGCCTGCATTCGTCAGGTTGACGTAGGCTCTCTTGAACTCGAATTTCCTGTACGCCTCGCGATAAGGCGTTTCCTGTTGACTTCTGCGCTCGTGTCGCCAGAAAAGGACGTCAGATTTTCGTAGACCGCGCGCAGCGTTCGGAATGTGGCGTCAATGTCTGACTCTGGAATGCCTTTCAACATAATGTTGCCAAGCGATCGTGTTTTTGGCAATGTCTTACGCACCATAGCGTGCCCGGCGGACGTAAGCGACAGTCGAATCGAGCGCCTGTCAGAGGGCAATTCTGAACGGATTATGAGTCCAAGTTGCTGTGTATTTAGTACCACGCGCGAAACGTAGGAAAGTTCAAATCCAGAATGACTCGCCAGTTCACTAAGTGTTAATTCGCCAAAGTCACTCAGTATCAACAGCATTTGCCAAACCGGCAACGCCACGTTATGTGCATCGAGAAGGTCGCTCATGGTAGCGGCACCGAGCGCACCCGTGCGGTTCAGCAGGTAGCCAAAACGAGCAAAGCGCTTTGGATCCTCGGAACTCTGTGGCTTCCTTGACTTTCCGGTTGGCGGGGCCTTGCCGTCCACAAGATTCTTCGGCAATTAGGGCTCTCTTTCGGTAATGTTCAAAGGCCTAAAAATCGCGAGTAAAGTTGGTTGAGAATTACATACTCAACCCTGCGATATACATAAAGTAGTCTAAGTTTTGATTTCAGTGACAACCTGACCCAGATTCCAAATCAGATTTAGATGTTGCTATTTTAAGGGTATTTTTGGTTACTCGATTGTCGATAAATCTACATTTGGTGCATCTCACTCCTGAGTTTTAACTTTGTTCTGTGAGGTGGCTTGACTTGCGCATGAGAAGTCTTGAAGCGTCGAATGACATTGCTGTTCTCAACGACATGACAGTGATGGACGATTCGATCCAATAGCGCTGTGGTCAGCTTGGGGGCCCGAACACGCTGGCTCATTGCGATAAGCAAAAGTTCATGGTTGCGATCACGAAAGTCTGCGCGCAGAATTTGGATAGCAAATGAAACAGCAAGGCTCCTCCGGACTGCGTGAACGGTAGGAGGCCCATTTCATCGAGGATTACTGTATCCACGCACATCAGTCGATAGGCCAGTCGTCCTGACTTGACATGCGTCTTCTCCAGCTCCAGTGAATTACGAAACTCGACCGTGGAGAACATACGCACACGCTTTCCATGGCCACGAATCGATGCAACCCCGAGACTTGTAGCCTGATGCGTCTTGCCAGTGCCTAGCTGCCAAAAGATACCACGTTGTTCGCCGACTCCAGGAAATTCAACGGATGCAGTTCGTTGCACTACACCACAGTTGGGCAGCAAGTGCCGGCTCAGAGGGCCCAGAAGTTCATCCGCCAGGCGAATCCGGGAGCGTGCGGGTTTTAGGGTTTACCACATGCTGAATGCGGTCTACAGCCTGATAAATTTGAAATGGTTGTAAAAACAACCGTTTTATGCTGCTTGGAATCCTTGTGGCAACAAAATGGCGCGGATTCAATGTCAAGTTCATCGCCCGTGGACTGTCCGCCGTCAGGTGCTTGTCTGACGAGAAAACATGCGGGCATCTTTGTCCAGTGAATTTCATAAAGGAGCCCGAAGTGAACATCAAGACCTTTGACCTGAATCTTCTGCTGGTGCTTGATGCGCTGCATCTCACGCACAGTACGACAGTGGCTGGGGAGAGGATTGGGCTTTCTCAGTCAGCCGTTAGCAATGCACTGCGGCGTCTGCGCGAGGCCTTCGGCGACGAGTTGTACGTGCGAACTGAGCGCGGCATGATGCCCACACCCTTGGCGCAGTCCATGGTGGAGCCCATCCGTGCGGCGTTGCAGAGCATTCGCGAGGTCGTGGAAAACCGGGGATCTTTCGACGCACGAGTCTGCAAGCGGCATTTCCGAATTGCCATGAGTGACGTCGGTCAGATGTTGATGTTGCCGCAGCTGGTCGGTTACGTGCAAGAAGTCGCTCCTGACATTACCCTGGAAACCGTGTCAATGTCACGCGACTGCATAGCCGAGTCAATGGCCGCCGGGGAGATCGACCTGGCCATGGGGGTCTTCAAGCCGCTGGGTGCAAGCTTCTTTCGGCAGCGGCTGAGGGGCGTACGATTTGTTTGCATGGCCCGCGCTGGACATCCCGACATCCAAGGTAATGTGAGCCTCGATCAGTTCTTGCGCGCATCGTTCGTCGATTATGAGCCCACGGGCGGTAGCTATGCGCACTTTTTGGAGCACGCGAACAGGCTGTTCATTGAGCATGGGCAATCGCGAACAGTAGCGGTCAGGTTGACACATCTCACGGGCCTCGACCGCATCATCGCGGCATCCGACTTGATTGCGGTGGTCTCTGAAGATGCGGCCAGGAGTCTGTCCACTGCGGCAGATCTGCAGGTGCTCGCACTACCCTTTGACCTGCCGCCACTGTCGGTCACGCAACAGTGGCACGAACGCATCCACAGGGACCCAGCCCAGATGTGGCTGCGCGAAGCTGTCGTCCGTGTGGTCGGTCTCTTTCCAGACAAGCCGATCACGATCGCTAATTCGGCGTATTCCCAGGATTCATTCGACTCGCCCGAGGTCGCTTGATACATTCATGTAGAAGGGTCGCAGAACCCCTGTGACATTGTTAAACCCCTGGGCATAACCGGGAAAAAAGGAGATATGAATGTTATTTAAGGTCACGCTGATGCCCAGCGGCCGGCACTTCACGGTACCTGCGGGTGCGACACTGCTTAGCGCTGCGCACGGGGCCGACATCGCAGTTCCATATAGTTGTCGGGCAGGCGCATGCCGAACTTGCCGTGGCCGAGTCCTGCAGGGGAAGGTCGACCACGGGCATGTACATCCGCACTACCTTTCGGAAAAAGAGCGTTCGCAGGGCTACACATTTCTTTGTCAGGCGCGGCCCCTCAGCGATCTAGTGGTGGAAGTTCAAATACTCGACTTGATAGCGAGTGCCCGCCGGCGCATAACCCCAGCCCGAGTGATGGAGATCCACCGCGTGGCGCCGGACGTCGTTATATTGCAATTGAAGTTGCCGATGAACGAAGACCTCGTTTTCCTGGCCGGACAGTATGTCGAATTCCTACTATCGAACGGTGAGCGTCGCGCGTACTCAATTGCATCAGCGCCTACCATCGAGGGTACCGCGCACCTAGAGTTGCATGTTCGACATACCCCTGGAGGGTTGTTTACCGACCATGTTTTCAATGGCCTGAAGGTGCATGACCTAGTGCGTTTGGAGGCGCCGCTAGGTACATTCTTTCTGCGAGAGGAAAGCAGTAAGCCCATCGTCTTCTTGGCAAGCGGAACCGGTTTTGCGCCAATCAAGTCTATGCTTCAGTACGCCGCGCAGAAGAAAATGGATCGACGGATAGCGCTGTATTGGGGTGGGCGCACAAGGGCCGATCTCTACGACGAGGAGTGGGTGCAGGGCTATGCCACTGCGCACTCCGGTTTCACGTTCGTGCCAGTGCTTTCCGACCCTACACCCGACTGCGATTGGTCCGGACGTACCGGCTTCGTCCACCATGCCGTGATGGATGACTTCGATAGCCTGTCCGGACATCAGGTCTATGCCTGTGGCGCACCGGTGGTGATCGAATCTGCTAAGCGGGACTTTGCCGAAAAGCGCGGTCTCTCGACTGCTGAGTTCTTCGCGGACTCATTCTTGGACGCGGCCGACAAGGCACGCGCTCGTACCTGACCCCTCGGAGAACCAAATGAGCAGCACATTGGAGATGTTTGGCAATTTCGTCGCTCGGCGTCCAAAGAAGGACTCGATCCTAAAGCCCCGTACGCTGAGTCACGGAACGCAAGAGGTCTACAAGTTGAGCGAGTCACGACGCTTCTACGAGGAGTTTCTGGGCCTGGAGACCGCAAGGCACAGCATAGGTGCAATGGTCGTCCGATGCTCGAGTTCGTCGCACATCGTCTGCATCGAGTCGGGAGATCGGCTTCGCCCTTCGACGATGTTCAACCATTGGGGACTCGATGTCGACTCGCGCGCGGAGGTCGATGCGGCCCATCGCGCCGCTCTCGAACATAAGGACAAGTACGGCGTGCGAAATATCTGGAAGCCATCTTTCCAGCACGGCATCTACTCGTTCTACCTAGAAGACCTGGACCACAACTGGTGGGAGTTCCAGTACTACGACGGAGATGAAACCGAGGATATGTTCGACTTTGGTGATCGCTTCACCGACGAAGGCAAACCGCTCTGAAATCCAGTCGGCGGAGATTGCAGCAACGCCGCCGAACTATTGACCGCAAAAAACACTTCCACAAAAGGAGACAACATGCAAAGCAAAAGGAAGCCCAGCAGTGGCACAAGATGGTGTCAAGGCGCCAGCGTAAGGGCACGCCTGGGTGCAGCAGCCCTGGCATTCGCAGTAGTGCCGCCGGCCATGGCCATTGAACTCAGCACAGACAATCCGGATTTGACAATCCGATGGGACAACACTGTCAAATACAGTGCGGCGTTTAGAACCCAGGACGTGAGTGGCGCACTGGTTGGGAAGGCGCAGGCCAATGAAGACGATGGTGACCGAAACTTTGGCAAAGGGTTGGTTTCAAACAGGGTTGACTTGTTCACAGAAGCTGATGTTGTCTATAACCGTGAGTTTGGTGTTCGTATTAGCGCCGCCGCATGGTATGACGATGTGTATAACCGCACAAACAACAATGACTCGCCGCGCACGGTTAACAGCATATCCGTCCAACCCAACACGTTCACTGCTGCAACCCGCGACCTCATGGGCCAGAAGGCCGAATTGCTGGATGCCTTTGTGTTCGGAGGAGTAGACCTGGGAGACATGCATGCCACGGGTCGACTGGGCAAGCATGCGCTGCTTTGGGGAGAAAGTCTGTTCTTCGGTTCAAATGGTATTGCCGGCGGAATGGCGCCAGTGGATATCGTCAAGCAATTGTCGGTGCCTGGATCGCAGTTCAAGGAAATCATCCGACCGGTCAACCAGTTGTCGGGCCAGTTGCAGGTTAACCCTGAACTGTCACTTGGTGCGTATTACCAACTCGAGTGGCAGCCCAACCGTATTCCGGCTGCAGGCAGCTACCTGTCCGCTTCCGATGTTCTTGACGTTGGAGGTGAGAGACTGTTCTGGGCCACAGGTTCGTCTTTCGTTCGTGGGCAGGACCTACTGGCAAAGAATAGTGGTCAATATGGTTTGCAGATGCGTTTCCGTCCCATAGGAATGGAGGCCGACTTTGGCCTTTACGCGATCCAATATAACGACAAGGGATTCCAGACCTACATCCGACCGACCGCTGGTCCAGGCTTCTTCGGGAGTCCGGGGGGGCCTGGCGCCATCGTTGGTGACTACGTGCTGGCGTATCACGAAGGCATTCGAGCGTACGGTGCCAGCACGAGCACCTCGGTTGGCGATGCTAACGTCGGCGTGGAGGTGTCGGTACGTGATAACACTCCCTTGGTGAACGCCGGAGTGTTCGCTTTGGCGCCCAACGCCAACAACAGTGACAACCCAGCATACCCGGTCGGCCGTTCCGGGCATGCCCAGGCCTCTACCGTGCTCTTGCTCTCTCCCTCTTCGCTATGGCAA
>Ga0208870_1000242_pt1 | contig 9469 bp, 12 predicted proteins | sample CryBogCBE27Aug07_FD_184590 | JGI IMG/M metagenome (GOLD analysis project Ga0208870, IMG submission 184590) | Freshwater microbial communities from Crystal Bog, Wisconsin, USA - CBE27Aug07 (SPAdes) | ecosystem: Environmental > Aquatic > Freshwater > Lake | place: Crystal Bog, Wisconsin, USA...
TCCAATAATACTGATTTAAAAACACGCATTGAACTTATCAATGGAATTCATAAAAACACAAATCAAATAACAAATAAAGAAACAAATATAAAAATCACTTTGATGGCCGGTTTTATATTGATTGCAACTTTCTTGTTTATTAATGTATTCAATACAACAATCGTTAACCATGTAAATTTTGATGAGGTGAAATTAGCATCTTCAAATGCTATTGTTATTCATAAATTACCAGCTGCAAAAACAATATTAACTCATTCGACTAAGTCAAATAAGCTTGTATCGAAAATGTCAATTGCTAATAATGAATCAAATAATGTCAATAAACCTGAAATTGAAAAAGAGTTGGCATATAGTGATTTAGTATCCCAAACAAAAAATTGGATAAAAGCGCCCGAAGATCCATTACTATTTACTGGGTATAATGAAAACACTTCATTTAACACTAAAGATTCAACCGAAGAAGTTTTAGCGAATAAGTTATTGATTCTTTCCATTGTTAAAAAATATCAATTGAAAAAAGCAATCTTTGAAGAGAAAGTTAAAAATATTGCTAAAAATGCATCCAATAAAAATGAAGCAATGGATTATTTATTAAATAGTACAGAGTGGAATGAGATGGTACAATATGAAAAATGGGTGCAGGAATTCTTACAAAGACAATAAGTGCTTTGCTTGCTTACCTCCGCAATTAAATAGTAAATCCAGTATACTTAAATTGGCTAAAAACCCTACTCTATCTTCAAATACTTGTTGATAAACAATAGGATTTGGTAATAGATGATAATTTTTGGGAAGCGAAAAATCATTCGCCTTGTAAAACTTTTGTTGCTCCTCAGTTAATTCGGTGGGCTTAGTTGCTGATAGGTTCCAATTTCCTTTAAGTTGTTTCTTTATCCAGTAATGTCCCTCCATTAAAAAATCAACTAGAAACACATGATTTGAATTATAAATTAATTTCAAATCTTCCTGGTAATATTCAAAATAGGGAGCTCTTTGATAACTTGAAGTGATTGCTTTGTAATGCTTAAGATGCCATGGACTATCATAGGCTATTTTGACATCTTTTATAGGTAATTTTTGATCCCTACCTCCAATTACTGGAATAGTTAATTGAAGTGCTCCTTGAGCAGTTGCAATAACCATTCTGTTTTTAAAACTCATTTTCGAGAAAGGGCATTCATTGTCAAAGTAAACATCCATTTGGTTGGTAATGGATTTTACAAAATCAATAGTTCCAAAATATGGTAATTCGGCAATGAGCATGATTAACAAAAACTTGTGTAAATATATTTTTTCAAGAGTCAATAACCTATTAATTTGAGCAAAATTTTAAAAAATGAAAATTCGTATTATTCAAATATTGGCAATTGCTTTTGTTTTGGCTAGTTGTGGAACTCCAAAATCTTTTGAATTCAAAGGCGTTAAATCTTTTAAAATTGAAAAAGCAAGTCTTAAGCAGAATATTCTAAATGCTCAAATTGAATACTACAATCCAAATAATTTTGAACTATCACTTAAGAAAATTGATTGTGACATTTTTGTCAACGATCAAAAGTTAACCCATTATGCTTTGGATACGGTATTGGTAATTCCTGCTTCATCTAATTTTGTAGTACCCGCAAAAATGGAAATTGAATTAGCGAATTTATTAAAGCATAGTGTTGATGTAATGTTTAATAAGCCCTTGAAGTTTACAATTCAAGGAAACGCAACTTTATCAAAGGGATTTTTTACAAAAACAATACCTGTAAATTTCACCACCACTAAAACCTTAAATTTGAAGGAATCAGTAATGCGTGAAGCAATGAATGCAATTCAAAAGCAATTGAATTAATTATTTTATTGATTCCAAGTTGAAGGACTTTCTCTCCATTGCATTAAGGTATCTTGGGTAGCAGCATCCACATCTCCTTTTTCTACAGCTAAGTCAATTAAACTAGCATAGTTCGTTAAGGAATGGAAAGGAACTCCAGCTGCTTTAAAAGCTTCATCGGCTATATTAAATCCGTAATTGAATATGGATACCATACCAACTACTTCTAAACCTGCGTTTCTTAAAACATCAACTACTTGCAAACTACTCTTACCAGTTGAAATTAAATCTTCAATCACTAAAATTTTATTGGTAGTTGCATAAGCCCCTTCAATTTGATTCCCTAAACCATGTTCTTTTGGTTTTGGACGCACGTAGATATAAGGTAACTTTAATTGATCTGCAGCCATTGCACCCCAAGGAATACCTGCGGTGGCAACACCAGCTAACATATCTGCACCTTCGAACTTTTCAAAAATTACATTACACATTTCGCTTTTAATAAAATCGCGAACATATGGGAATGACAATACTTTACGGTTATCACAATAAATAGGGCTTTTCCAGCCACTAGCCCAAGTGAATGGGTTGTTTGGACTTAATTTAACTGCTCCTACCTGTAATAATTTTTCTGCTACTGCTTTTTCGTTGGTCATGATAGTTATTTATTCTTGGCACGAATTTAAAGGCTAAATGCTAATTTTGCTCAAAGAGTTACTAAATACTATACACATTTTTATGCCAAAACAAATAATTGCAGCAGGTGGCTTGGTTACCAATCCTAAGGGTGAGATTTTATGGATTTTTAGACGTGGATTTTGGGATTTGCCGAAGGGGAAATTAGACGAGTGTGAAACCATTCAATCCTGTGCGGTACGTGAGGTGGAGGAAGAAACTGGTTTAAAAAATATACAATTACATCAAATGTTATGTTTTACCAATCATACTTATTTTGATAAATACTTAAATGAGGAAGTTGTAAAACGTTCTTATTGGTTTCATATGACAATACCTAGCCTTCAAGAAGGTATTCCTCAAACCACCGAGGATATTGAAAAAATTGAATGGGTTTCTTTAGACAAAGCAAGACACTGCCTTGATAATACGTATCCAACTATTTTAGAAGTAATTGAAAAATATAGGATTTTTATCAATCAGCTTGACTAGCAAAATATTGATTAAAATAAAGTCTCTATTTATTTAAACTTTGAATCACAGCTTCTGGTAAAAATGGTGAAGCGTCACCACCGTTTCTTAGGATATCTCTTACAATGGTGGATGCAACAGAAGTATACTTTGGTTCACCCGTTAGGAAGATGGTTTCAATATGTTTATCCATGGTGCGATTCGCGTCAGCAATGGTTTTTTCATATTCAAAGTCACTTACGTAACGAATACCTCTTAAGATAAATTTAGCCCCAATTGCTTGACAATATTTGATGGTTAGCCCATCATAAATTGCAGCTTCTACTTTTGGCTCATCATTATAAATTTCTTCAAACCATAAACGACGTTGATCTGCGCTAAACATCGGATTCTTAGCGGCATTCATACCAATACCAACAATCACTTTATCAAATAAAGGAAGAGATCTATTGATGATATCAATATGTCCAAGTGTTACTGGATCAAATGTGCCAGGGAATAAGCAGATTCTTTGCATGGACTAAAAGTATGAAAATTGTTAAAACAAACAAGTATTAGGCAGGATTAGATCTTCCTGTTAAAAGATACAAACAAGCCATCCTTACTGCTACCCCATTTTCCACTTGGTCTAAAATGATGGAATGTTTGCTGTCTGCAACATCACTATCCATTTCGACCCCACGGTTAATTGGGCCTGGGTGCATAATTACGATTTCCTTATTAAGCTTATTAAGGCGTTCTGTTGTGATACCATATGCTAAGTTATATTCTCTTAAAGAAGAGAATAAAGGCTGATTTTGACGCTCTAATTGAATTCTTAACACATTGGCAACATCGCACCAAGCCAAGGCTTTATCGATATTATATTCTACTTTAATATCCATTGCCTCTTGTAAATATTTTGGAATTAAAGTAGGTGGGCCAGAAACCATTACTTCAGCGCCCATTTTCTTCAATAAATAGATATTACTCAAAGCAACACGGCTATGCATGATATCTCCTAAAATGGCCACTTTTAAACCTTTTAGAGAACCAAATTTTTCTACCATTGAGAAGGCATCTAATAAAGCTTGAGTGGGATGTTCATTAATGCCATCACCTGCATTAATGATAGCTGCATCAATGTGTTTTGCTAAAAAGTGAGGGGCTCCAGAAGCACTATGCCTCATAACCACCATATCCACTTTCATACTTAATATGTTATTTACAGTATCCAATAAGGTTTCCCCTTTGGCTGCTGATGAACTTGAAACCGTAAAGTTTACAACGTCTGCTGACAAACGTTTTTCAGCTAATTCAAATGAAATTCTGGTTCTGGTTGAATTTTCATAGAAAAGGTTAACAATATTCACATCCCTTAAACTGGGAACCTTTTTTACGGGTCTTTGTAAAACCTCTTTGAATTGACCTGCAGTAGATAAAATAAGTTGTATGTCCTCAGTATTGAGGTCCTTGATACCAAGAAGATGTTTGGTAGATAGTGCCATTAAAAAACAAAATTAATATAAATTATTCACCTATCAAAATCACGTCATCCACTCCGTCATTTTCTTTCCAACGTACCTTTACTTTGTGCGTAGTTAATGCATCCATTTCTTTGCCAGAAAAATCAGGTTGAATGGGTAATTCTCTGCTTGGTTTTCGATCAACTAATACACATAAAGCTACTTTTGAAGGTCGGCCAAAAGATAATAAAGCGTCCAAAGCTGCTCTTATGGTTCGACCCGTAAATAGTACATCATCAATTAAAATCACCGTTTTCCCTTCGATACTAAAAGGAAGGTCAGTTTGGGTAGGTACATGGAGTTCTCTTCTAATATCATCACGATAAAAAGTAATATCCAATTTACCATAAATAACTTGCTCCGAAGAAAGCTCTTGTTGTAAAGCAGCCACGATTCTGTCACTTAAAAATACCCCTCTAGGTTGTAACCCGACAATTACGGCATTTTGTAAACCAGGATAGGTCTCTAAAATCTGATGGGCAAGCCTTTTTACGATACTAGGAAGTTGTTGCTCACTTATTAGGGTCATTCCTTAAAATTTGAATAAAAATACAGCTTTTTCTTATGTATTTTGCACCCATGGTAAGGCTTCAACAACTTTCTTTGGTTCAATTTAGAAACTACATCCAAAAACAATTTGTTTTTACAGACAGGATTGTGGGTATTGTAGGGCCTAACGGCACTGGGAAAACGAATGTCTTAGATGCCATATATTATCTTTCTTTTACCAAAAGTTATTTCAGTAGACCAGACGCCCAAAATGTGCATCATGCTTTTCAAGGAATGCGCGTAGAAGGGAAGTATGAAATAAATGGAGACCTCACTCCTATTACTTGTATTTTAAGAGAGAATTTAAAAAAAGAATTTTACTACGATCAAGAACCCTATACAAAACTGTCTCAGCATATTGGTAAAATACCCTGCGTAATGATTGCCCCAGATGATGTGCAAATTATTACAGGGTTAAGCGAGGAAAGAAGAAAGTTGATGGATAGTTTGTTGTCGCAAATGTATCCTGAATATCTAAAACAATTAATAGCTTATAACAAAATACTTGTTCAAAGAAATAGTTTATTAAAACAAGCCAATGAATCAGGTGTTTTAGATGATTTATTATTAGAAACTATAAATGGTCAATTGGTTCAACATGGTGAAATGATATTTAAATATAGAACTGAATTAATTAGTACATATTTGCCTGCTATTTTGAAACTATATGAAAACATTGCTGGACAAAAAGATCAAATCAATATTGAATATCAATCTCAATTAAAAAATGGTTCATTCAATTTGTTATTAGACGATTCATTGCAAAAAGATAAAATTTTACAAAGAACCAATGTAGGTATACATAAGGACGATTTGGTTATCACTATTCAAGGACAATCCTTTAAACAAGAAGCCTCACAGGGACAGCGAAAAAGTTTATTATTTGCGATTAGATTAGCAGAATGGGAATTGATAAAATTAAACAAGGGTTTCTCTCCCATCCTATTAATGGATGATATTTTTGAAAAGTTGGATGAACAAAGAATGATACAATTACTTTCCTGGGTAAGTCATTCAACGGATGGTCAGGTTTTTATAACGGACACGCATAAAGAACGTGTTGGATACTTACTTGGTAAACATTTAGATAGTTATCAATTAATTGAAATTGCACTTTAATTATTCGTAAATTACAGTCCTATGGCATTATTTAAAATTGGCGATGCGTTAAAGCAGTTCGTTCAAAGTAGTAAAATAAAAAATGGAATAAGAGCTGCTCAAATTGAAGAAGTTTGGGCTGAAATTATGGGCACTACTATTGCTAAGTATACAGATAAGATTTACATTTTCGACAAAAAATTATTTATCGAAACCAATGTAGGGCCTTTAAAAAATGAACTTGGTTTTCAGAAAGTTCAAATTATAGAAAGAGTCAATGAAAAGATGGGAGAAAATATGATTAATGAAGTAATTATAAAATAACTACAACTCATGTAAACTGTCATTTCCAGGCTTTGAATTATCATCTTTAGCAATAACTTCACGCATTAAATCATGCATTGTTAAGACACCTTGAAATTCCATTTCTTCAAATATGGGCAAGTACCTAGTTTTGTATACATTCATCAATACCATACATCTTTGTAGTTCTTCGTCAAAACCAATTACAGGATAATCCGAAGACATAATTTCTTTGACCGTAGTGGATTCAGAATGTCTGTTTTGAAGTTTAATTTTATGTGTGTAATCACGCTCCGACATAATACCTAAGTACTTACTATCCTGCATTACAACTACATAACTTAGGTTTTCGGACTTCATTATATTTAAGGCCTCAACCACTTTGGTGTCAGGAGTTACTACATTAAATACGGGTCCTTTCTTTTGTAGAATTTCTTTAATCTTAGACATAATAAATTATTTATGGTTGTTACCTAAGTTACAAAGAAATCAATTCAAATTAAAATTCTATTTTTTTAAGTAGTCTAAATAAGATTGCTTTTGCATTATGGTTGAACCATTCATGATTACTACAGATGGCCAAACTCTTGCGGCAGTTTTGATCATGGTAATATCCCCTATTAGAATATTTTCCTTTGCTAAAAGACTAGAAGCACCTGATTTATCAGCAGTTACAATGTATACTTGTTTATGTTTACTATGTAAGCTGGACATTAAAGTATCCCAAGGTATAGAAGGGTTAATATTACCTGCAAATACTAAAACATATGGAGTTGAGGTAGCAAATAAAGCTTTACTTGTATCGGCATTTGTAATGAGTGAATTTAGACTAAAGTCATCAATAGCTGCTTTTAATCCGTTACCTTTTTGAACAACTACCTCTTTTCTGCTTTTATAGGTGTAGGTGGAATCAAAATTTTCTGGAAAATGATTGGCATCAAACAAAAAGGATTGACCATTTTTTTCAAACTCCATTTGTATAGATATACTATCAGGTACAGCACCATCAGGCGTTTTCATTTTCTCTACTATATCATTCCCAACTTTATAAGGTAAGCAATCTATAATAGGCAAATGCGCCAACACATATTGTTGACAATAACCCACACCAGTTGTCACAATGATTAAAATAAAAATGCCTAATGCTTTGTGCATTTTGGTCTTTACTTTTTTCTGATTAAACAATAATATGATAATTGAAATAAGTAAAACTATATCTTTTATAAATGACATTTTAGGGGTCAAAGGAATACAATCACCAAAACAGCCACAGGTTTTTATTTTACCCGAAAACAATGTATAGCCAGTAAGGAAAGTGAAGAATATAATTAAGGCTAATAACAACCATAATGTTTGTTTATAAGGGAACTTCATAATTAATGCAATACCAGTTACAATTTCTAGAATGTTCATGATAAAGGCAAAACCAAGTGTGTAATCGGAGAAAAAAGACATACCCCATACGTCGAAAAATTCTTGCATTTTATAACTCAATCCTAATGGGTCATTGGCTTTTATTAATCCTGAGAAAATAAATAATAATCCAACACTCCAACGCAATATTTTTAAAAATGATTGCATATAAATTTAAGTTTTAAAACAATTGATTAATGCTTTCCTTCTTCAATCAGTATTAATGCAAAAACTGCATAATTTAAAATATCTACAAAATTGGCATCAATACCTTCACTGATTAAAGTTTTACCATCATTGTTTAAAATTTGACGAATACGTAATAATTTAACTAAAATTAAATCAGCAAAACTTTCTTGACTCATATCTCTCCATGCCTCACCATAATCATGGTTCTTATCCAACATAGTTGATTTTGCAAAATCAACATACTGATGGTATAAAGTTTGTACTTGATCTACTGGCAAATCTTCTACTTTTGGATCATTCAATTTTAATTGGATTAAGCCAATTACAGAATAGTTGATAATGCCTTTAAATTCATCTTTAATATCATCTCCAACTTTCTGAGTACCTAAATCCTGTATGGTTCTAATCCTTAAAGCTTTAATAAATATTTGATCCACGACAGATATGATGCGCAAAACTCTCCAGGCAGTTCCGTAATCTTTTGTTTTTTTGATGAAAATATCACTACAAGAGGCAATTGCCTGATCAAATTGTGAAGAAGTTTGGCTCATGAAATAAGTACAAATTTCGTGGTTAGTTAATAACTTTGAACAGTTGCAAGATACTGCATAACGCCCTTAAAATAAAACTATGTTCAAAATTGTTGCTAAAGACCAAATTTGGGAATTTCAAATCCCACAAATCATGGCAATTATGAACGCTACCCAGGATTCCTTTTACGAAGGAAGCAGGGTAAATAATGTTGATTGGGCCATTGAAAAAGCAGGAAAATTCATTCAGGAAGGTGCTCAAATAATAGATATTGGAGGTCAAAGTACTAGACCAGGTGCCACTATTCAAACTGCTCAAAAGGAATTAAATAATATACTACCCATTATAGAGGCGGTACATGCAAACTACCCCAATACTATTATTTCAATTGATACTTTCCATAGTGCTGTGGCGGAGGGTGCATTAAAAGCTGGTGCACATATGGTAAATGATATAAGTTGTGGCAGCTTTGATGATAATATGTTTCATGTAGTTGCAAAATTACAGGCAGCCTATGTTGGCATGCATATCACTGGAGATCAACATTCATTGCATGTAGTTCCTGAAAGAGTTGATATTATCCAAGAAATAATTTCCTATTTCAACGAAAAGAAAAAGACACTTGCCAATTTGGGTATTACCAATTGGATCATTGACCCCGGTTTTGGTTTTGGGAAAAGCATAGCTGATAATTTTAAAATTGTCAAAAATCTTAAAGATTTTTCATCCATTGAACTGCCCATTTTATTAGGCGTTTCCCGTAAATCTTCTATTTATAAAACACTTAATATAACTGCTGATGAAGCTTTAAATGGTACCACCGTTTTAAATACGGCTGGCATTATAAATGGAGCTTCCATTTTAAGAGTGCATGATGTTAAGGAAGCTAAAGAAGTAATTGATTTAGCAGCCTATCTTTCTT
>Ga0208870_1000244_pt1 | contig 9453 bp, 4 predicted proteins | sample CryBogCBE27Aug07_FD_184590 | JGI IMG/M metagenome (GOLD analysis project Ga0208870, IMG submission 184590) | Freshwater microbial communities from Crystal Bog, Wisconsin, USA - CBE27Aug07 (SPAdes) | ecosystem: Environmental > Aquatic > Freshwater > Lake | place: Crystal Bog, Wisconsin, USA...
CCGTTACTGAACGTAAAACGCGTAGCGTTCACTGTGTCGAGCAAGGATTGTCCAATATACATGTTCATCAATAGAGTTGTGCCTGTTACTGCAGTCAATGGGAGTGCGTTGGGTGTGATCGTTGTTCCGCTGTATACCGCTGTCGTTGTGATGCGAAGAGCTCCGAAATAAGCATTTGCCTGGTTGTCTGGATAGGGATCTGAACCCAGATAAATATACCCGGTGTTCGCGAATGTGAAGGACGTGATGTTGGATGAGCAGTTTGAGGAACCGTTGTAATATAATGTCAATGTGTTGCCGTTTCGAACGAGTGCAACGTGTGTCCATGTATTAAGAGTTGCAGCTGTTGTTGCCTGAAAGGTCAGATCAGCTGTGCTGCCTGAGTTCGGAAATAATACGCCGATGTACCCAGTGCCTCCATTGGCTTGGGAAACGCGAATCTCCTTGCCTCCACCCGTTGTACCTGTAGAAAACCAGGTTGTCCAAGTACCGCTTGTGAGCGTGACCGGATAGACCCAGAACTCGATGGTAAAGTTACCTGAACCGAAAGCAGTCGCCGCGCTTGAAGTAGTCGCCGATCGAACGGATCCACCCGCGCCGAGCAGTCCTCCGGGTATATAGATTGATCCCAACGTTGAACCCGACGTAACGTCGAGGTTGTTGACGGGAACGTTGCATCCACCAATGCCTACCGACTGGTTATTGTTCCATGCGAGTGCAACCTTATTGCCACCGCCGGAAGTGGTTCCGATGGTTCCACCGCCATATCCAAACAGGAATGGTCCGTCAATACCTGTGCTCCTGGCCGTAAGGGTGTTTCCGTATATGACACCATGATATGTATCCGTTCCGCTTCGTAGGTAGATTGGATTGTCACTAAGACGAGTATCGGTTGATGTTGTAGTTGTGGCGCTAGGCGTTACTAAGAAGCCACCCGTTGTGCGAACAGTGCCCGCTACATCCAATGCGTATGCAGGAGCATTGCAGTTGATGCCAACGTTTCCAGCAACCAGGACGTTTCCATCGACTTCGAGTGCGGGTATATTCGGAATCGGACCAGTGTTTCCTAATAGGTTCGTGATGTTCACTGGGCCGGCGAATGTCGAACTTCCCGAAACGAGAAGAGCGGGTCCCGTGGGACCGAGTCCGTCAGCGAACGTAGCAGTGCCACTGCCCGCCAGTGTCGTGACCACACCTGCAGGTGTAACCAGCCGAATGCGGTTGTTGTTATAGTCGGCCACGACGATCACCTCGCTGGATGGGATCACGTCGACTCCCTGGGGAGCGCTAAATCTAGCACCCGTTCCCGTGCTGTCGACATAACCAGAGCTACCGCCGGCGAGCGTCGTGACCACCCCTCCTGGATATGTAACCAGCCGAATGCGGTTGTTGGTCGAATCGGCCACGACGACCGCGCCAGTCGAGGGGACCACGGCGACTCCCGAGGGATAGCCAAAGCTCGCATTCGTTCCTGAGCCATCGGCGAACGCAGGAGTGCCGCTGCCCGCCAGTGTCGTGACCACACCTGCAGGTGTAACCAACCGAATGCGGTTGTTCCATGTATCGGCCACGACAATGTTGCCGCTCAAGGGGATAACGGCGACTCCGTTTGGGCGGTAGAAGCTCGCGGTTGCACCTGCGCCGTCAGCGAATGTAGGAGTGCCACTACCCGCCAGTGTCGTGACCACCCCTCCTGGATATGTAACCAACCGAATGCGGTTGTTACCCCAGTCTGCCACAACAATTACGCTGCTAGAAGAGATGAACGCAACTCCTCCCGGTTGGTTGAAGCTCGCGGCTGGACCTGTGCCGTCAGCGAATGTAGCAGTGCCACTGCCCGCCAGTGTCGTGACCACCCCTCCTGGATATGTAACCAACCGAATGCGGTTGTTGGCCCTGTCTGCCACGACAATGTTGCCGCTCGAGGGGATAACGGCGACTCCGGATGGCTGATAGAAGCTCGCACCTGTTCCCGTGCCATCGGCGAACGTAGCAGTGCCACTGCCCGCCAGTGTCGTGACCACACCTGCAGGTGTAACCAGCCGAATGCGGTTGTTGGCATAGTCGGCCACGACAATGTTGCCGCTCGAGGGGATAACGGCGACTCCGGATGGCTGATAAAAGCTTCCATATCCAGGTGCCACACCACCGGTCCCGATGATAGATGCTGTGATACTGGTTAATGTCATATTCGCATTTGCGTTCACGTTTGATGAATTCACACCCGAAGTAATGACCTGGTTCGATGTGGTGTAATTATTTACAACTATTCCCTGTGGACCCGTTGGTCCAGTTGGTCCAGTGGGTCCAGTCCAGCCAGTAGGACCAGTGGTAACCGAAGTTGGACCTGTGGGTCCGGTAAACCCGGTCGGACCAGTGGTAACCGAAGTTGGACCTGTGGGTCCGGTAAACCCGGTCGGACCAGTGGTAACCGAAGTAGGACCCGTTGGTCCAGTCCAACCAGTGGGACCCGTGGTAACCGAAGTAGGACCCGTTGGTCCAGTCCAACCAGTGGGACCCGTGGTAACCGAAGTAGGACCAGTGGGTCCAGTCCAACCAGTGGGACCGGTGGTAACCGAAGTAGGACCGGTGGGACCTGTGAAACCAGTAGGTCCTGTGGTTACGGATGTGGGTCCCGTGTTGCCAGTATACCCAGTCCAAGCGGTAGGACCTGCGGGACCTGTTGGTCCGGTGTTGCCAGTTGGACCCGTCTTGCCAGTATACCCAGTCCAAGCGGTAGGACCTGCGGGACCTGTCGGTCCGGTGAACCCAGTTGGACCAGTATATCCAGTTGAACCAGAGGGAACCCCAAACGTTCCTTCATAACGCCAGAAGGTTGCTGTGATTACAGAGGAAGTAGGAATTGAACTTATAGATCCATTGATGGTTGACTGTAGAAATACAAGAACACCAGCATCCTGATCCATAACATAGGGAGGCGTGCCGTTGGGAAGGATCTGCGGAGGGACAGATGTGCTATTGAAGACTGAGTAGGCGTAACTATTCGTGTTCGGATCATAATTGGCAGGAATCTGACACGAAAGATAGTTGTCTGTCTTTGAATAGGATGCCGGCGTTCCCAACCAATACGATACCCCTGCGACGATCGAATTAAGTTGAACACCTGTATACTTCACAATATATGGATATGCTATAGATGCCTGACGAGTGCCTCCTGCGAACGAAGTAGCAGTCCCGAGATCAGTTGGCGCGACCGATGGAATTGCTTGGGAAAAGATCTGGGAACTCGGAAGGATATTCGGTCTGCCGAACAAGGGGGTTTCAATTGCGAATGCTGTATTTGGGTGCGCATCAACCACCCCCAAATATCTCTTGATCAGGAGATCAATCGCAGGCAATACTGCAACCTGGTCCGCCATCTATTACTTATGCGCGATACAGATTTGCCGATATACTCGCGAACTCAAAATCGAGGTTCATGGGAAGAATAATCCTGCAGTATAGATACGTTGAGGATGTTATTGTATCCGGGTATGCGATATTTGGAAGAAATACATAGTTCACGCCACCCGAAACCGATGTTACGGATACAGAACTGAAGCATCCCTGCACAAATGGCGTAGCTGCGGTTGATGTTTGATTGTTATAGGATCCACCCGATGCTAAGTTCGCAACGCTGTTCATGTTGAGCCAATCGGATGTATAATTGCGGTTTCCACCGATTGCCGTAGATCCATTCGGAACACGATAGTCAGTTCCAGTGTATAGCTGCTCTTCAAACCGATAGTATATCAAAGGAAAGACAGAACTACCTGTAATATATGCGGGCGACGTGGTGTTTCCACTGTTAACAGAGAGAGAATCCGTTACACAGTTATTGAAGGAGAATGCTATTTTATTGAAGCTGATACCATTGCCCGATCCCGACCCAAGATCGACCTTCCACGCAAAGGTAGCGCATCTGTAATTTCCAGAACCATGAGATATGGTTGAATAATTTGGATTTCCATATGTGCTATAGTCGCGATAGTATGAACCGGATCCCCATGTTCTGAATTTTCCATTTGCGATAAGCAGCTCATTGTTGCCAGTGGCAGTTAAGAGTCCAGTCTGACTATATGTGGCATCTCCATACGATTGAACTCCTGTCGACGCATACCATGGATCTGGGACAAACGTTGTAGCATTCAAGGACGATCCGCTCGGGATGAGTTTTCCAACAATAAATGCATTTGATGCCCCAACTGTTGGTAGAGAAGATGCTAATGTTGTAGTTACGAGGGTAACGGATGGCTGATCAATGACAATATACAAACTACTGCTGGCAAATGATGTTCCCCCGGGTGTTGATATATTATACACCTTTCCACCATTCGATATAGTAGCAACTGCGTAAGAGAACAGACTATTCGTATCTACGTTTGTTATCTTTGCTCCGCCTGCCACACTGTAACTAAACACGCCTCCAGTTTTGCTATCACTGCTCACATTACCAATTCCAACAGCATTGGATGTGTTCAATGTTGTACTTGTCTTCGCATCTGTTATATATATCGAACAATCCGCAACCTTCAAAGGGGAGAAATAGTCGCCCATTCCAGTGCAGATGATCTGGTTGGAATAGGACTGACTTGCAGAATATACCTGGAGTCCGGAAACGTTGGTAGTGCTAACGGGTAATGTAAGTGTAGATGAAGTTATGACCGGCGTAACTGCGATTTTATCATAATAAAACACACTGTTGCAGGAAACGGGACTTCCTCCGCTTGTTGTGGATGTTGTGACTATGGTGTATGCAGCGTTGGTATTGGTGAAATTTGCAGATGCAGAGGCTAGATTGACAGTGAATGTGTTGCTAGATTCCAAATAAAATCCAGAGCTTGCGTTGGTTCCATATGTATCGATAGTGGATGCAGTTACCGCAATAACAGATGAAGATGTTGTGCTAGGAACAGCGCGACCAAACCCGTTAAACGTGGTTGTAGGGAAAGTATAGCTTCCAGTTAATCCAGATCCTGTAATCGAATAGGCTAACGTTGCAAGTGAATCGGATTGGGACCCCCTGTTTGCAGATGTATGGACAGGTGTATAAAATGCACTGGATGTTGGCCAATTCGTATACACATTCAGAAGAGTCGACACGGTAGTTCCATCACTTACCTTGCTTGCGGATGTATACCGTGAGCTCATAACAAATTGAGTAACAGATGGCGGCACTGGATAATTGGTCAGCGATGTAGTGAGTGTTACATCTGGGCTTGAATTAGACCCATAACTATTGGTAGCGCGCAAACTAATCAAATAAGTAGATCCGGGATTAAATAATGTATTACATGTGAATGTTGGAGCAGTTAGGCCGGTTGTAATTGTGACGATTCCAGAATCCGATAATGGTGCAGGATACCGCTGAGGTGTAGTCTGTAGCAAATAGTTATACGAGTAACTTGTGAGCGCGGCAGTTGTATCGGAAAAGTTCAAACTATTTGCATGTTGCGATGCGCCGAATGAAATGGTTTCATAGTTCTGTCCACCCGAAGTTGTCCCACTATCAACCGCGGTCAACGATGTTGGTTGAGTTGGCCCACCCTTTGCAATTGTAAAGGTAATCGGGCCTGCGGTGCTCGAATAAGAAGCTGACCCCGAGCTTAGGTTGTAGTTGTTATACCATATGCGAATAACACCTGCTCCATCTGTCATAGTCGAAAAGTTCGGGTCATAGATTCGATATCCCACATATGATGTAGATCCAACAACTATACTCGAAACATACTGATTGGTTCCGGTATACGGGATAAGCTGTAACAGGGTAATTGGGTTTGTACCGTTATGTGCATTAACGAATCGCGAATCGGTTAAAAGAGACGAGAGCGAAACAGTTTGCGTCGAACCGTTATAGGTAACGCCCTCTAGCTGTGCTCCAAACCCAATGATATCTGGCAGCCAACCTGTATTCAAAAATCCGGCATTGATCTGCGTTGGATACTGCCAATAGACATTGATATACTGGGATGAATTGCTACTATCAATGGTAAGCCCGAGTGGAGCGGGAGGAGGGCTCAGAAGATAAATAGTATAAAAACTCGACCCAATAAGTGGAAGATTTGCCCATGTATCTCGGCCGTTACCAATTTTCATCTCGCCATTATCTGTATTTACACCCGGCTCCCCAGCGGCAAGAATCGCACCCGAAGCTGCCCATCCGGCAGTCGTATCTCGCCGAAGAAGGAACTTGACTGGCGTAGTGCCACAGTTCGCCATTGTTAACACACAACAGTTTGCGAGTTGCCTGCATCTAACACAACTGCACCTGTGCCACCATTGCCATCCAATATCTCGCAATTCTCGGTTGCCGAATTTCCACCATCCAATATCGGGCTGCAGACCGCAACAACAGCTTCCACCGCCGCAGCACATACGCGCTGGCAGATACCGGTGATTGAATAGATCTCCAAAACACCGTTGGTGAATCCAGATGTATGGTTGCTCTCGCGCAAGACCAACTTAGGGCTTCCATAATGTCCATTGACAATCGCCTGTCTCCGAACCTGCTGCGTAAACATAGAGGCATCTCGCCCAGATGAAAAAGATCGTTCTTTTCCTACTGCCAGCGGCGGAGGAAATGTGTGAATGCTAGGTGCAAGCGGCGCATTCAGTTGTGATTGGTAAACCAAGTTTATCATCACCAGCGCCATTAAGGCACTGGCTATGAAGTTAATGTTCAGCATTCCGCTTACTCAGTGGAGAGGTTAAACCAGCGGAGAGCCTCCTTCTCAGACACATCGTTGCTAACATGCTCCTCGACAAGCTTCTCGAAGCGATACTTGATCGCCTCGGGACTACGGCGCAGCGCATGAGCAATGTTCGCGAAGGGCATGTTCTCGTGACGGCGAAGACGAACCATCTCACGCTCCTCAGCAACCGTCCAACGGCGGTTGTCACGCTCATACGTGACACGGGAGGCGGGGATAGGGCGCTTGGAGACAGTCTTAGAGGAACGAGTCTGCATTTTGTTGTAAGACGGTATTTACCGGCGTGCAACAGAATTCGTTTTGAGTGTAGGAAATTGGTTTGCAGTGTGCTGAACGTAATGAAATGGAGTGTGCCGCAAGAAGGGATTGAACCTTCGACCTACCGCTTACAAAGCGGGTGCTCTACCACTGAGCTATGACGGCAGAAAAAGCTTCTACTCGGGATCGAACCGAGGTTGCGAGCTTCAAAGGCTCACGTCCTAACCACTGGACGATAGAAGCAAATACGAGCAGTGGGATTCGAACCCACGAGGTGTGAACCAACAGATCTTAAGCCTGTCTCCTTAACCACTCGGACATACTCGTTAAAAAAGTTGTAATTTGGTTTAGATACCGCATGCGGGGATTGAACCCGCGACTATCGGCTTGCTGCCTCGCATAAAAGGCCGATGCTCTACCATCTGAGCTAATGCGATGAATCGCCGTCATAAGACCGATGCTCTACCTCTGAGCTAATGCGGCAATACGACACGTGGGGATTGAACCCACGACATCCCGCTTTCGTCTACGTAGAAGGCGGGCACTCTATCCACTGAGTTAGTGTCGCAGAAAGAATTCGAGTTGAACTACAATGGGGTTATTGGATGATAGTTTCTTGGTGTCCTATCTAGTCCTTCTTGGATACACATCCATTACTCTGATCGAGGCTGTGCGCACACCTAGCGTGAACGTCCGCCACGTCATGAACATTGAAACCGCAGTTAGCATTGTAGCATCCATAGTGTATGGACTTTTCTACGAGCAGGTGAAGACAGGCAAGTATGATTTGAAGACGTTCACCCACCTCCGCTACTTGGACTGGTTCATCACAACTCCACTCATCATTCTTGGTCTTCTGCTGTTCTACAACCAGAAGCTTGCCTCGATTCCGTGGGAAACATACGCTGCGCTCGTTGGGCTTGACTGGGGTATGCTAGCGGCTGGATACGCCGGGGAAAGCGGAGTCATTTCCAAATGGACTGGATTCGTGGCAGGGTTCGCTTTCCTACTGGCTATGTTCTATCTGATGTTGACACGGGGAATTCCAAAGGGCTCGAATCTGACCGCATTCTTTGTATTCGCATTCTTATGGTCCATGTATGGAGTTGCCTACATGCAGGACGAAGAAACGAAAAACATCAGTTATAATATCCTGGACGTGAACTCCAAGGCATTGTTTGGTGTTGGTTTGTGGATGTTTTTCGGTAAGGTGCTAAAATTTGAGTAATACGCTGAGCGGGAATCGGACCCGCGCAAACAGATTGGAAATCTGTTAGTCTACCACTAACTTATCAGCGTTGTGAACGAGTCGGGTTTTGATCCCGAGACCTTCTCCGTGTAAAGGAGACGCTCTACCACTGAGCTACTCATCCAGATTCCCATACCGGGAGTTGAACCCGGGTCAAGGCTGTGAAAGAGCCCTATCCTGAACCGCTAGACTATATGGGAGGTGTCATACATGTCCGCGAAGTGGATATGTATTAGAGCCGCCGCCCCTACTCTACTCCGGCTTAGCCTGTTTAAACTCTTCACGCAACTTCATGAGAATCTTTCCGAGTTGATTCTGTCCCTTCCACTTTGCTGGGTTCTTCGCATCGGCGGTATCGGCTGACGTGCCGATACCCCAATACTTATCGCGGGGATTGGCTTCACCAATGATAGCATCTCCGGTTGCCAGCAGTTTCTCCATTAGTCCGTGCTCGGGATTCACAAACTTCGCACGAACTGCCTTCTCCATAATCGGAATCTTTACCTCGTCCCACTTTGCGTCACTAAAGTCCTTCACCTTCCTACCCAGCGCCTTCACAGATTTTGCGGCAATAAACTGATCGGCGCGTGTCTTTGTCATCATTTTCTTGGCAGTTTCAGAGTCCTTCCCCTCGAACATCATCGCCTTTGACCACTGGAAGTAATGCTCTACAGTGGGGAATGCAATGCCGTCTACCTCAAAGGGCGCGACAAACATATTGCTCATAAACCTAAACTCTCCCTTACTTTCGTCAGCCCCATAGAACAGGACTGGCGGAGGCACTGCCTCTGTATTTTGTGGAGCGGGCTTCTCCTTAATTAACTTCTTCTTTGTTGCGGCGGGTGGCTTCGGCGCTTCGGCGGGCGCAGGCTCTGGGACAGCAGCGTCGGCAACGGGAATATCTACTTTCTGAACTGATTCCGCTTCCTTGGGGACGGCTCGCTTGAACACGAAAGAGCGATGTAAGAAGGAGAAGGCTTGATGTTCTTGTGTGAGCGTGATTGCTGTTTGCTGAGCATAATGGTCAGCAAACATTGTGGTGCGAACCAGCTCGTATCCAGCCTCCGCCATCAGATCTGTCACCTTTCCAAACGGGACAAGCGCCTCGTCCATGGGCTTCTCGAAACTTTCGAGTTTAACTGAAATCATCTGACCGAATTCCTCCCGCCACGTATCGCCGTCATCATAAGACTTCACAATCTCACCGAAGACCTGACCATCCGCTCGGAAGAGGGA
>Ga0208870_1000292_pt1 | contig 8804 bp, 9 predicted proteins | sample CryBogCBE27Aug07_FD_184590 | JGI IMG/M metagenome (GOLD analysis project Ga0208870, IMG submission 184590) | Freshwater microbial communities from Crystal Bog, Wisconsin, USA - CBE27Aug07 (SPAdes) | ecosystem: Environmental > Aquatic > Freshwater > Lake | place: Crystal Bog, Wisconsin, USA...
CTGGTGCTACCTCTGGTGCTACCTCTGGTGCTACCTCTGGTGCTTGGGGTCGAACCTCAACATCTGCGATTGGGTTTGATGCTGCGGAATCCGCAGCCACAGGCTTGGCTGCCGGGCCACTCTCTTTTTTAGATATGGTTTCAAGCGACTTTAGAGCAAACATTGTTGCCAGGGGGACTCCAACAGTCGCAATCACAGCGATATCCATTATCTCTCCGCTTCAAAAAAATCACGTGTTTGTAGGGTCAGTGTAAGCAAACAGAGCGATCGCGACCAGACTCGCCAACATGGCTAGCCAGCGAGTGCCCACGATCTCCTCGTGGAAATAGAAGACACCGATTAAGGTCACCAGTGTGTCCGATGTCAAGTTCCAGATCAAATTGACGATAATCATATCCTCGAAATCGAGAGCGCGGTAAAACATATAAGGCTGCATGGCATAGACGAGTGTTGAAATAGGTAACCCGATACTAGGCGACAATCTTCCCGAGTGAACGAGCTTTGCGGTCGACATCATGACCACGTCCATCACAGACATGACGAATCCAAATGCGAACGGAAGTAAGTCGAAACCGCGATACTTCCATTCGTAACTTCTAATTACCCGATCAACAATATCGAGCTCCATTATAATATGAGCAGCATAGATATTCTTGTGTTGTCAGCGATCGAGGTGTTTGCAGATTTCAACTTACGATGGTATGCGCAGACGAATAGTCCGGTTTACTTTGGGTATGGTTCTGTCGGATACATAGGAGTTGTCTTATATCTGATCAAGTGCCTGCGAACAGAGAATGTTATATACGTGAACGGAATGTGGGATGGTGTATCTGCGCTGATTGAAACCCTAGCCGCGTATCTGGTTTTGGGAGATCGACTTAAAAAACCAACACAATATGTTGGTCTTGGGCTACTGATTACTGGAATCTTTATGCTTAAGAATGATGACGTTTAGTGAACGCCCGCGCCGACCGAGCATGCGCCGCCTTCTTGCGAGATACGATGCGACCATACTTGTTCATCATCAGATCACTCTTGGTCAGCCCACCGGGAGTCTTCTGGCACGTTCCGTTCCAAACCTTGCGACGAGATCCAATTACACGCTGAGTCTTCATTACCTTCTACCAAGAAAATTGAAACGCACCTTGGGGAGATTGAGCGTCTGTATTGTTTTTCTTCCAGGGGCGTCGACATAATCTGGTAGTTCAACCTTGCCGCAGTATACATCCTCTGTCCAAGGAATCGGAAAGGATTCATTCTTTTCTGGTGGAAATCCCGGTCCTAACCCAAGATGGGCAAGCAGCCTTGGCGCAACCAGTGGAAAGATTCGTGAGCTCAAAAAGTCCTGATCCCATGCCATACCTCTCCATTCTGGCTTGGCTTCATACAATTTATACTGTTCGTGAATATTGACTCCGGCAGATTTGCGGATACCCCAAAGTCCACCCATGATTCTGCATTTATGCTCCTTATGATCCCGTATAGTGTGAGCAACGTACGGAGAATCCAGAAACCGCCCAATCGCCCATCGATCGCGCGAATGAACACGCGAATCCGCGTCCCGGACAAGCATGATATCCACATCGGGCTCATCAATGGGAAAGAATCGATGGATCATGTTGATTATACCAGTTATACCGGTGAATCGAACAATTACCTGATGAGCAGATTGTAACGTATCAATCATATCTTGTGTCACATCAGACCCAACGTATACATATATGAACCACTCGGGGAAATGCTTGTTGATAAGTTGGATATTCTGTATCATGCCCGGATAATACCGGTCATTATATGGACCGTATAAACAGAAAGAAAAGACGTTCATCTTATCTTTGTGGAAGGTAATGATATCCGGGAAGTATTATGCAGACAAATGTAAGTGGGTGGAGTGTTCTCGCTATCCAGATCGCCCACGCTACTCAAAGTTGAATGCGCGGACAGGCGATTGGGTCTTTATTAATGGAGATCGAGTGCTAGCATTTGCAGCCTCCATGCCTCGGATCATGCCAAAGAAGCATTCCTTTGTCATTCACAACTCCGATCAAGCATTTGACTCTACTAAACTGAATGCTCTTCTTCCATTTGCATTGTCCGTCTACGCAATCAATACAACTGTGACTCATCCGATTCTGACCACAATTCCGTTAGGATTTCCTGACCAGGCAGTCCAATTCACAATGACATATAACCGGCCAAATGTTGAGCGGGATATCGAGATCTATGCGAACTTTACGGTGGGCACAAACACTAGCAAGCGCAATGAGTGTCTGGCAGCATTTTCTGGAGACCCAAGAGTCGTCACACACACGGGTTTAAGCAAAGAGGAGTATTATGATGACCTTTGTAGATCAAAGTTTGTACTGTGCCCAGAAGGCACAGGTATAGACACTCATCGGTTCTATGAAGCTGTATTCTGCGGAGCTACACCGGTTGTCTTGCGCAACTCATTATCGGATTTTTATTCACGCTATCACGTTAAGATTATTGATAAATGGTCCGATCTATAATTAATGAGGATTCAAGATCTGAAGACTATATATATCTGTCCAGACCATAATGAGAAGTATCATGCGCGGAAACTCCATATGGACTCGCTTCTAACTGAACTTGGATTCAAGGACTTCACGCATTATAAGTCTGGAACAGAAGCTTACCCCAGATGCCTATCAATAGCGACCATTGAAATCCTTAAGCAATATCCGAATATCCCCATATTATTACTGGAAGATGACATTGAATTCAATGGTATCGACGAGTTCGATTTTGTAGACGATGCCGATGCTATTTACTTTGGAGTTAGTCGTTCGGGAGGTCATGTCGGTGAAAATATCCATGGAGGTCCTTCAAAATTTGAGTCGCATTCGAAGACCCAAGTTCGTGTTCTTAATATGTTAACCACCCATGCAATTCTCTATATTTCAGAAAAGTACAAGAAGGCGGTTATTGATGTTTTATCCGATTACACTGGGTATAACGACATTGCTATTTCAAGAATTCAACCATCCTTTAAAGTGCTTGCAAATAAACGTCCTTCATTTTTTCAGTCCACAATGTTTAATACAGGAAATTATGAACAAACGTGGACAAAATTTGATCTTATAAGACCAAGCCTCCATCTGATTGCAACAAACAACTATATTGTATTTCTTGATGATATGTTACAATCCGCCGATAAGCACTTCTTCCCAACGACCCAACGACACATTATTATCTATACAAACATGCAGCCTCCGACGAAATATGTTGGAATGTATCCAACTATTGTATTCCATTTCATCTATATACAGCATGAACCGTGGCCATTCATAACCCTAAAAAGATTTCATATATTCTCAAAATGCAGCTTAGATCTGGACTACAGTTTTTACTGTGACGTGGATGCAGTTTTCATGAAAACATTGGACAATGACTTTCTTAAAGATACGATATATGGCACAATCCATCCGGGATTCAAGGGTGCAAAGGGAAGCGTATGTTCAGATACGTCGAGTACTTCTTGTATTCCGGTAGGCGCGAATGATACATATTTCTGCGGAGGTTTCTTTGGAGGTGATCATGGTCGCTTTATGAGATTATCGGATGAACTAAGAGATAGAGTTCAAATTGATATTAATAACAGAATAGTGGCTGCGTGGCACGATGAGTCACACTTGAACTGGTATTTCTGGAAACATAAACCCGATATTCTTGCATTCCCATTTGCAGTAGCAGAGGGTGTCGATCATCCAGTTGCGGATACTCATATACTATTCATTGATAAAGCCCGCCGAGGAGGACATGAATTGTTCCGACAAGACCCGGTAGTCGTTTCAAAAGGTCTTAAGATGAATGGGGGTAAATTCAGATTTATTAATAATTCTAGATGATAATGAGGATTCAAGATTTCAAAGTAGTCTACATATGTCCAGATCACAATGAGAAGTATCATGCACGGAAAGTCCATATGGATTCCATGCTTTCTGAATTGGGATTCAAAGATGTCATTCACTTCAAGTCTGGTACAGATGGCTATCCAAAGTGTTTAGCAGATGCCAATGTGGAAATACTTACTCAGTATATGAATGAGCCCATTCTTCTACTCGAGGACGATGTAGAGTTCACTGGAGTTTCAGACTTTGAATTTGTTCACGGCGCTGATGCTATTTATTTTGGACTGAGTATATGTGCGTCACATCCAACAGCAGATATGAACCAAGGAAATTGTGTTACTGCCTACTACTCAGAACAGCAGGTTCGGATTCTCAATATGTTAGGTACTCATGCAATTCTATATATTACACCTGCCTATAAGCGTGCATGTATTCATGCCATGAAAAACGCAGTTGGACACACTGATATCGCAATCTCTAGAATTCAGCCCAACTTTCGTGTTCTTGCTAACCGAATCCCATCCTTCTATCAATCCGCTAACTACAATTCACCTGGGCATAATAATGCATATACACTATTCATTATCAACGGAAAGCAGAAATCGCCAGATGATAATCCTAGTGACTTATTTGGCAAGCTTACTAGACGCGGAATCTCCATCTAAAACACGTCCGTCCTATTTATAATGACGTGTATTGTCTCGGCATATTACAAAATTCCAAGCAAACAGTCGCATGAATGGTATATGCCGCACTTAATCCGATGGTTTCGAAGTGTCGGGACTGCACCGAATGTTCACTTTTTTACTACAGAGGATACCAGAGATGAAATCAAGTCGCTAGTAAATACCCATAACGTTATATTCCATATACTTCCATTCGACCAGTTGACTGCGTCGACTCAATGGGGGCGTGAGTTCTGGAACAGACAATATGAGCGGGATAGAGAGCGGTATCATTCACCTGAACTTGGCATGATTTGGTATGAGAAACGCCACTTTGTTTGTAGGGTTATGGAAATCGACTCTTCTGACATATTCATCTGGTGTGATGCCGGATGTGTGCGCGACGGTGCATTGGAGGAAAGTGCCCAGACGTTCGGGAGACGTGGCATCATTCGAGATGACCGGATTCACCTACAATCTGTGGAAACCCCTGTGTTTAGCGAGTTTTATACACATCCGTACGTATGCATAGCAGGAGCAGTTATTGCGGGTTCTAGATCTGCATGGGCTCGCTACAATATTATATATGATAAGGCTTTATCTGAGTATGATGAAGCAGGTATTTCGGCTATCTCTGATCAGTATGTGACAATGCGCTGTATCGACAAATCACCCGATACATTTACGCTTCACTTGGATAATAGCTGGTTCAAGTTTTTGGAGTTATTGTAACATGCGATAGAGTAGACACAAGTGCTCGGCGCGCTTGGTCCACGTGAATGTACTCAATCCATACTCACGGATGGCTGCACGCATAGCCACAGATGTAGCCCGGTTCTCTTCGATGGCACGTGTGACATAGTCAAGATCGCTAAGCTTATCATCGGGAATCACTGTAATCCATGGCTTACTCAGATCAAGGTTCGCAGATGCGACGCTGGTCACAACAACGCCGAGACCACAAATCAGAGCTTCACATACAACAAGTGGATGTGCTTCTCCGTCTGATAACAACACCAGATTTCCATAGTCCGTCAGCGACTCGTATAACATCTCTTTTGACCATTCTCCGAAGTAGCGAGGGTTCTTTACATCGAACTTGGAACATATCGTGTTTCCTGCAAAGTACAGTGATGGAATGTTCTGATATACGTATTGCTTCTTCCGCTCCTCGACCTTTCCTACATAGATGGACCTGTCTGGATACGCAGGTGTTTCTGTGTAGCGAAAGATGACCTCATTCGCACCGTTCGGTGCTACATAAATCTTGTTTTCCGGACAACCTGCTCGAACATAGACCTGCTTGATTCGCTCGGACAATGCGGCAATCACGAAAGGGCCGTGCATGTATCCGTTGAAAATATTGCGATAGCTTCCATTCCCGTTGAAGGTGGGATGTTCGAGGTATGCGTAATGAGACGTGGCGACCTTTGCACGACACGTAATCTGACCCATAAGAGCATAGTGCTCGTCGTACTGGAGGTGGACTATATCCGGGTTGAACGAATTGGTCTGCCGCACAATTTCATTCGCGTTGGGCGTATTGACAATTAGAACCGTGTGACCCATCGAGCGGAAGGACTGTGCGTAATCCCACGTAAGTGACTCGCACGCACCCCATCCTTGAGGAGGAATTGGCATTGCCCCAGGTCCGATAAGAACGATGCGTAGTGCGGACAAATTCTTGACGTACTTGTCTACCAAGATTCCCCAATCCCAACGATCGCGTACCCAGTCGCGAATCTGTGACCGCAGCCCAACCGATACGCGACGATTCTCTGCAATCAACTCAGCAACCTTCTGTGTGTTTCCCAGGTCAGACTCCGGTATCACAGTGAGCCAAGGGAGATCACGAGGAAGCTCGTTTGCGGCGGCTTCAGACAAGACGAGTCCAAGGCCAGCAGCCATTGCCTCCTTCACGACAAGCGGGGTCCCGTTCTCTCCGTCGCTCAGTAGGACAAGGTTCGCATACTCCGTCAAGAGCGGACGGCAGTCAGCCGGCTCGCCCCTGTAGTTCGGATGGTCACACGGCCCACGACCCATGTAGTCGACGGAGTCAATCGCATACGTCAGGAACTGACGCTTGCGGTTCTCGATCTTACCAAGCGTCAGCGAGCGGCCGGGGTTCAGCGGCATCTCAGCAAATCGGAATGCCTCGGTGTGGACTCCGTTCTTCATCAAGACGAAACGGTGTGCGAATAGCGTCATATTCGCAAACGTCATGAAGGCATTCAGGTCCTTCTCTGAGATGGCGTAGTAATGGACACCGTTTGAGCGGATAACCTCGCATATCCGGAGAAAGATGTCACGATATCCGCCCCACAGCTGCGGACGATCAATGTATGGAAAGTGACTCGTAACGCAGACACGCTTCGCACGCAGTCGCGGCACAATGTCGATGAACACATCGTAATGGAGATGAGCAACATCATACCCCCCCTGGTTCACGGTACGCACAATCTCCTCGCGGTCTGGGGTATTCACAATGTCAACGGCATGCCCTCGTTCCTTCAGGAAAAGCGAATAGTCCCAGATCAGCGTCTCCACAGCCCCCCATCCGTTGGGAGGTATCGGCATGATGCCAGGTCCAATAAGAACGATGCGCATTTAACTACATATTACGCCTCTCTCTAATACGGACGCCACGGATCAACGAGGCTGGAAAGAACAAGAGGTAAACGTTGTACTTAACACATTCAACGCCAAATTCCCAAAACTGATTCGGGTCTTTCGTTTCCATCATATTCTTACATGCGAGTGTGGAATTGTCATATACTCGCTGGCTCGGTAAGAACTTTGGTCCAAATATAAAGAACGGGTCGGGGAATCGCGGATGGTGGTCCATGCAGTAAAAGAACGAGGGATCAAGCGTTCGCAGGTCTGGAAACTCAAGTACAATCGCATCATACCTAGCCATAATAATAAAGTCGTATTTTACGGTCGAATCTTCAACCATCTTAGCTACACGTTGAATCGAGTAAAACTGGGATAGAACATTACTTCTGTTGCGAAAGATATTGAAATAGGGAAACTTCGTGAACCTTGGACTGTTAACAATGTGCGGATCGAACTCAAACTCCTTTGGTTCTTCGTCTTCAAACCGGAGAGGCTTATAGTGAGTCAGAAGCACATCGAGGATGTTCTCCGCTGGCGTTGTTCGAGGAACATTGTTCCACGTGCTCGGTTCAAATAAGCATCCGGGCTTGAACCATGTGTGACAGTAGACATCTGTATCATACTTGTCAAGAATCCACTCCTTATGTGATTCAAATACCTTGAGGTTCTCTGCGTTACGCGGTTGACCAAATAAGCAGAGTGCAATCTTCATCGGAGAATCGTATGTATATTCTCATGAAGATACATTATCGGATTTAATCCATGATTGAAACAGAAGATCATTAACTGAGCTTCCGCTGCGTAGAAATGAGTGATATCAACTGGCGATGGTCTGCACGCGTATTCATCAAAGAAACCGCGTAGAGGTATCATGTCCTGCGACCGTCCGAAAATGACGTGATCGTTGAGGCAGTACACGATTGCGGCAGACCCATTCAGAACATGGGTCAATGCAACGTGGTTACTAAGATACGCCCCTCCAAGACTGTAATGCAAAAGTTCGGGGCGCACTCTGCACTGAGGCAGGACCACCGGATTCTTCCGAAGAAAATCGACATACCCAGATGATGTCACATCGATCCCTTTGGAGCGATAGACTTGCTTGACAGTTTCGTTTATCAGAATCCTGTCTTCGGCAGGAGCATCTATGGTTGGAACATGCGGGTAAAACCCGGGGTGATACCATATGTCAAAGCGCGTCTTCATGACAACATCAAATGGGCCAAACGTCATCATTGCGTCGAGCGCGATCTGGAGCTGATGGAATTGATAAATAGACTGCAGCCTCATATATGCATCTGGACTGGGTATCTCGCGTTGAGCATCGCCCGGCACACCTATACTCAAGTATCTAGTCTTACATTCAATATAGTCTGATTTATGCATATTTCTCGTGACAAGTGAATCGCATTGATCTATACTGTAGTCTATACAATTGTATGTCACACCAGTGTCCATAAGGAATGCATCAAGTTTGTCTCGTTGAAATTGACCAGACAAAACAAGAATCATATGGATTCGCGAATAATGCATCTTTGATGTTGTAACTACGTTCATGAGTTGGTCCGAGCCCCCTCTCCAAAATGTCCGTTCTTGCCCTAGAACAAGTATGCACAGTGACATACTCATACTTGAAAATGAGAAAGAAAGT
>Ga0208870_1000360_pt1 | contig 8087 bp, 7 predicted proteins | sample CryBogCBE27Aug07_FD_184590 | JGI IMG/M metagenome (GOLD analysis project Ga0208870, IMG submission 184590) | Freshwater microbial communities from Crystal Bog, Wisconsin, USA - CBE27Aug07 (SPAdes) | ecosystem: Environmental > Aquatic > Freshwater > Lake | place: Crystal Bog, Wisconsin, USA...
ACCAGATATAGGTAACTTTAATTAATTTATTTCCCAGAGTGCGGATCTCTTAGGTAACTTCGAAGTAACCTAAGAGTAGTAAATAAATCATCGATAACTATCTTTAATTTTTTCATTTTTATCCACCTGATTATTTAATAATTTCACAATTTTAGAAATTAAATAATAGATTGTTCTCTGAAAAAACATGTTCGATATAGCACACATCAAAAATTGGTTGTTAGCTAATCTAAAGACATTGCCTATCAGCACTTATATTAGAATCATGAACGAATTATGATTTTAATTCAAAAAATTATGGAAAGGATATTTAATGCCTATATATTAATAGAATAACCTGTCGAACATATTTATTATTTGAAATTATCGGGATCATTCAATTCAAATACTAGTGAGATAATTGATAAATAATTTGAATCAAAATAATCTAATTTTATTGTTCTTGACATGAACGAAGGGCAATTTATTTTTTTTGCTAATATGATTTCAATTCTGCTGACAGATTGAAGAAATGATATGTTTCATGAACAGTTAAATCTTAATTTTTACATTTGTAGATCTGGGGTCTGAACAGGTTCAGAATTGTATAACTCTGGATATAGAGCCTTTAAAGCCTTAATCTTTGGAAGGATAAAATCAATAACATATGGTTTATTTGCATAAATAACTGAGTAATCTTGATGATAACCTTCTGCCGGATAAAATGTGTACCCCGACTCAATTTTAGTAACAATAGGTTTTTGGAAAATCTTAAGAAGATTTAACTGATCAATATACCGACGAACAACCTCTTTTTTTTTCGCATCATCTATAAAAACTACTGATCTGAATTGCCTACCAACATCTACCCCTTGACCATCAAGCTGCGTTGGATCATGAGCAACAGAAAAGTAGATTTTTAATAATTTCCCCAAGCTCACGATGTTAGGATCGTAGATAACTTCAACAGCCTCGGCATGCTTTGTTCTACCTGATCCGACAAATTCATAACGTGCCGTAGTTCTATCGCCGCCAGCGTATCCTGATAATGCTCTCTTTACGCCTTTAACATGTTCAAAAACACCCTGAACTGTCCAAAAAGATCCTCCTGCGAGGATAATTTTTTGGTTTTTACCTGAAACAAGAGGATCATATGCAGGGTCGGGCAGTAACTCATCAGCCATCGCTGAGGTAATGATGATCAAGAATATTAACAATACTAAATAAAACCTGAGCACAGTAAGCCCCTTATTAATTTAGTCTTATTGAGGACATATTTTATCAGAGTATAATTTATGCTATTTCCGGTATTTAATGCAACTGGGCTAATACAAGCTCTGCAAGAAAAAATATTTCACAATATTCGCATTAACAATAGAGAAACGATCAGCCAAAACGTTTCGACCAATCTATCACAGGCAGAATTTGCTCGACAGCTCTGCGGCCCTATCTAAAGTTTCTTAAATGATAGAAAGTATAATTATCCCATGGGAGCGGGAGATCAAAATAAATTGCAATTGATTTAATCAGACACTAATTCCCAAAAAGGACGCCGTTCGATGAACGGCCTACCAGAGTAAACTTGCGCAAAAGAGCGTGAATGGCTATCCCAGGCGAGTATGAGTGCTCAGGACCCCGCATGTGTCATTCTTTGCTCTCATTGCGTTGGATAATTGAAATCGCTCAAATAATACTAGGAATATTTATTTATTACGGGCCAACATAATAGCGTTGTCCATGCGGAATATCTGGAAGAGCATAGTCTCTGTAAGTATCGATATCCACTTTACCTGAAACACTCGGTTCTTTTGTGATTTTAAGAGATCCTGCTTTTACAAAAACAACATGTGCATCACTTCTTAATTCTTCCTGTGACATAAAACGAATATTGGCAGCGTTGACAGGAGCTAAAGACAGCATAAGAGCGATGGTTCCTACAGAAAAAACAATCAAAGTTTTCATTTTTTTCTCCTTATTCACAATATAAGTTAACATTGCTATTCAATAATAACATATTGAGCCTTTTAGGAACCAATCAAAAACATGATTGGTGTGATAGAGCTGACAAGAGACTTAGTCATTTTAGTATTTCCTTCCTAGCCTTAACATCGATTTTTGTATCTGATTTTTAGAAGTTATCGAAAACTAAAAAATGAATCTGTTTGACATCACACATTATGAAATAGCATGTGATTTAGGATTTATTGCTACAAAACGTTACTAGCCTTAGATGATAAACGATCTAACTATGCGCTTTATTCGTGTGCGATACCGCACATTTTCAAAAACAATCCTATCTTAAACCTAACCCCATCAAAAACCTCTGATTAAGGTAAGTTTTTGATGGGGGTTTTCTATACTATCGATGCAAAAACTTGTTAGAAATATGTTAATGATCAATCTCTTAGCGCTCATATATTCAATCGTAGAGAAAAAATCAGCGCAGCAGCTAAATCCCTGTGCGTGCAACAACCAATCGTCAGCAGAAAAATAAAAAAGACATGTAGACGACATTGCGACTACACTTTTTGAAAGAGACACAATGGACCCCTTTTTACAGGCAAAGCCAATCCTCAATCATTTGAAGCTTTTAGCGTGTGCTAAAAAGCGACGACGCGCTGATCCGGTAATAACCTCCATGCTCTGATAGTGGCCAGACATAATCCTATGTTTCAGCAGACTCTTAAGTCTTCAGGTTAGACTTGGCTGTTCAGTCAATATGAGTCCAGTCCACTTCCTAACAAGAAATAAGAGCGATAAACTCCTTCAAAAATGCTCTCAATTTTGTAATGTGTGACATCACATATAATTTTATTTTGACTTCATCTACCTTCTGAAGGTCAGAAAAATTAAACACAATATTTAATCAAAGGGAAATATAAAAATGATCACAGAAGTTGAATCACAGCCCTCAGCTAAAATGATAGAATTTACTGATGAACTCAGTGATGAGGCGCTGGACAGGTGTCTTTTGTCAAGAATGTGTAGCGGTAGCGATTCTGCTCCTTGCTATGCCCCAATCGATTAGCCTACTAACTAATTTAGGTTGTGTACTCACGTATTACTCTTAAATTAAATATAACATGATTCAAGCTTCCTAAGGAGCTTGAATCATGGCCCGTTACGAACTTAAAGATTATTCCTATGGCTTGTCCGCCACTACTCCAGCTTGATTGAGAATTATTGTAAAATTGTAAAGCTAAACATACTGGGTTTGTGCCGTAAAAGATCTGGCTTGCATCGATCGACAACTCAAGCTTTCCATTGACGCCATCAACCGCGGGCTTCATCCCAGATATTATTGCTGTTATCATCAGAAATGATGATAAAATGTTTGACTGAGTTGTCTCCTCGGCTATTGCTGGAATCCAGCTAAGAATAAGCAAAGATATTACTGATTATAGGTCTTTCATATCACTGCTTATTCGAAGAAGTATAACAGTTTGAAAATAAAATGGGCCTTGAACTTTAACAATGTAAAAAAATAAATTTCAGATTATTTGGTTGAAGGTGATTTTTTGGTAACTCAAAGGGAAACACCCATCTCTAACTGGGCTTCTTTTTCCATTTAAATTTATAGTTAGAACTTAGCGATAACCGGTGTTGCGTCAGAAAAGCTGAATTCGTGATTTACACAACTGCCTATGATATTACCGTTGAAATATGTTGAAGAATTGAGACTTTGTATATAAACAATGCCGCCTGTTGAATTTGGGATCGATGACGTACCGCCATTCCATTTTCTTATTGCCTGCCCCATATATAAAGCATGTTTACCTTAGTCATAGTAAACATACTCAGCTTTAGCGCACCAGTTGCCTGAAAAATTCCCATCCTGCTCTAGCACCAGCGCTCCAACCGACTCAAATCTGTAAGAATCAATAGTTCGAAACGGGCGTTACAACTGCAGTAATGACCAATGCAAGACCTTGTCCATTCACCCCAAGGTTTGTTTGCCCGTATGCCATAACTGCGGTCGCGTAGTCAGAAATTGCTGGATGAACATGAAAACCTAATCTACATCTTGCTGTTCAAAGATATTCAAGAGATTTTGGAACCAAATATTCTAGACGTTGAATGTGTTCATACAACCAGTAGACGTTTGAAAATATGACTAATTGTTGCGGATCAGGGCCTGCGAGACAATTTTTAAGTTGAGTTACGGAGGTTTTCTAGCTCACGTAGCCATTAAGGAGCGAAAATGAGAAAGAAAACTGTAACCAGTAAACAGCCTGGGGATGAACTTATCCGTGACATTCGCCACCGCACTCATTTTACTGCTAATTACGCGGTAGGATGGACGGCATGTAAGAATGTTATTATTCTTGCTCGCTGCGTTTAAAATATTCGGATTTATCAGAGCCGAGCAAAAAATTGTTAAAGGAACAGCCTTTCTACTTCTTCTACTAGGCCGCGCATCAGCTTTAGTGCCAATCCGTCCTCGGGTAATTCAGCTACAGTCTTGGTTCCTGTGTCAATAGGAACGGGTTTGCCAGTCGGACTGACCGCGGGAAGTATCTAAAATAATAATTCCATCAAGATTCATGCTTCTTAATGAGAGCAACCCAAACCGCGGAGAAGTTATATTAAAAGCAGCACATGAAAAAACAAAAAATCTAAATTTTAAGAGGAACTATGAATAATAATTTATCACATACTCGCCGTAGACTTCTCAAGTCTTTTGGGGCAACGGCAGCATTAGGCGTGTTGAATGAATACTCTTCAGCAAATACTAGCCAGGCTTACACAAAGCCAATTCCAACCTCAGCCCCATTCTCAACTGGTAATGAAATACCAAACTTTGCAATACCTGTACTAGCCTGCGACTGCCACCACCACATTTTTAATGATAAATATCCTGTAGATAAAGCTGCAACGCTTCTGCCGGCTAATGCAAGCACTTCTGACTATCGCCTACTTCAAAGAAGGCTCGGATTGCAGCGTAATGTTATTGTTCAACCATCTGCCTATGGAACTGACAATTCTCTCTTGGTAGACTCACTTCATGAGATGGGTAATAACTCTCGAGGCGTATGTGTAGTTGATATTAACGTTACTGATAAAGAGCTTGAGAGGCTTCATACCTTAGGCGTTAGGGGCATCAGATTTAATCTCAGCTTCCCAGTGGGCATTACTGCGGAAATGATGCTACCATTATCACAACGCATTGCACCACTTGGATGGCATATTCAAGTGAATGGCACAGGGGAGAAAAACTTAGCCCATATAGATATTTTCAGGAAGATGACGAGTAAAATAGTATTTGATCATCTAGGTCAGCCTCCCCAACCCGCAGGCATTGGTCACGCATCATTCAAGATGTATGCTGATCTATTAAGCTCCGGAAATACATGGATGAAATTAACTGGGGAATACATCACAAGCAAGAAACTAGACTTTAGCGATACTGCCATTGTTGCTAAGAATTACATAGAAATTGCTCCCGAGCGGGTTATTTGGGGAACGGACTGGCCTCATGCAAGTAAAAAAGCAAATGAAAAGCCAGATGATGCAATAATGATGGATCAAATTGCTCTTTGGACACCAAGTTCAACAATTCGAGAAAAGATACTTGTGACTAATCCTGCGGTCTTATATGGTTTTAAGTAATATTTATGAAATGGAAATATCCTTGTATGTATTGCTTCTTAAGAAATTTGTGAAATTTACAATAAACAAATATCTTGCCAAGAAGATACTAGGATACCCAGATTTTTATTGAGTAGATTTAGTAATTTGAATCATAAATTTAATTATATGAAGTTACCATATTTGGTCGATTGTGATGATTACCTAAACTGTTCTTTGGTATAAAAACTTTAAATAGACAAAAATCAGTCTGAAATATTATTAAAAATTACGAAGTAGCAATTGAAGTGGGATTTGACTACATTGTGTTGAGATAAATTTCTTTGTAGTTATTTTATTAAAATAACAAATCAGAAGTATTACTATGTTGTTAAATTAAGCTCATTGAGATATTAAATTGAGCTAAAATAGTGAGCATGGAAATGAGCCTTTATCACAATGCCCTTAGTTTTACCGCAAGCTTTGTTTTCTTGTTAGCCTTGCTTGTATTACTACGCATCAAAGGCCTAGTGAACAAATCTGAAGCCCCAGCCATAGCCAGACTTACGATAGACTTCGTCTTACCGTGTTTATTACTTGGAAAACTTCCGTTTATACATTTAAGCCAGGAGATAATATGGGCATCTACCTATTTAATATTTTCTGAAACAATCATTGGCTCTATTTCTTATTTACTTGGAAGATACATACTGAAACTAAATAGGCCCTCACTGGCTGTATTTATTTTATGTTCTACTTTTGGCTCTACCGCAATCCTGGGCAGCGCATTCCTGACTGCTATATTTTATGGCGACTCACAATCTGTAGCTACCGGCTTATTGATAAGCCAGCTAGCTGTTGGAATTCCTGCGTATGTAGGTATGCCAGCAATATCTATATACTTTAGCGAGGATGAAAATACCAAGCTCAACGCTATGACGATTGTTGAACAGATAGTGTTTTCACCGTCTATTATTGCGATTGTTATTGGATTACTATGGGGATTATCAGGCAGCCCAACTTCTGGTTTTCTTATAACGCCTTTTTTTAACAGCTTAAACTATGCCGGAATTACTTTGGTATTTATGGTAGCTCTACTGAACGCACTCGCGCTTGAATGGATTAATTTTAAAAGAGATGCTTTATTAATTCTATCATGTAGCATTCTAATTTTGCTAGCCGAGCCCGTTTGTGTCTACTGGCTTGATGAAGCATTCGGACAAAGCATTAGGTATACACAAACATCATTTATACTGGCAGCTATGCCATCAGCTAATTCCATTATAGCCTATGCTATTCGGTATCGCACAAATGAAAAGTTAGCAGCAACCCTTGTAACATCAACGACCATACTAAGCGCCATTTCTATCCCTTCTATTATGCCAATTTTTAGTATATTTAGATAAAGAAACAACTTCATACCTGGTGAATCAAAGAGATGATAATGATAAAAGGATATATTCCTGTATTTATTTTATCAGTGATTTTGTTATCTTCATATCCATCAGCTGCGTCTGATCCAGCATTTGAAATTGATGCAAATTGGCCCAAGACTCTACCAAATAAATGGGTACTGGGTGAGATAGATGGCGTTGCTGTTGACTCTCAAAATCATATCTGGATCAGTAATCGACCAAGATCAATTCCTGATGATCAAAAAGGAGTAACTAGTTGGGAGCGCAGGACGAAATGTTGTGTGCCAGCGCCTCCAATTCTAGAGTTCGATCAGGAAGGCAATGTGGTTCAAGGATGGGGCGGTCAATCTGAAGGTTTCGAATGGCCATCAAGAGAACATGGTATCTTCGTCGACAATGAAAATACCGTATGGTTAAGCGGAAACGGAATAAATGATGGAATGGTATTACACTTCGAAAGAAACGGTAAATTTATAAGACAATATGGTCATTCAGGGCCGGGGAAGGGAAGTTTAGACATTACGCAGATGGCTCGACCCTCTGATATTGCAGTCGATGAACAGCTTCGGGAAGTTTATATTTCTGATGGCTATTCCAACCATAGGATAATTGTTTTTGACTCTAAAACTGGGGATTTTAAAAGAATGTGGGGTGCTTATGGAAGTCTGCCAACAGATCTTCCATATAGAGATTTTGTATTAGACTCCCCGCAATTCTCTAATCCGGTTCATTGCATCGTTATGTCTAAAGATGGCTTCCTATATGTATGCGATAGAGGCAATAATAGGCTTCAAGTTTTTGATAAAGAAGGACACTTTGTCAAGCAGTATATTAACGAACCAGATACATATGGTCCAAAAGGACAAGGGTCAGTTTGGGATATTGATTTTTGGCCGAAGTCATCTCAAGAATTCATTATCGTTGTTGACGGAGCGAACGACGAAATGCGAGTTATACGTCGAGACAATGGTCAAGTCGCTTTTACTGCTGGGAGACCGGGACGACAAGCTGGTCAATTTCATAAAGTTCACAGCGTGGCTGTAGACGATTTTGGCAACCTATTCACAACAGAAACATTGTCTGGAAACCGCATTCAAAAATGGCGACCAGCACAGAATAATAAAT
>Ga0208870_1000361_pt1 | contig 8072 bp, 9 predicted proteins | sample CryBogCBE27Aug07_FD_184590 | JGI IMG/M metagenome (GOLD analysis project Ga0208870, IMG submission 184590) | Freshwater microbial communities from Crystal Bog, Wisconsin, USA - CBE27Aug07 (SPAdes) | ecosystem: Environmental > Aquatic > Freshwater > Lake | place: Crystal Bog, Wisconsin, USA...
TGTAGGTATTGGACTTCCATGTTCTCTTTCAGGTACATTGACGTATTATGGTGGAGGTGGTTCAGCTGGAACAAATGCTTCTACACGAACAGCAGGTTCAACTGGTGGCGGTGGAGCAGGTGGTAATACTGGTTCGCTTTCTCCTGTAGCCGGAACGGCAAATACAGGTGGTGGAGGAGGTGGAGGTGGTCTAAATGCTGCTTCAAATGGTGCTGCAGGTGGGTCTGGTATTGTTATTATCAAAATCTACTAAGTATTTATTCGTTCTTATATTTTTTAGATAAACCTGGAATAGTAAGTAAATGTCAATCTTTCTGCCATTCAGTTTCGGCAGCAGATCGTTGGAAAGTAAGACACAGGCATTCTATTACACTGGAAAAGACCAGACATTTAATTTCATAGGAGGTCAGACATACACAGTCTACGCATGGGGAGCTGCTGGCGGTTATACAACTCTTAATGGTAGTGCAGGAAATGGAGGATACGGTGCTTATGTTTCCGGTGTATTTTCACCACCAACATCAGGAAGTGCTACGGTGATTGTTGGTCAATGTGGTCAAGGATATTTGGGATCAGCACATGGAGCTCCGGTGTATGGTGGAGGAGGATATGCTTCGAATGTAGGAGCGAATGGTGGAGGACGAGCATCTATTTTCGTGAACACCACAAACATTCTCACTATGGGTGGAGGGGGTGGTGCTTCTACGGATGGAGGTTCATTTGCTGCAGGAACGGGTGGAAATGGAGGTGCTGTGTATTCGAATGGTGCGTTTACTGGAAATGGAACAAGCGGCTCAGGTCCTGGTGGTGGAGGAGGCGGCGGAACATCTTCAAGTGGTGGAAGTGGAGGCTCTAATGGAAATTCTGGAACTGGTCCAGCTACCAACGTAGGAACATCCCAGTTAGGTGGAAACTCGGCTGGAAATCCTGGAGGAGGAGGAGCAGGTTACTATGGAGGTGGAGGTGGAGGTTCTGGCACTGGAACAGGTGGAGGTGGTGGAGGGTCGTCCTACATCAACACCGCGTATTTCAGCTGTATTTCAGCAGCTCAAGGAAGTGCGATTGCAACCTCTTCCTCGCTTTCTGGGGCCGTTCAAGGACTCTATACGGGAGCAGGATACACCGCAGGAACACCATCCTCGGCAAATACAGGTCATGCGATGATTATCATTGTTCAAAATCCTCTAAATTTCAAACCTACATATTTGCCTGGGTGTACATTGTGGTTGGATGCAACAGATATTGATGGTAGTGGAGTTACAACAACTAGTACAGTACTTTCTTTAGCAAGCTTTGTGCCTGCATCACCAACAACACAGGAAGTTTCATATTCCGTAGCCTCTCAATACTACTATTCTTTAAGCAGTTGGACTCCTGTGAGTTGTTTTATGAGCGGTGGTTATATAGGTAGTGGAGGTCAAACATTGAGTGCTAATTTATCACCATCTGCTACTACAGGTATTTGGTATGCATATGTCATAGATGGTGGCTTTTCTAAAATGGTAAAACTACAGTTCTCAATAACATCTGGAAGAATTTATGTTACAGCACTATCTGCTGGATATACAAGTTCAAGTTCTTCGATTACCTCAAGTACAACAGCAACGCAAAATGATACCATATATAACTCTGCTACAGCAGGAACAGTCGCAACCAGTTCTGCATCACCTGGGTATGGCGTTAGTTCATTCTCTATTAAAACGTCTGGATTGCCTTCAAACGGAACAAATATAACAACATGGGTTGATAAGTCTGGGAATGGAAACAATGCATCTCCTTCATATGGTTCAAGTGGAGTTATTCCAACGTATTCTAACTCTGCAGTATTCATCAACAACGGAGGCAGTCCAAACTATAATTCATCAACGTATACATGTTTAAGCATCAGTTCCAACTTTCAAACTGGAACAAACTTCAGTATTTTTGCTGTATTCAATTTTACAAATACAAATGCATATCAAAGTATTTATCAAAATCAACGACCAAACGGTCAAACAGAAAATAGAATACAGTTAGGAAATACACAAACATTTGATGCAGATTCATCTGGAAATACTAGATCAATAACTGGTATTTCATTAGGAACATCAACAAGTGTTGTTTCTTATTTGACAAGTCCATCAGCAAATTATATGTATCAGAATGGTGTGATTATAGGATCTAATACAACTTCAATTACTGAAGTATCAACTGATGGAAACGCCCTTCCTAGTATTGGTGGTGGAAATAGCGACAACCGATGGGCAACTGGATATTTTAATGAAATAATCTGCTACAATGGATTGCTTACTACCGCACAACGCCGTCAAGTTGAAATGTATTTGGCTTGGAAATGGGGATTGACTACACCTTTGAGCACGTTTTCACCTGCAAATATCAGCGGTCTTAATTTATGGTTGGATGCTGCTGATATTTCAACTATTTCATTAAATACAAGCAATAGAGTTTCATCTTGGATAGATAAAGCAAATGGGTATGTTTTTACAGCGCCTACTCAACCCCTGTATTCGGCAACAGGATTCAATTCAAATTATCCTGCAATCAGCTCAACTGGAAGTAGTGAATATATAATGTCTACTATTCCGATATCCAAAATGATGTCCACTAGCGGAACTAGTATTTTTATGGTTATGAACATCAGTAGTGGTACAACTATTTTATATTATCCAGCAAACACAAGTCCTCAAAGATTATTTGATTTAGAATATTCTAGCACTTGTTCTATGTACGATGCTGTAAAAGTTGGCCGAGGTTCATTAAATTTGAACGATGGAACTATGAATATGGGAAATAGTCCTTTAGTTGTCACATTAGTAAATAACCCTATAACAAGTAGTTATATTGGTCGTACAAATGGTAATACAAATACATTTAATTTATCAGCAAACGGCTTTGGTTCTATTATAAATGGTTCTCAAGTTATGCAATTTCTTGCTACTAGTGGTACATATCCTGCTACAGGTTCTCTTTCTGAGATTCTTATATTCAATACAGCTCTCACAGTATCACAACAACAGAAAGTAGAGGGCTATCTTGCTTGGAAATGGGGACTTCAATCAAATTTGCCATCCACACACCCAAGCTACTATTCGCCTCCTGCTGCTCAAATAATATTCACACCCGCACAACTTTCAGGTCTTTCGTTGTGGTTGGATGCTGGAGATAGTTCTACGATTACTTTGAGCGGTTCAAATGTTACCAAGTGGAGTGATAAATCTGGAAGAGGACTTTCCGCTATATCAAATGCAAACTATTCAGGAGTTGGTTTGCCTACATACAACTCTTCAGGTACACAATATATTCAGTTTGCTGATAATCAAGCATTGGTTCTAAGTAACTGGGGATATACAACTGGATGGTCGTGTTTCGTTGCTATGAATTCGATTTCTTTAGGTAGTTCTGGTAGGTGGCTTATTTCACCTTTTAATAGTAGTCCTATTGTTATGATGGGTATAAATAAAGGTGCAAATAAAATAACTGGACCAGGATTGCCATCCGCAGGCTCAGATGCTACTGGAAATCATATCGAAAATACAAATGCCGTGAATACAAACTCGAATGCGTTATTAAGTTGGTACCGTGATGGAACACTTCAAACAAATAATACAAGCAATCTAGGTGTTGCTGCGAATTCCAGTTCTCCTTTAGGAATAGGAGCAAACGCTACATTTTCTGCTCCAGATGGTCAAACAGGAACTTACAATATATATGAAGTTATCATTTACAATACAGCACTCACAACCACTCAACAACAGCAAGTGGAAGGCTATTTAGCATGGAAATGGGGATTGCAAGGTTCTTTACCATCCACACATCCATATTATAAAATATCGCCTTAAGCCTTCTCTACATGGAAAGTAATTGAAGTGTAATCAAGCGAATAAGAAAGTTTCATTCCAGGCAACTTAGCTTGTAATAATAACATATCATCTCCAATTGGATGACCTAAAACATACGTCATATAATCATAAAATTTTCTAGTTTGTCCATCTGAACATTTTGGGGGAACATTGATTGAAATATTCAAAATAGGGTAAAGTGAAGGGAAGCCTATTTTTGCCCATTGAAAAAGATTATTCGTAATTGTATTAGAATCTGGAGTCACAAGAATAGACAATGCCTGTTTATCTTGCGCCTCTTTTTGAGTAATCGTATTTACAGTTGATATCAGATCGTCTAATGTGATAATATATGGCGATGGAGCTGGTGCTGGTGCTGGAACAATTACAATTGGGGCTACATATCCTGTAGTTCCACTACTACCTGTAGTTCCACTACTACCTGTATCTCCAGTTATTCCAGTGTCTCCGGTTGGTCCCGTAGATCCAATATCTTCAGATGGTCCTGTGCTCATTTACGATATAAAATAGAATTTAATGAAATGTAAAAAGATACAACGTTTGATTCAGGTCGGCGACAATTTCATCACGAATATTCAATAAATCTGTATCTACTGACTTCAATTTTTTAGGAAGTTCGTTGCTGAGCCAAGACACTGCATTTTGTAAAAATCGGGTAGCTTGTTTATCTGAGAAATTATGTAAATGAATTCCATGTTTTGAAGTCAATCTGGGTCTTCCATATTTTCCAATATAAACTTCAACGAATTTATCAATATTTTCATCCAACTTCCCCACAAGTTCATCAGTGGCCTTGTGGCGAGGAAAGGACATAGTTTGCCAATGATAAAGCTTAACTTGGTTTCTCAAACTAAGCATTAAATGGATAATTTCAGCCGACATTTATTTATTCTTTCCATAATTCTTTGAAAGCGGTGCTGGGTCAGTAGAAAAAAGACCATGAGCAAGTGCTTTGTTCGTAGCTTCAATTCCGCCCCAGTTTCCTGACATAGCATCATATTTCGCTTGTATTTCGGGTTGTCTAGGTGTTAAATCCAAAAATCCACTGACTCCTATTTGAGAGCTAGTATTTGGATAAATATCTACAGCCGGCATTGAAGTTTGTGGAATGTGTTTCGCATTTCCAAGTGCGTTCAAGTATCCGGACCAGTGTTGTTCTTGGTTCATTTATGTTTATAAAACTTTTTACTTAAAGTCTGGATTCCACGTATAACCTTCACTGTCTAAGAATTCTTGTAGGAATTCATTAACTGGTATATTTTCATCTGTATATTTCGCGTCCCCAAAATCTATCACATACACTTTCCCAAATTTTTCAATGAAATTGTATGGTGTAATATCGACATATTCAATTCCTTCTTCTTCAAGCAATGTTCTTAAAATATGTACAATTTGTTCCCAAATATAATCAGGAATATTTCTGGCGTCGTCTCCATAAATTTGTTCTAGAGTGTTTTCTTCTCCAAGATCTTCCATCAGTACAGTCCAATATTTTGGCTCTTTAATGACTTCATAAATTCTTGGAGTAAATCCGTGTTTAAATGCTACTTGTTGTAGCTCTACTTCGTTTTCAGCTTTAGAAGCTGGTATTATCTTTTTGAACATAGTGGAATGCATCCTCGGATCTTGTATAAAATAAATCCGTTTTAGACAATGGAACTGAAAAGTAGTAGCGAAGTCGAACGTTTGTTAACTTCGAAACAACCGGTAGCGATATTCTTTTACCTAGAAGGGTGTCCTCATTGTATGAACATGGAACAACCATGGAAGGATTTATCGAAAGAAGTTCAAGGAACTAAGTTTTATAAAGTAGAAAGCGAGTACGTTCCTTCTAAGCTTGGTATTACTGGATTCCCTCATTTCATGAAAATCCAAGATGGAAAACAAGTCAAATCAATTGGAGGCGAGATGGAAAAATCTGCTTTGAAATCGGCTTTATTCGGTCTTAGAGGCGGCAGAAGGACCAGACGGAACCGTTCCCGCAGGCTTACTCGTAGACGAAGGCAATCCTCTCATTGATCCTTTGGCGTGAACGTATCCTTCATTCAAAGCCTTTCCGTGTCTTGCAGGTGGAGCAGACGAGTAATCTGGTTCATCCAATCCCTTTCCTAAAAACTTCAAGAACGCATCTTGGTCGCTGGGAATCTTGGCGGATTGAATTGTATGAAATGTTCTCATGGCTTGGGCTTGGTCGAACAAGTCGGTGCTGTCCATGTACAAATCCGTCGTCTTTTGGAATGATTTATAAATTTCAGCCTTGACGTCTTTTCTATTCACCGGTGCTGCATCGGGTCTATTTGGATTGTCCTGGATTTCAGTCAACAGTAGGTTCATAAAAGGGTTGTCGCCAGTAGGCATAGTATAATGTCCTGACGACGCTACTTTACTCACGAACGATTCAATAACCTTTCCGTTTGGAAACAAGTTGTATAGAATGACCGTTGCCGCCATAACAATTGGGATAGATACTAAATATCCACTCACGCTTGTAGCCAGAAACAACACGACTGAAAAGTAAGTCGCAAATCTTACAACAGAATTCAAAGCTTCTGCAGTATTCATAGTCTTTGTAGGAACGAAGTGTGACCACGTGGTTGGTGAAAAAAGTACTGACGGGTCTTTAAACCAAATAAGTTCTGGCATCTTATTTTTTACGATGAGTTTTTATCACGCTGTTTCTTCTGTAATCGTGCCAACATTCTTTGACGACGTGCTTCCGGAGAATTTCCCATAAGAACGGTAGATGGTAAATTAGACCTAGTTCCTCCTAACATATCATTGAATACATTCCCAAATAATCCTGTGACTTTCGCTTTAATCGCTTCTACTTCTGTCATAATTTGAGATTGAGTGATTTGTCCCGATTCAATTTTTGATTTAATTAAATTTTGAAACTTAGTTACAATTTTCTTAATCGTTGGATGATTTGGGTCTTTTAAAGTTTCAATAAGTTTTTGTGGATCCGACATATCAAACTCAAATTCTGAAACATCAAATTCTTCTACAATATCCTTGAATATCTTCGCAAGTCTGGATTCCATCACAAATTCTAAAATATTTTTAAAATGTTCTTCTGACCTTTCATCATTCAATACTTTTGAAATTTCATCGTCTTTTCCTGCCCATAATGATTTCATAGTAGTGATGATGGTGCCTATTTTTTCCTTAATATCTCCGTGCATAAATGCGGCAATTGTACATGTTTGAATATGTCCCCAAAACGAACTACGAATTTCTGGAGTCAACCCTGCAGTTGTCCAGAGCTGACTTAAATTAAGACCAAATAAAAGTTTAGGAGATTCAGTGAAAAATGTCTCATCTTTTTGAACAATTTTCATAATATTTGGGAAAAAATCAGTTTCGATCTGTTTGACTGCCTTTTCAGTATCTAAATCTACATCTGTAACGACATCTGAAAAAGCGGACTTTAAATCATTTGTAAAATTCTTAAAAACTTCAGTAGTTTCCATTTACATTATCCTTTTTTTGTTTGTGTAAGTTTTAAACACGGTTTCCTCCACGATGAGCCATAAGATCCTTATCGTGTTCACTTAAGCAAACACATCCAGTATCGGTATTGAATGCAGCTGGACAACAATCTGGGTCTACTTTATTACCCACCAAATACATGAACTCATTTGATTTATCGGCAGAGGAAGCAGGAGTAGAAGGTCCAGTCAAAATAGGAGAGGCTTCAGTCGCTGCCCATCCAGACACAGCACCTGCGCTGACTTGGTCATAAGGTCCCATTCCTGGAGCATTCAAAGGCATACCAACTTCTTGTTGCATGAACGATTCACGCGAGACCGTGAAACGAAGGAAAAGTCCGGCTAAAATTGCCGCCACAAAAAAGGCAATGACTAAATTTGTCTTGTTCATCTTTATTATCACTAATGCTATGATTTTTTAATATCCCGAAGCTGCTAACAATGACGCCAACGTAATTGCGACTACCAACATTTCAGGTTGAAATAAAGCCAAAATAATTGAAATGGCTAACAGAGCGTAGACGAATGTCTTAATAATTGAAATGCATAAGTATACGAACGCCATAATAAAATCAGCAATCGCATTCACTAAAAACGCAGCAATATACCCTTCTCCTACAAACCTCTTCAATACATCCCTAATCTTAATTAGGTAATGAACAAATACGCTCGTAGAACTTGCTATTTTTGAAAAGGTAGAGGCTGCGAAACTCATCATGAATTT
>Ga0208870_1000404_pt1 | contig 7616 bp, 15 predicted proteins | sample CryBogCBE27Aug07_FD_184590 | JGI IMG/M metagenome (GOLD analysis project Ga0208870, IMG submission 184590) | Freshwater microbial communities from Crystal Bog, Wisconsin, USA - CBE27Aug07 (SPAdes) | ecosystem: Environmental > Aquatic > Freshwater > Lake | place: Crystal Bog, Wisconsin, USA...
ATGGAGGCAGCGCGGATCAAAGCGCTTATCTGGCCTACAATGGTTTTACTTATTACTGCACAGGCGGCTCATACGCTAACCCTGGTGGCGGCGGTGGCGGTGGTTCCGCAATATTCACTTGGACAGGCGATTAATCACAACATTAAGTAGGAATGTAAAATGCCAAAAGGAACAACTTTTGACAATTCATTGTTGCAGCTATTGTTTCAAAACGTAGCTTCATCAGCGCCGGTAAACGCTATCGGTTCTGGCTTACAGGCTTCTGCAACTGCCGGTAATTTGTATGTTTCGCTTCATACGGCAGACCCAACGGCAAGCGGCAATCAATCATCAAGTGAAATAAGCTATACGGGTTATGCGCGTCAGGCTGTTGCGCGATCATCTGCTGGTTTCACGGTTAGCGGAAACGTAGTCAATCCTGCGGCCAATATCACATTTGGCGCAATGACCGGCGGCACAGGTGGCACTGTCACGAATTGGTCGATTGGAACCGCGTCTACCGGCACTGGCTATATTCTTTATACAGGCACAGTCTCTCCAACAATCACTATTTCTACGGGCGTTACACCGCAATTAACGACCTCATCAAGCATTACTGAAAGCTAATAACGGCGGGCCTTTCACATGGCATATAGGATCTTAAACCGCGTTAAAATGACGGTTTCGGGAACACCCGGAACTGGCGCGGTAACTCTTGGTAGCGCTGTCACTGGCTTTGCGGATTTTGTAAATGCCGGAATAGCTAACGGCGATACGTTGCCTTATGTCATAGAAGATGGTTCTAACTATGAGATCGGCGTCGGCACATATTCATCTACCGGCCCGACATTAACAAGAACAACAATCACGCAATCTTATAATGGCTCGACGTATGGCACGACTGCTATATCGTTTACGTCTAGCGCGGTTGTTTTTCTTGCGCCATTGGCTGCGGATATTTTTAGCGCCAAAAATTTCGGCACAGGCGTTCAAACAGCATTAGGCAATACAACAAATGCTGCAAGCGGAATTGTTGTATTAGACGCCTCAACAAAATTGCCAGCGGTAGATGGTTCGCAGCTAACTGGCATTAATGCTGGCGCAACTGGCTCTGGCGGCGATCAAATATTTTTCCTTAACGGCCAAACTGTAAATAACAGTTACACGATTTCCTCGACAAGCAATGCAGGCACGTTTGGGCCAATTTCCATTGGAAGCTCTGCCACGGTTACTGTTGGCAGCGGCGCAACTTGGACAATCGTATAATGAGCGCATTACAATTAAACGGCGCTACGTCAGGCTCGGTTACGCTAACGCCTCCTGCTGTAGCTGGAACGAACACGCTGACGCTGCCAGCAAAGACAGGCAACATCATTACGTCTGCGGATACTGGAACTGTTACGCAGACAATGCTATCGACGAATGTTGCTGGTAATGGCCCTGCGTTTATTGTTTATCAATCGTCTGTTCAAAATTTAACATCATCAACATTTATTGTAGTTCAATATCAAACAAAAGAAAATGACACATTAACTGCCTTTAATAACACTGCAAGCACAGCTACATTAAACGGGCTTTCTGTTCCTGCTTACGCCTTTATGCCAAATATAGCTGGTTATTATCAGATTAGCGGCGCTGTTTATGTTAATGTTGCTGTAAGTGCATCGTCTGCTATTATAGGAAGTATAGGCAAAAACGGTTCTGAATATAAAAGAGGAACAGCATTAAATTATGCAGGAAATGGCATTTGTTCTGCTTTGGTATATTTAAATGGCACGACTGACTACGTTCAATTTTATGTTTACCAAACATATGGAACGCCGCAAACCACCGCTGGGCAATCTCTTACTTGGTTTGGCGGATCTTTAGTGAGGAGTGCATAATGTCACTCTATAATAAAATAATTAAACTTTACCCAGAATTGGCATCATTTGATTTTGCTTCTGGAGTTATCACGCTTCAAAACGACAGCGACGGACGCGGCGATTATATCGCCAAGTGGGAACATCCGACACTCGCAAAGCCTACAGAAGAACAACTCGCGGGGATTGAATAATGGCGCTGACGCTCAACGGCACGACAGGCGAAGTCTTCCCTAGCTGGACAACAGCCACACGCCCATCGTCACCAGTAGCGGGACAGACAGGTTACAATACGACGCTGAATACGCTTGAGCGTTATAATGGAACAACTTGGGGGCCGATAGTAACTACCGCTGATACGGGAACCGTTACAGGAACAATGATGGCGTCTGCTACAGTTACGCCAACAAATCTTTCTCAGCCACTGACATCAGCAACGGCACAGAATTCTACCAGCGGCACATCCATTGATTTCACAAGCATCCCATCTTGGGTAAAACGCATTACAATAATGTTTAACGGTGTGTCTACGAGCGGGACAAGCCTTGTTCAAGTTCAAGTAGGTTCTGGTTCGGTTACAACAACTGGATATATAAGCTATTCGAGTTTTGCTGGCGGCGGTGGCGCGGGGACTTCATTTAATTCAACCACTGGGTTTTTATACGATGCTGGTAGCGGAAACGCTACGAGTTTAAGATACGGCCATATGCTATTGACTTTAGTTGGAAGCAATACTTGGGTGCAAAGTTTTACAATGGGGCTTAATGCTAGTGCTGTCTACTATCTTTTAGGTGGCGGCGGCGTATCTCCTGCTTTATCCGGCGCGTTAGACCGCGTCCGTGTCACAACTGTTAATGGCACAGATACTTTCGATGCTGGCTCAATCAATATTCTTTACGAATAAGGCTTGAATAAATGGTAGCTACATTAAACGTCTCCACAATCCAAGCCACCGGCTCAACAACGCCTAACCTAACGCTAGACACGGCTGGCAACGCTACTGTTGGCAATACGCTCGTTATGGGCAGCAGCTTCAAGCGCAATCGTATTATCAATGGCAATATGGCCGTGGATCAAAGAAACGCGGGGGCTAGTGTTACAGCTAATAATGCAATATTTCCTGTTGACAGATTTGCTTTTGCTTGCTCTCAAACTGGCAAAGGAACAGGCCAACAAAATGCCGGTTCCGTTACGCCACCAACTGGCTTTTCTAATTATCTTGGTTTTACATCATCATCAGCATATTCAGTATTGACTGGCGATTATTTTATTATTCAACAATCTATAGAAGGATTTAATTTTTCGGATTTAGGATTTGGGTCTAGCAGCGCAAAATCTGTAACCTTGTCGTTTTATGTGTATTCTTCCATAACAGGAACACATAGCGGCGCAATGAAAAATTATGCGTCTTCTAGATCTTATCCATTTACATTTACTGTTTCTGCGGCCAATACTTGGACATATGTAACCATAACTATTCCCGGTGATACTGGCGGAACATGGGTTGGGGCTAGTAACGCGGGGGCAGCACTTATTTGTTTTAATTTTGGCACTGGTTCAACATATAGCGGCACAGCCGGAGCTTGGGCTTCGGCAAACTATGTTGCAGCCACAGGCGCAGTTTCAATAGTCGGCACCAACGGCGCAACCTTCTACATTACCGGCGTCCAACTAGAGCAAGGCTCAGTCGCCACTCCGTATGAGCGGCAGATTTACTCCGATCAGTTGGCGCAGTGTCAGCGGTATTTACCGGCTATTTTAGCTGGTTCGTTTACTGGCGATATAGCTGTTGGTTTCACAACATCTTCAAGTGTAGGTGTTGTTACATATCCATTTAAAGTTACACCTAGAACACCACCAACAGGTATAACGGTTAATACAGTTGGGGCATTTAGTCTTACGACACAAGCGGCTGCGTCTTTGGCTACCACTATTGCGTTGTCTAATGCAGGATATGATGCAGCACGTTTAGTAATTACTGGAACGGGCACCCCGTATGTAACAAATAACGGCTGTATATTATATTCAACGGCCACAGGAAGCATACTATTTACTGGATGTGAACTATGAATGACCAAGTTTGGCAATACGTTAATGCTGACAACACGGTTGTTTGGCGCGAATGGCCGGATGGTCGTCAGGAAAGCTGCCTTGTTGAAGTAATTCAAGATTGGCTTGCTGAAGGCAACACGCCTAACCCATACGTTCCACCACCAGAACCCGCGCCACTAACGCCACAAGAGAAACTCGCGGCGGCGGGGTTGAGCGTATCAGATTTAAAATCGTTATTGGGTATTAACTAACTAAGGTAACTAAAACGGGGCAGACATGGCTAATTTAGGGGGCGCAGTAGGTTCGGCTCCCGTAGCCTCTCTGTCCGTAGGCGGCACAAAGGTAGGCGGCTCTATTGCCGCTGCTACAGGCACAGCTACAGTAACAGCATTTGCTGGCATTATTGCTTCATCTGCGGGTGTTGCGACTGTTTCGGCAAAAGCTGGTTCAATCGCGGTAGCTGCTGGTTCGGCTAGCGTTATTGCAAATGCTGGCGTTATTGCGTCTGCAACTGGCGTAGCCTCATCATCAGCGACGCTAGCTGCAAACGCTATTTTTATTGCAAGCGCAACTGGATCTGCTTCTGTAGCCGGTAGTTTTGCAGCAACTGATGCTACAACGGCAACGGCAACTGCCTCTGGCTCTGCAAGCGCCGTTGGCGCAGCAACAAACGCCTCTTTAGCCTATGCTTTTGGCTCTGCGTCTGTTGTTGCTACCTTAGCCGCAAAAGCGTCGTTTACTGCTTCAGCTACAGGCGTCGCGTCATCATCTGCAAACATAACGGCGCTTGATAGCGTAACAGCAAGCGCAACTGGTTCGGCAACCGTATCTGGCTCTTTTACATCATTAGCTCAAACAGCGTTTACAAGCAGTCTCCAATACAAGTCTGGCTCCGTTGGTTCTAGCGCGGTAGGCGCGTCTCCTATCGCGTCATCTGTAACGGCTTTGTTGCCAAATGGTAGCTGTGTTGTTTTAGGCGCTTTAACATATATCTATGGCATTAGGGCAACTGCTTATGGCGTAGGCTCTATTGCTGGCATCGGCACGTTCTGTCTTGATCCACATCTCAAGCGATTTACAGGCGGCGCTGCAAAAACAACAATTACATTACCTAATGGGCCTACAAAATCAAAAATTACGCTTGTGAAAACAAATGGCCGATCATCAAAACGTCTTGCATCAAAAAGCGCAGCAAGCGCAGTTAATTTATCTAAAGGCTCCGCAAAGCCTACTGTAACGCTACCAAGGCATACATGCTAATGCACCCCGACCATTTCGAGATTGTCAGAAAGCTGATGAATATCGGAATGGCTCTAATCTGTGGTCAATTCTCAATAAAAATCATCTTATCTTTTATTAGAGAACTCGAAAGGGGTTTCTAATGCACGATCTCATGCTCGCAATGCTGCTGGCGCAGTTTGTGTTTTATCTCGCATTTCTCGAAAGCCTAGAATGGGTCAAAGCAAATGCCTAATGTATTATTCATGCAAAAAGCGCCTCGCTTGATGCGCACATTGATGCACAATTTTGGCATGACTGATTATCAAGCCGCTGGTATTCTTGGCAATCTTGGAACGGAAAGCATGGGCTTTCAGCGTTTGCATGAAATTGGTCAGCCAGAAGGCAGAGGTGGTTATGGCTGGTTTCAATGGACAGGGCCGCGTCGAAAATCCTTCCTAGATTGGTGCGTAAAAAACAAGCTCAAATGGACGAGCGACGAAGCAAATGAAGGCTTCCTGCTTTACGAATTGACGCATGATTATTTCCATGTTGTCGCACATTTAAAAGACACAAAAACGCTGAATGAGGCAACGGAAGTATTTGAGCGTGAATATGAGGGCGCTGGTGTCCCTAACATGAAAAGCCGTTTCCAATGGGCGCAGATGGCTATGAACGCACTTGATGCTGATGAGCATAAGGTATTCGCATAATGGCTCCTTACATTCGTGAATTTGTTCACTCTCTCATAGCGCTGGCAGCAATGTTGGCGCTTTTTTTTGGCGCGGCTCTTTTAACGAGCTGCTCAACAATCAAGACTGTTTACGACGCCTGCGCTGAAGGCGATTGCCGATAGGGGAATGTGATGAACAAAGCAAAATCACTGTTCGCGTTTTTAATCGCTCGAATGAAAGAGCCATCATCTTGGGCGTCTATTTCGGTCGCTTTGATGGCTGTTCATATAAATGTTGATCCTGGTTTGTGGCAACTCGTTACTGGTGCGGGTGTCGGCCTTGCTGCTCTTCTTGGCTATTTTATTCCAGAAGGGGCTAGCAAATGACATTAGGGCCAGTTTTATCAATCCTTGGCCTTGCGCCTTATTTCCAAGATGCCGAAACAATCGTCACTGTTAGCAAAGAAGCATATGAGGCAATTAAATACGCCAAGAAAATGCTTGACAGTGAAGATGGACATAAATTCAAAAAGTCAATTTCTGACGCAATAGCTGCTGCTGAGAAAAGCGTCGTTCCGCATGATATAAACAAGGCTCCGGCACCAACTGTTGCAGGCCACTACGAATGGGATGGCTTTGAGGGTTGGGTTTGGCGTCCAGCAGGGGAAGAGCAATGAGTATCTTTACTTCTTTGAATAGCTTTTTTGTAACAACTGAAAATGATGTTTGCGCGTTTGTTGCGACCGTCTGGAACGAGATACCGGTAGCAGAGAAAAAGATTATTTCTATTGCTAACTGGGTCATCGGTGAAATTCCTGCACTGACGGCTGATATTGCTGCGGCTACCCCAATTATCGACGCAATTGGTGGCGTTGCTGATCCGACAATAGCTGTCAAAATGGCTGCATTAAACACGGCTATGGCTGGACTTAATTCATTTGCTGCATCTGCAAAGGCTAACACGCTAACGGCTGATCAGGTCGTTGCTGGTTATTCTAGCTTAAAAGATGCAAGCGCTGCGGCATCAAGTCTGGTTAGCTCTGCGGCTAATATTGTCGCTAAAACACCTCCCACAACTATAAAGGCTCAATAATGGTAAAGGCAGTCATTTTTATGTGTTTTTTGTCGAATGGTTTTTGTCATTCGACTGAGGCAATGGTTGAGCCTAAAGCGTGTCGCGCTGGTGAATATCGCGCAGTCATCAAAGACGGTGGAAAATCAGAACACGTTAGGGCAGGCATAAACTGCAAATAGGGTATGGACGATGCGGCACGATGTTTCTCTAACCGAAGTTATAGATGCGTTGTTTTCGACCGCATCTGAAAAGGCTAGTGCGGTTGTTGCGGGCGCAATGATAAGCGCACCAGTGTGGCATGAGTGGCTAAAGACAGTAAATTATGAAGCAAGTTTACTGGCCGCGCCTTTAGGTGTCATTTGGTTGTTGCTGCAAATAGCGCACAAGATTTATACTATATTATCGAAAGATAACGCTGAAGAGGGAACATGACTTCAAGCGCTCTTGATCAATCTGAATTAGAGAAAACAAGGCAAGCGTATCAGTCAACTCGTAATGTTACCCAGGCGGCAAATCTTCTCGGTATATCCCGCCGCGCCATGCAGCATCGTATGCGACACATTCAATCTGAACCAGTGGCTAAATTCACTGTTCCTGAGTTGCCCTCATCACAACCGACAATCGAAGAATTATTAGAAGCAAGGACGCGCCAAGGTGATAGATCCATTGCAGCCGATGAAGCTCGTCGCCTTATTACTGTGGATGTTCATATCGACGGGCCTTTTGGTCTTTGGGTGTGGGGCTATCCTCACGTTGA
>Ga0208870_1000405_pt1 | contig 7600 bp, 9 predicted proteins | sample CryBogCBE27Aug07_FD_184590 | JGI IMG/M metagenome (GOLD analysis project Ga0208870, IMG submission 184590) | Freshwater microbial communities from Crystal Bog, Wisconsin, USA - CBE27Aug07 (SPAdes) | ecosystem: Environmental > Aquatic > Freshwater > Lake | place: Crystal Bog, Wisconsin, USA...
ATCTAGTCCTATTTTAACCAATCGCTATAAATTAGATAATCGTATTTCTTTTATATCATTTTCGATTTTTAAAATATAAGATATGGTTGTTTCTAACTTTAAAGATAGTTCCTTTTGAGTTAAGCCTTTCTGAATCTAGCTTCCTTAAGCATTGCACCTAGCTTAAAATATTCATAACCCTGAGGTCTCGTGTTCAAATCCTGATTTCTCTTCAATGTTATTTTTGAGATTAAAACGAAGTAAAAAGCAGGCATCAAAGGCCTGATTTTTGATACTAAAGAACTTCTCAAAGACGCCTACTAAACTAAAAAATTCCCTTAAATTCCTCCTCATTTGGTTAGAATGTAGTTTATATGCTGTCTAAGGATGATAATTCAAGAAAAAAATTTTCGAACGATCGAGAATATTCAGAAACGTTCGAGAATATTAAAGAATGTTCCAGAACCATAAAAACTGTTCCGGAACATAACATTTCAAGTAAATTGTCGAAAAAATAGATTTTTTCCTATGATTTTTCGACATTAGAATTAGCAATTAATTGATCATTTAGAGCTTTATTCTCTGCAGTAAGAGTTTCGATACTTGATAAATGTAGGGATTGGTCATACTCAAGCATGTTAATTTTCGATGTTAAACCGTTAGTCGTTTCATTTTTTCTAGAAGAATCGGCATTTAATTTTTGAATTTCCTTCGACTTTTCTATTGTCGCTTTAATTGCAATAATTGCTACAGTAGCTAAAGCTGCAACTACTAAAATGTGTGTAGTCTTAACTCTTACGTTTTGAGCTGGCTTATGAAAGTGCTCGATCATTTTTATAAATTCTGGGTTAATCATGTTTCTGAATTTTTATTGATTTTTTAAATGGGTTTACTATGATGTTATAGCCTAAAAATTCTAATGTGCTTTCCTGATAGCCATGGCTTATTGAAATACAATTGTTTAATACAATCCCATATGCTTCCAGCACCGCTTCGGTTACGAATTCACCATGTGTGGCTAAAGCTTCATCTATTTTTGTTTTAGTTTGCCTCTGTACTGCTGCCCAATCCAAGAGTAGATCTTCATGTTTTTGGTGCTTTTTTTGATGCTTTCTTCTTCGACAATTGTGGTGAATGCCATTTTCGTCAATGTATGCGGTGCAATGTCTCTTAGTTTTGCGTTCTTGGTCGGCAATTGGTTCGCCGCAGTCCTCGCATACTCGACCTAGGTGGTATGTCAGGGATGGCTTACTGGAAATCTCTTTCTTTTTAGTCGTCATATTATCTATAATTTTAAATGGTATTTTTTCCTTTTTAAAAGGTAAAGGTACAAATATTTTATAATTTTCAATAAAAAGTCTAATTTCGTGACAATATGTTTAGAAATACTATAAAACGTTTTGTCTTGGAAGAGGTAGATAAGGAGTACAAGGCAGGAAATTATACTGCATACGCGCCATTTATGGATACGTTGCTTTCAAGAAATACACCTTTGAAAAGCACCAATTTAGACAGGCGATTAATTCATTATTGGGAAAGTAGGAAGCTATTTAACGAAGTTTCAGAAAACGGCTACTTAAGCTTTTTTGATATATGTTGGTTAAATCTATTACAAGAGTTAAAGGGGCTAGGCGTGACTCCTAAAACTATGGAGGAAGTGCACAACTTCTTTTTCGGTAACAATAGTTTTCTTGAAGCAATGTATAACAAGTCAAACATTGAAGAATTGGATCTGACTTCAAAAGAAATTATAAATTTATTGAAAAGGGAGGATCTATCAAAGATGCTTAAAAGCTATGGATGGAATAATTTTACATTAAGCATTTTGGCTATATTATTAACACGAAAAAATACCATTTTGCATGTGAGTGCTGGTGGTAAAGTGGCAGCATTTGAGGTAGAAGCATTGATGGGACTTATAGATTCAGAAGTTAAACTTTATGATTTATTTAATGGGTCGTTTATTTCCATTAGCTTGTACAACATCATTTACAAGGTCATTAATGATAATGAATTATTTTCTTTAAATGAAGGTGTTTTGGAAATAAAGGAATCTTCAATTAACATAATTAAGAAATTGTTTAATGACGATAAAATACAGAAAATCACTTTTAGATTAAATGATAAAAAGACGCCAATCATGGAAGTCACAAAGCGACTTGATTTTACTGAATTTTACAACAAAGTCCATTATTTACAGAAAAAGGGAACATTCTTGGATATGCAAATCAAAACAAGGGATGGTAATGTTCAACTTTTCGAAGTGACTGAATTAATTAATACAAAATAGTGCTGAAGTTCTCGGCCATATTATACAAAGCATACTCTAAACTAAGTTCTAGTTATTGTATGAATTTCATTAATCTAAATGAGCAATCATTATGTAAAAAGTAAAAAAAAGGGAGAAAATATTGCAGTTGGAGAAAACGCTGCTATGAGTGCAAGCATAAATATGCTTGCAGAGATTATTGCTAATCAAATTATCAAAAAACTACTTCAATATGAACAACTTGGAATTACAGCTTCAGGAGATGACAGCCAAATTCGCAAAAAAAGCAAAGCCGCCTAAATGGAGGGAAGGAAATAAAGCGGTTAACTATACAAGAGTTTCCGACCCCTCACAATTTGACAACACCTCTTTAGAGACGCAAAGAAAGGATGCTATCGCTTTTGCATCCAAAAGGTCCTTAGAAATCAAAGCCTTTTTTGGAGGTGAGGCGGAGTCTGCCAAAACTGATGAGCGAAAGGAATTTAAATTGATGCTCAACTATGTAAAGAAAAACAAGGACGTAGGAGCTATATTAGTTTACTCTTTTGAGCGATTTTCAAGAAGTGAACATGCTCAGGAACTTATTTTAGATTTAAGTAAAATAGGTGTTAAAGTAATAAGCGTGCTTCAAGATATTGATGTCACTTCCCCTGCGGGAGAATTACAGCAACAAATATTTTTTGCTTTTGGTAAGTATGATAACGATTTACGAAGAACTAAAACGATGCGTGGTACTTATGAGTTAATTGAGCAGGGTTATTATATTGGTCACTGTCCCTATGGTTATACTAACCTTAGGCGAAAAGAGAAAGCAAAATATCATGAATATGTAATCAATGACCAGGGCAAGTTCATGAAAATGGGTTTTAAATGGAAAGCTGAGGGTAAATGGAGCAATAAGGAAATTGTAGAGCGTCTGCGTAAATTAGGGGCTACCATTGAATACAAAAGTTTTTACCGTCAAATTGGGAACCCCTTTTATTGTGGGTATTATATGAATGCATATTTCCCGGGTAAATTAATTAAAGGACATCACCCAGCTTTAGTTTCTATGGAGCTTTTTATGAAAGCAAATGCAGTAGCATTAACTAATCCGCATAAAGGGATTGCTAAGAAATTTAAGGACCCTGATATGCCATTAAAGTCGTTTTTAAGAAGTGAGCTCACTGGTTCGCCATTTACGGGGTATAAGCAAAAAGGATACATATACTATAAGACAAGAGGACATGTAGAGCCAGTCAATGAAAAAGCTTCAATTATAAACCAGTTATTTATGGAGGAGTTGGGTAAATATAAAATTGAAGCTGATCATGTTACAGCAATAGAAGAGCAAGTAAAGGAGATTGTGTCGCAGAAATTTACCGACAAATTGCAAGAGGATGTTTCCAGAAAAAGAAAGATTACTGAATTGAATGATAAAATGGAATCACTTGAAGAAAGGTTTATCAATCAAGAATTAACCAAGGAGCTTTTTGATAAATACCGACTTAAATACCTGGATGAAAAGAAGCAATTAGAGGAGGAAAATGTCAAAGGTGATTTTAAGAGTTCGAACTTAGAAAAAGCAGTAAAAAATGGTTTGAAAATTTTGCTAGACCCTTTACAGTTGTGGGTTTCCTGCGACTATGATGATAAGCAACGATTACAATATTTGCTATTCCCAGAGGGAATGAGGTATGATAAGGAAAATAAGCGAGTTCGAACTCCAAGAGTGAATAGTGTGGTCTCTCTAATCTCAAGTGTAGCAAGGGTTTCGGAGGGAAATAAGAAAGGCTACCTCGTTGGAAGTAGCCTTGATTCTCGTTTCGTAGAGCGTACGGGAATCGAACCCGTATTACCAGGATGAAAACCTGGCGTCCTAACCGTTAGACGAACGCTCCAGGACCCAATTTGTAATCGGGTTGCAAAAATAGGATGCAATCGCTTTACTGCCAAATCATTTTCTATCTTTTTTCATTTAAAATCTATTTTTTCTGGGTTTAAATTCAGTCTCAAGGGGAGCGAATGATCATCTCGGTTTTCTTCCGCAATCCTTTGAAACGACCAACTGTTCGCATAAAACCCTCATTTTGTTGAATAAATCTTTGTTATTTATGAGTTTTTTAATGCTTAATTTTTAAAAAGATGGTACCTTAGCGTCTCCAATTGAAAAAATAAAATTTATACTATGAGTTCAGTTAAAGTTGCAATCAACGGTTTTGGCCGTATCGGTCGTTTGGTTTTCCGCCAAATCTATAACATGGAAGGAATTGAGGTAGTGGCTATCAATGACCTTACTTCGCCAGCTGTATTAGCACACTTATTAAAATATGATAGTGCTCAAGGTCGTTTTGACGCTGAAGTTAAAGCAACTGAAGATTCAGTAGTGGTTAATGGCCATGCTGTTAAAATCTATGCACAAAGAGATCCTTCTCAAATTCCTTGGGGAGCACATAATGTTGACGTTGTTATTGAATCTACGGGATTTTTTACAGATAAAGAAAAAGCTGAATTACACATTAAAGCAGGTGCTAAGAGAGTGGTGATTTCTGCTCCAGCAACTGGTGAAATGAAGACTGTTGTTTTCAACACTAACCATGAAATTTTAGATGGTACTGAAACAGTTATTTCTGGTGCATCTTGTACTACTAACTGTTTAGCTCCAATGGCTAAAGTTTTAGAAGATCAATTTGGTATCGTTACAGGTTTAATGTTAACTGTACACGCTTACACTAATGACCAAAATACTTTAGACGGACCTCATCCAAAAGGTGATTTACGTCGTGCACGTGCTGCTGCTGCTAACATCGTACCTAATAGTACGGGTGCTGCAAAAGCAATCGGTTTAGTATTGCCTTCATTAAAAGGTAAATTAGACGGTTCTGCACAACGTGTTCCAACGATCACTGGTTCATTAACTGAATTAACTACTATCTTATCTAAGAAAGTTACTGTTGAGGAAGTAAATGCAGCAATGAAAGCAGCTGCTAACGAATCTTTTGGTTATACCGAAGATGAAATCGTAAGCTCTGATGTTATTGGTATTCATTATGGTTCTTTATTTGATGCAACACAAACAAAAATCATGACACAAGGCGATGTTCAATTGGTTAAAACTGTGTCTTGGTACGATAACGAAATGAGCTATGTGTCTCAGTTAGTGCGTACGGTGAAATACTTTGCAAGTAAAATTAAATAAGCAATTAACTATAAAAGAATGCCTCCTGAAAACGGGGGCATTTTTATTCAAATAATTTTAAATTTCTATTATGAGTACTTTTAATGATTTTTCTTTTGCAGGCAAGAAGGCCTTGATTCGTGTTGATTTTAACGTGCCTTTAAATGATGCATTTGAAATTACAGATGACAATCGTATGCGTGCTACTGTGCCAACGATTTCAAAAATTTTGAAAGATGGTGGTAGTGTTATTTTGATGAGTCATTTAGGTCGTCCAAAAGATGGTCCTACCGAAAAGTATTCTTTAAAACATATCGTTGCGCATTTGTCTAAATTATTAGGGGTTGATGTGCAATTTGCAAATGATTGTATTGGTGCCGAAGCAGTTGATAAAGCAGCAGCTTTACAAGCAGGTCAAGTTTTATTATTAGAGAACTTGCGTTTTTATAAAGAAGAAGAAAAAGGAGATGTTGTCTTTGCTGAAAAATTAGCAAAGTTGGGTGACGTTTATGTGAATGATGCATTTGGTACTGCGCACCGCGCACACGCTTCTACTGCAATCATCGCACAATTCTTTTCAAAAGAAAATAGAACTTTTGGTCTTGTAATGGAAGGCGAAGTGGTGAGTGCTGAAAAAGTATTACATGCTGCACAAAAACCATTTACTGCAATTATTGGTGGTGCTAAAGTTTCTGATAAAATTTTAATTATTGAAAATTTATTAGATCGTGCAACTGACATCATTATTGGTGGTGGTATGGCGTATACTTTCTTTAAAGCACAGGGTGGTAAAATTGGAAAGTCAATCCATGAAGATGATCGTATGCCATTGGCTTTAGAAATTTTAGAAAAGGCAAAAGCAAAAGGTGTGAATATTCATTTGCCTGTTGATAATATAATTGCAGATGATTTTAGCAACGAAGCCAATACTAAAAATTGCGCAAGTGGTGAAATTCCTGATGGCTGGGAAGGATTGGATGCAGGTGTTGAATCAAGAAAACAATTTGCTGACGTTATTTTAGCAAGTAAAACTATTTTATGGAATGGTCCAATGGGTGTTTTTGAAATGCCTAATTTCCAAGCAGGTACTAAAGCTATCGCAGATGCGGTTGCCGAGGCGACTCAAAAAGGTGCTTTTAGTTTAGTGGGTGGTGGAGATAGTGTTGCTGCAGTGAACCAATTTGGTTACCATGACAAAGTAAGTTATGTAAGTACAGGTGGTGGTGCTATGTTGGAATATTTTGAAGGTAAGACTTTGCCAGGCATTGCAGCAATTAAAGACTAATGCTCTTTTTTTAACTGAATTTGTCAGCCAGAACTTAATAAAAAGTTAAATAGATCCCTTAACCTTGGTTAGGGGATTTTTTTTGTCAGCCTGATTGTTAAATTTTCGGACTAAAAGGCAGATTTTTTATTTGGTACTTGCTTTGCTCTATCTTTATAAACAAATACAAAACTATGTTACGTAAAAATTTAGGTTTATTCATTTTTTTAGGAGTAATCGTAATCTTATTTGGAATGGGATGTAGCGGTTACAATGGTTTAGTGAACCAAGATGAAAATGTAAATCAAGCTTGGAATAATGTTCAAAGTGACTACCAACGTAGAGCAGATTTAATCCCTAACTTGGTTGCTTCTGTTAAAGGCGAAGCGAACTTTGAAAAAACAACTTTAGAAAATGTAATTGCTGCGCGTGCAAGTGCTACTCAAATGAAAGTAGATGCTAAGGATTTAACGCCAGAAAAATTGCAACAGTTTCAAGCGAATCAAGGACAATTGTCTCAGGCTTTAGGTCGTTTAATGGTAGTTTCTGAAAACTATCCAAATTTAAAAGCAAACGAGGCTTTCCGTGGTTTACAAGCTCAATTAGAAGGTACTGAAAACAGAATTAAAGTTGCAAGAAACGACTTTAATAGTGCAGTTGCCGACTATAATAAGCGAGCAAGATCTTTTCCATTAAATTTAGTGGCTGGCATGTTCGGTTTTAAAACTAAGGAAGGATTTAAAGCGGAAGAAAGTGCAAGCAAAGCACCGGAAGTGAAATTTTAATTACGGTCCTTTAAAAAAAATATTATGTGGAATCCCTTCAAACGAAGTGCTGATACCTTATTGACAGACTCTGACAAACAATTACTTGTAGAGGCGATTCAATTAGCGGAGAAAAATACAAGCGGAGAGGTTCGTGTGTATGTTGA
>Ga0208870_1000410_pt1 | contig 7542 bp, 8 predicted proteins | sample CryBogCBE27Aug07_FD_184590 | JGI IMG/M metagenome (GOLD analysis project Ga0208870, IMG submission 184590) | Freshwater microbial communities from Crystal Bog, Wisconsin, USA - CBE27Aug07 (SPAdes) | ecosystem: Environmental > Aquatic > Freshwater > Lake | place: Crystal Bog, Wisconsin, USA...
ATAGGATATTTAGCTAGCTTCAAGGCATTATGTGCAAAACGAAATTTAAACTTTGAAGATTGGGTAAAACCAGACTCAAATACCGAGCTATACCATTTTATTGGCAAAGATATCCTGTATTTTCATACCCTATTTTGGCCTGCCACACTTCATTTTGCTAATTATCGAACCCCTAGTAATGTTTTTGCTCATGGATTTTTAACCGTTGACGGTGAAAAAATGAGTAAATCAAGGGGCACTTTTATAACTGCTAAAAGTTTTATTGAGTCTGGACTTAACCCAGAATGGCTGAGGTATTACTTTGCAGCAAAATTAAACGCATCCTTAGAAGATTTAGACTTGAACTTGCAAGACTTCACTGCACGTGTAAATAGTGATTTATTAGGCAAATATATTAATATCGCAAGCCGAAGTGCAGGCTTTTTAGTAAAGCGTTTCGAGGGAGTTATTGCGCCGAATGCTCTAAATCATTCACTCATTCAAAATCTGAAAAATGCCAATAAAGAAGTTGCAGATTTTTATGAGCAACGAGAATTCGGAAAAGCTCAACGTCTAATTATGGAACTTGCTGATCAAGTTAATATTTTCGTAGACAGCAATAAACCTTGGGAAATCGCAAAAACTTTAGGAGAGTCTAATGACCCTGAAATTTCACTGCGTTTACAAGAAGTGTGCAGTATTACCCTAGAAGCATTCCGTATTTTGACTATTTATCTCAAACCAGTCTTACCTGAGCTTGCAAAAAATGTTGAAGTATTTTTAGGCATACCATCTCTAAAATGGTCCAGTGTGGAAGAAAGTTTGAACGAAAAAAATGTTATTCAACCTTATAAACACTTGATGAGTCGTATCGACCCAGCCCTTATTGAAAAATTAATCAATGCAAATAAGACTGTGAGTCAGCCGACAAGCTAAAATACTATTTATTCATGAATTCAGCATAAAATGACTTTTATGATTACTTTTTTAAGTTGAAGGATTTATATGGCGCACTACCAATCTGCTATCACATTGTTTTTAAAGGAACTTAAAAGCAATAACCCAGAAATTGAGAAGGGTCAATTAGAGGGAAGAGCACTTTTGTGGGATAAGAAACCAATTAGCATCGATGAACAAAAACGAAACAAACTTGCCAGAATTAGACAAAAGCCATACGTCTACTCCAATGATTGATTCAACACCATCCTTAATGGATGGGATGTCTGCGTCTTTTGCAAAACTTTATGGTGAACCGCTATTTCAGTTACCAACTGATTTATATATTCCACCAGATGCCCTAGAAATTTTCCTAGAGGCCTTTGAAGGTCCCTTAGACCTTTTACTCTATTTAATTCGTAAGCAGAATTTCAATGTTCTTGATATTCCAATGGCTCAAGTTACTCAACAGTATTTGAGCTATGTAGAACAAATTCGCCATCATAATCTCGAGCTTGCTGCTGAGTATTTGCTAATGGCCGCAATGTTGATAGAAATCAAATCTCGCATGCTTTTACCAATGAAAAAAGCAGATAGCGAAGAAGAAGTTGAAGATCCACGTGCAGAGCTCGTAAGAAGACTTTTAGAATACGAGAAAATGAAAATTGCAGCACAGGAACTTGACCGAATTCCGCAAATGGGAAGAGATTTTTTCCGTGCCCAAGGATATGTTGATCGAACAGTTAATCTTGTTCCTCCCCAAGTTGACCTGGTAGACCTCCAACTAGCTTGGCGTGATCTATTACATCGTGCAAAACTAACGCAACACCACACCATCACGCGAGAAACTCTTTCAGTACGTGACTATATGACACGAATTTTGCGTCGCCTACAAACCCAGAAATTCGTTGAATTTAAAGAACTTTTTGAGGAAGCAATCGAATCAGGTCAAGGTGTGCCCTTATTAGTTGTTAACTTTATTGCACTTCTTGAACTATCTCGTGAATCACTTGTTGAAATCACTCAGGCTGAAGCATATGCGCCCATCTACGTGAGATTGTCCTTTACACCTCAAGCATGAAAATAATTACAAATATACAAGATTTAAGAAACCATTTACGCGGGCAAAATAGAGCATCTTTCGTTCCAACGATGGGTAATTTACATGAAGGTCATCTATCTTTAATGCGTATTGCAAGAATGCATGGAGATCCTGTTGTCGCTAGCATTTTTGTTAATCGACTTCAGTTTGGTCCTAGTGAGGATTTCGATAAATACCCAAGAACATTTGAAGAAGATGCTGCAAAACTAGAAAAAGAAGGGGTCTACATTTTGTTCGCTCCTACTGAGAAAGATCTTTATCCTGAACCTCAGGATTATCGAGTAGACCCACCAAAAGATTTGGGAGATATTCTTGAGGGAGAATTTAGACCAGGATTTTTTAAAGGTGTTTGTACCGTAGTGTTAAAGCTGTTCTCATGTGTTCAACCTAACGCCGCAGTTTTTGGAAAAAAAGACTATCAACAATTGATGATTGTTCGTCGGATGGCACAACAATTTGCTTTACCTGTTGAAATAGTCGGTGCAGAGACTGTCAGAGCTGAAGATGGTCTTGCTCTGTCTTCAAGAAATGGTTACTTAAGTCCTGAGGAGCGTCTTGAAGCCCCAAAGCTGTATGAAGTACTCAATGAAGTTAAAAGCTTGGTTCATCAAAACCCAACGCTGAACCTCTCAATACTCCAAGAAATTGAGCAGATTTCAAAAGATAAACTACTACAAAGAAATTGGAATCCAGACTATATCTCTATACGTCTTCGCCAAAACCTTCTCCCACCCAGCGCAGAACAACTTTCCAACAATGCAGATTTGGTTGTTTTAGCCGCTGCAAAGCTTGGTAAAACTCGCTTAATTGACAATTTAGAGATTTAATTATCGTCGCCCATTTGGGCTTGAATTCAATCAAATTAATATTTTCTAAAAGTGTCAACTTGGATACTCCCTATAAGCGTTATTAGCTCATGGAGAAATGCTTAAAAGGAGAATTCCATGAAAAAGATAATAATTAGTGTTGCTACCTTAATTGCCTTAAGTACAAGTTCTTTAAGTTTTGCTTGGGGACATGATGAGCGTTGGGAACATCATGGTGGCTTTAGAGGTCACGGATTTGTAGAGAGTGTCGTAAGAGCTCCATTTATTGTGGCTGGTGCAGCACTTGGAGCAGCAGGAGCAATCGCTTACAACGCTATTCCTGGTCCATACTATGCGCCTCCAAGAACGTATTATGAACAGCCACGGACATATTACGCCCCTCAGCCATATGTTGTTCAACCACAAGTTATTATGCAAGCACCTGTGGTGATGCCTCCACAACCTTATCCTTATCGTACTTATTAAACAAAACCGCCGAAAAGGCGGTTTTGTTTAGATTAAAAGTTATATTTTAAAGAAACAAAGAAGGTTCTTGGTGGTGCAGGTAAATAGTTATATGGCGATCCTCCATAATAAGTTTGATTTGAACCATAAACAGAATATACGGCGTTGCTAACATTCTTTATGATGAGCCTAGCCTCCCAGGATTTAAGTTTATAATCTGCATAAACATCCCCAAATATGTATGATGGAATTTGGTTATAGTTGTTTTGTAAATCACCATCATAATATTGTGAGTAGGTATAGTTCAATACTCCACCAACTCCAATTTCATTTGTTATTTGATATCGTGCATTTAAATTAAACAAAAACTTTGGAACAAGCGATACTAAATATCCATTATTAAGACCACTGGAATAAACCGCTCTTTGATAACGAAAATTTGCACCAATTTTTAACTTATTAATATATTCAGAAGAGGCGTTTAAATTAATTCCGGTTCGACGAATATCATCATCATTGATATTGTAAATATTCCCAGAAACCAGATCATTATAGGGTCTAATTTCATCATGACTGTCCGTTTGAAAAAGACTGATATTGAACTTAGAAGTTTCTTGAGTAAAATCAGCTCCAATTTCAATTGTTTTATTAATTTGTGGTCTTATGATTGCTCCAGAATAAATATTCTGGCCAGTTAATGGATTAAAACTATAGTATTCATCAGTATTTGCAAATCGATAAGATTGGTTGTACTTAGAATAAAATCTATGGCCTTCATTTGTGTTGTAATTTAGAGCAATATCATACGCATTAGCATTAAAACTACTCAAATAATTTCCATCAGGAATTGGGTTACCTGATGCATCAGACTTATTTATAGTTGATAGACTAATATCTTGTTTTTGACGCCTTACACCTCCAACTAAATCAAGGTTATTACTTATTGGTAATCGTTCAATAAGATAAATACTCTGATTTTTTAAATTCACATGTGAAGAATTCGCTGGTCCAAATTGATTTGAGGGTAAATATTGACTTCCATCAGAGTTGTTGTAATCATAGCCAATAATTGTTGACCCCCACTCACCCCAGTTTGCTTTTACTCTAGGAGTTAGGTCTAACTGCCGTTTGTCATAAAGTATAGAGGATCCATTCTGAGGAGATAAAGCAGAAGATCCACCATAAGCAGCTTCCATCTCAAAAAGGAAGTCCTGCCCCAACTCCTTTGAAACTCCAGATCGTAAAGAGCTTCCATCCTGTATAAAACCATTTCCTTTATTGGTAGGGCTAGAAAAATAGGAATCACCTTTACCAACCTCTTGTCCATAAATAAAATAGGGATAACTCGCCTGATTATGAAAAGCGTTAGCTTCAATAAATACTTTGTCCCCACTCCCAAAACCCTGGGTCAATCTAGCAATAATTGAATTCGATAATGCATCACTGTTCTCTCTCCATCCATTCGTTTGAGAAGAATTAGCAAAAATAGATACGCTAGTGTTGTTAATTTTTTTTAATATCGAGGCATCTGCAATGATTGATCCATAACTTCCATAAGAGATAGATACTTGGCTTGGTAAATTTGCACCTTCTTTTGTAATAATATTAATCACACCACCAATTGCATTGTTACCATATTGAACGCTTGCACCACCATTGATAATTTCTACTCTTTCTATTGAAGATATTGGAATATTGTTTAATGAAGCGGGCTGTTGATCAATTGGATTGAGGCGAACACCATTCAAAAGAATTAATGTACTACTTGAGGCAGTAGACCCATAACCACCCAAGTCGGGAGTTGCTCCAATACCTAATAAACCCCCACTTTGATTACTCATTGGGACATTACCAACCTGTTGCAAAACTTCAGCTAAGTTAGTGGAAGAGGATTGTTTAATTTGTTCTTTTGTTATTACTTGAATATTTGCAGGCACGCGTTCAATATTCTCTTCAAACCTTGACCCAGAAACAACAATTGTTTCTATGTTGTTTTGTGCAAATACTGGGGCGTGAAAAATAAAGTTAGCGATCAATAATGCAAAGGCGAGCTTCGGCCATTGATGCTGGTGAGGCATATTTTTATGTTGTTTCATGATGTTTCCAAATCAAATGTATTCACTGACCCGTTCCCCGACAGGTACTCGAAATAAATTAGTTTGTCACTTACCCCGTAACAAAATAACGCTTGCGAGGCCGGTATCCGGGCTTGCATTCCCTCAAACCGCCTTCCCAGTTTTAAAAACCAGTGGCTTTTGGTTGAGTCGCTAGGTTAACTAGCAGAATACTTTCCGTTGCGGGGGCAGCTCAGGTAGTCCTAACTTTTAGAGAGTTAAAATTCCTGATTCCCGTTTAACTACGACTTAAGAATCAAATCGTGAGCACCTCACTCCTCGAATTATATACAATATAGGTATGGAACAGAATAATTCATCAGAAATAACCGAGATTAATGAAGTTTCTCTTTCTCAGAGATTAGATGCTCTGTCACTTAAAATTGATAAGTTGCATGAGAACATTAAAATCTTGATGAATGAAAAATCATTTATGGAGCATAAAATTTCAGATGCTCAGGGAAGAATCCAAAAGATTCTGAATAAACTTCCTCAGACTGCTGATACACGCCAACTAACTTTGCTGGATAACTCTTCAGAGGCCTCGCATGAGTGAATCAAAATCAATTCGCGTTGATGTCGAATTAGCTGGCCAAAAAATGGCTTTCATGACTTCATTCGAGAATGAGGATAAATTAAAAATTGCTGCAAGAGCCGTGAATGACCAAATTGCACAAATTACCTCTGGTCCTAATAAAAGTATTGAACGTGCTGCATTAATGACAGCAGTTAGCTTTGCCGCTCAAATCCAAGACTTGAAAGAAAAAATTCAAGCTAGTTCTGCACCAACTGTCTCCAATGCAGAATTAACTGAACTGAGTAATAAATTAGACGCGATTGAAAAACAAGTTGATATTGCGTTAGACTGTCTATCCCTGCCTGGTTCGCCAAGGTCAATAGTTCCTTGAACCGATGCTAACGCATATGGCGCTAAACATCTATAGTGGGCGAGCGCGCCTTGTTTCTATAGAATATGACTTCGGGTCATATTCTCCCTGGAAATACTGATGTGCCCAAAACTATTCTGTCGCGCCACCTTGAACTCTCTGGGTTCAGGATGACGACCTAGCGGCCAAGGCGGGGACCCTATAACTATATGAGAGACTTTTTTTGACTTATTACCAAATCGCTTTACTACTTTGCCTAGGATCAGTAACTGGTCTAGTTGCAGGTCTACTCGGTATCGGAGGCGGCATGATCATGGTGCCATTCCTTACATTTTTATTTGAGTCCTACCAGTTCCCTCAAGAACATATTCTTCATATGGCAATTGCCACCTCAATGACAACTATTCTGTTTACTGCTATATCCTCAGTAAGAGCGCAACAAAAAAAGAAAATGATTCGTTGGGATATCGTCATCGCCCTAGCGCCCGGTATTATTTTTGGCGGAATTTTAGGTGGTGGAAAAATATTTTCTGCACTACAAGGCCCATGGTTAACTATATTTTTTGCTAGTTTTCAATATTTCTCAGCTTACCAAATGCTTGCTAATAAAAAACCACAAGCTTCAAGAACTCTGCCTGGTAAAGCTGGTTTATTTGGTACCGGAAGTCTTATTGGTGGAGTTTCAAGTCTTGTAGGTGCTGGCGGTGCTTTTATATCGGTACCTTTTATGCTATGGTGTAACATCCCTATTCACAGTGCCCTTGCAACATCTTCTGCTCTAGGCTTTCCAATTGCAGCAGCTAGTGCTATTGGCTACATCATCGGTGGCTTACATATCGAAAATCTTCCAGCTCACTCTTTAGGATACATCTATCTTCCAGCTGTTCTTTGTATCTCTGTGATGAGCATGCTCACAGCCTCAGTTGGAGTTCGCATTGCTCATCAATTGAATACAACTCAACTGCGTAAAATGTTTGCAATCGTTTTAATTTGCATAGCAAGCTACATGCTATGCAAAAACGTATTCCAAATTATTTAAAACTCAAATCGTTTTAGAAGACTTTAATTGCTCAATTTCTTCAGAAGATTTCTTCAATACAGTTTCTAAAATTTCTTGGGTGTGTTGTCCAAGCGCAGGAGGTGGAATCTCATATTCAACTGGAGTGGCAGAGAACTTCATTGGGCTACCAACTAAAGTTACTTTTCCAGCTGTTGCATGCGGTAACTCAATCTTCATTCCACGAGCAAGTACC